>Ga0210400_10001156_pt1 | contig 26592 bp, 19 predicted proteins | sample IncBWH26MmetaG_FD_155456 | JGI IMG/M metagenome (GOLD analysis project Ga0210400, IMG submission 155456) | Forest soil microbial communities from Barre Woods Harvard Forest LTER site, Petersham, Massachusetts, United States - Inc-BW-H-26-M | ecosystem: Environmental > Terrestrial > Soil >... | reverse complement strand
GGCAAGAGTTCCGGCGCGCTTTTTACCAAGGTACTTGAGAGCCAGACGATACAGCAAAAGCTGATTGAGGATTTTGGCCTCATCAAGCACTACCACGTTTCTTATCTGGAGGACGCGCGCAAGAAGCTGACCTCCCGCACGACCATACTGGAAGACAAGAAGAGCAGCGTCCTTACCATCTCTGTCCGAGATAGAGACCGCGACCTGGCCCTCAAGCTGGCCACTGCCTACATTGCGGAGCTTGACCGAGTCATGACCAAAGTAGCCACTTCTGCGGCGGGGCGAGAACGCATTTTTCTGGAGCAGCGGCTGAGCGACGAGAAGAAAGTGCTGGAAGAATCAGAACGGCAATTTGGTAAATTCTCAAGCACTAACATGGCCCTGGATGTTCCTCAGCAAACCAAAGTCACTGTGGAGGCCGCAGCGAGGCTGCAGGGCGAGATGATTGATGCCCGGTCGCAACTTGAGGCACTCGAGCAGGTGTACGCTCCAGACAACATTCGCGTCAAAAGCCTTCGCGCCCGCATTGCCGCTCTCCAGCGCGATCTGGTGAAGATCAATTCAGGGCGCGCGACAACCGAGGCCGGCCAGGATCCCGCGAGCCCCTATCCTTCCGTCAAGAACCTGCCACTGATCGGGGCCAAGTGGAGCGACCTTTACCGCGACGCAAAAATCCATGAAACTGTCTTCGAACTGCTGACGCAACGATACGAGATGGCGAGGATACAGGAGGCCAAAGAAATTCCGACCATTAAGGTCCTTGATCCGCCTTCCGTTTCGCAACGGAGATTTCCCGACCCCGGACTTGTAATCATCGTAGGAACAATCATCAGCCTGCTTTTGGCGTGCCTGGGAGTTTGGTTGAAAGATCAATGGGCAAGATGGAACGAGGAGGATCCCCGGCGGATTCTTCTTTCACAGATATACGGCGGCGTGGTTCGGCCGTGGCGCGCCAACAGGCGTAATCAACAAGTTTCCAATTAGAAGCGCAGGGTATTCCGGCAGGAGGATATGGTGTCCGCTACCTCGAAAGTTATCCTGGAACAAGACACATTGCCCGAGGTGTCTCATCTCGCTATCCAACATCTGCAGCGGCAACAACATGGAAGCAGCACGAGTGTGGGCGTCGCTTTCGCCTTTTTTGATGCTCTGATCGTCTTGGGCTCGGGTGTTCTGGTCTATGTTCTGCGCGCAATGCTCCACGGTGTAACCGTTTTCACCATGCAACTGCCGCAACCCCGGTTACTGGGATTCCTTGTCTGCTATGCGATTCTGACAGTCACGTGCAATGCCGCCCAGAATCTTTACGCCGAAACCGCTTTGCACTCCGCGCACATTTCCCGGGTCAGGATTCTGAAGAGCTTTCTTATCTCCTCTCTGCTGACAGTGATGGTGGTTTTCCTGGCGCAAGAGAAGTCCCTGCCGCGATTGGCCTTTGGCGGCACGCTGTTTGTGAGCCTGATGGGGCTGGTCACGTTGCGTTATGCCATGCAGCGGCACAACCTGAAACGCATTGAGCGCGGAATCGGCACCCGCCATGTTCTGATCGTGGGAGCGGGACCGGTCGGGCAGGCATTCCAGCGGTACTTAGAAAGCCACATCTATCTGGGCAAGACCTTCTGCGGGTTCGTGGATCGCGCCCCTTGCGAGAACTGGCTGGGCGCCCCGGAGGATCTGTCGCGCATCCTGAAGGAAAACTTCATTGATGAGATTTATTTCACTCCAGGCAGCAGCCGGGACCTGGTGATGGACATTGCTCTGGAGGCGCGCCGCCAGCGGATCGGAGTGAACGTGGTACCCGATCTCTACGGCGGCCTGGCAATTGGCGCCACCATGAACTACATCGGCTCAGTACCGGTGCTGGAACTCAATCGCCAGCCCATTCCTGCCTTCGGGCTTTTTCTTAAGCGTGCCATGGACCTGGTGGTCACTGTGGCAACGCTGGCGCTGGCCGCCCCCATTATGCTGATTGCCGCCGCGGCCATCAAACTCGATTCCCAAGGCCCGATTTTGTACCGGGCCTGGCGTGTGGGACGCAAGGGCCGCAAGTTTCGTTGTTTTAAATTTCGCACCATGGTGGCCAATGCCGATGACTGCAAAGACAGCCTGAGGCACCTGAACGAACGCAATGGCGCTACCTTCAAGATCACCAATGACCCCCGGATCACGCGCGTTGGGCGTTTCCTGCGCAAGTACAGCGTCGACGAGCTACCGCAGTTGCTGAACGTCCTGAAGGGCGATATGAGTATCGTGGGGCCCCGGCCGCATCCGGTGGACGACTTCCAACGCTACGACCTGGAACATCTGCGCCGCCTCGACGTTACGCCCGGTCTCACCTGTCTGTGGCAGGTCACCGCCCGCCACGACCCCTCATTCGAGAGAAATGTGCTGCTGGATCTGGAGTACATCGAGAACTGGAACATCTTCCTGGATGTGAAGATCCTGCTAAAGACGATCCCCGAAGTGCTTCGAGGGACTGGCCATTAACCATCGCACCCGGCATTCAAAACCACCAGAACACTTCACGACTCAGGGGCCAAAGCCCTGACATAAATCTGATCCGCACCAACTCTAAAATTTGATCTAATTATCTCGGGAATGAAATGCGTGCATTGATCACCGGAATAACCGGGCAAGATGGCTCGTATCTGGCGGAATTCCTGCTGGGAAAAGGATACGAGGTCTACGGCCTGGTGCGGCGAAGAAGCCTGGAAAAATACGATCGGATTGAATTCATCGTTCCCCGGCTGAAGTTTGTGGAAGGCGATCTCACCGACCAGAGCTCGCTGGATGCGGCCCTGCAGACCACTCAGCCTGATGAGGTCTACAACCTGGCTGCTCAGAGTTTCGTTCCGGTGTCGTGGAGCCAGCCGGTGCTCACTGCCGATGTGACCGGCGTGGGTGTTATGCGTATCCTGGAGGCGATCCGCCGGAATTCGCCTCTAAGCAAATTCCTTCAAGCCTCCAGTTCAGAGATGTTCGGCAAGGTGGCGGAGACGCCTCAATCCGAAACGACGCCCTTTTATCCGCGCAGTCCTTACGGATTGGCGAAAGTTTTTGGCCACCATGTCACAGCGAATTATCGTGAAAGCTACGGCCTGTTTGCCTGTTCCGCGATCTGCTTCAACCATGAATCTCCGCGCCGAGGTGGCGAGTTTGTCACCAGAAAAATCAGCCAGCATGTAGCGCAGATTAAACTGGGCCTGGCGAAAAAACTGGCCATGGGAAATCTTGACGCACGGCGTGACTGGGGTCATGCGGCAGATTACGTGCGGGCCATGTGGCTCATGCTGCAGCGGCGCGGGCCGGACGACTACGTAATCGCAACGGGTGAAACCCACAGCGTGCAGGAGTTTGTGGAAGTGGCGTTTTCGTGCGTAGGGCTGGATTGGAAGAAATATGTGGAGATTGATCCTGAACTGGTCCGGCCGGCCGAGGTGGACCAATTGCGCGGCGACGCAAGCAAGGCCCGCAAACTGCTGGGGTGGCAGGCTGAGATCAGTTTTCCTCAACTGGTAGAAATGATGGTGCGAGCTGATTTGGCCGCTCTACGGCAAACCATGGTGACCAGTCATCAGGAATAACGGCACAACCCGCGCGTCGAAAGATCGGCGCACAGCCGGTGGCTATACTCTTGTGCGAGCACGCATGGTTCTATGAATATCGCCCTCATCATGCACGAACTGCTGGTCGAAGGAGGAGGGGAGAGACAATGTGTCTCCCTGGCCCGGGCCCTGATGCAGCAAGGGCACGAGGTCAGCGTTTATACCTCTGTATATGACCAGGCCAACTGTTTCCCGGAGATATGTAAAGACCTCAACGTGATAGCTGTTGGCAGGGGTCGTTTGCTGTGGTTGCGCAAGCCGTTATTCGTCCGCGGCTACCTTGACATGCTGCACTTGTCTGGCACCATCGCCATCAGGCACGAGATCTGGAATCCGCATCATTGGCCGGCGCAGTGGGGGGCCGCCTGGCTCAAGCGCAAATTAGGCGGAACCGTGCTATGGATGTGCAACGACGTCCCTAACTTCCATGAGAAGGCCCAACAGCGCGAGACCCTCGGACTCTTCCGGGCGGCCGTCCACTGGTTATATTACCTTTATGACCGGGCCCAGAACCGCAAGGTGGATCTTAGGTTGTTCCTTTCCAACTGGGCCGAAGGTGAATTCAAGAAGATCTACACCGGAAACACACGGGTTGTCCGAAGTGGCGCAGATCCCAGCCGCTTTGCGCCGGGCGGCGACCGGCAGAAGATTCGCGAACGCTTCGGCTATGGCGCTGGCGATTTCGTGCTGCTCTGGCTGGGTATCTTTATGCCGCATCGCCGTTTGCAGGACGCTATCGAGGCCGTGAGCCTGCTTTCCGACAAAGGCGCTAACGTAAAGCTCTTACTGGCCGGTTCCGATCGCAGTTATCCGGAATATTGCAATTCGCTGAAAAACCTGGTGAATGAACTGGGAGTGCAAAGCCGTGTTACGTTTACGGGCAAGGTTGCGGACGAAGAGATCCGCGATTTTTATTGTGCCTGCGACGCGTTTCTATTTCCCAACGAACAGCAGACCTGGGGCCTTGCCGTACTGGAGGCCATGTCATGCGGCCGTGCGGTATTAGTTTCGCAAGGCGCCGCTGTACACGAAGTACTGACCGACAATGAAAATGCGATCCTATTTCCAGCCCGGACGCCGAAGGCGCTCGCAGAAAAGATCGAACTTCTGGCGACGCAGACCGAGCTGCTACAGCGAATCGCCCAAACCGGTATGACGCTGGCCCGGACGACTTACAACTGGGAGCGATTCGCCAGCCAGATCAGTCAAATCTGCGATCAGACTGCAGGGACCGGCGCGGTCCCTGCGACTGCTTCCCACGCGGTAGACCCGAAGCCGGCGCAACACGACTAAGCCGGATTCATTAATGTGCATTAGAATCTTGTGGCTAATGACAAAACGCAAGGTCCCTCCGATCTACCCGCGCTGGTGCGCGAGTAGACCCTCGGGATGACGAGTTGTTTTTTTTTGCCGCGCACATTTTCATGAATAATCGGGCTAAGAACATGTTTCGCGTTGTGCACTGAACTCACGCAATCAGCAGGTCTTTCAGGAAGCTTTTCCATCCGGAAGCAAACTCGTCATATCGGCCAGCACGATAAATGTGGAGCCCCGGCGCCAGTCGGAAGAGTCGTGGCCTGGCCGTTACTTTCAATCGTTCCTCGGAGAAGTTCAGTCTCGCCCTTGTCTCATCCAGAATCGCGTTCTTTCGACAGAGAATGCCATGGGGAATGCTGACCGTGGCGCTGCCGTCAAAAATCCGCTGTAGCTGCTGGTTCATGTCCTGCCATTTTTGCCGGTCATGTTCATAATCAATACGCTTGCTCCTTTTGACGGCAGCTATCAGTTGCAGGAAACGCCCAAAATCCAGCTTGTCGTTCATTCCCGCACTGGCACGGTGCCGCCTAAAGTACATCAAGGGCTCCTCAATGCCGTGTATTTCGGCAAATCTGGAAGCAATAAAACAGATCCAATTATCGTGTCCCCAATGGGGCGAAATGGGAAAGAATAGAGGACAGAGCGACGCGCGAAAAGCCAGTGTGCAACCGTAAGCAGAAGATTGATGAATTCGGGCCGAGAAGGTGCTCGGTTTTTCGTCCTGGGTTGGGGACATGGGCAAAAGTGACTTCCCATTTGGACTCAAGTCCTCGTCGGTGACGAGTGCCGCTACGGAAACCACGGCGCACTGATCGTCGCCGGCAAACAGCGCAGCCATTCTCTCCACGCGAGTGGGGAGCCAGCTGTCATCCTGATCGCTAAGAAAGATGATGTCGCCCCGGCAGAGCGAAATGGCCTGGGCAAAATTTTGAGAGTAGCCGAGCCTCGTGCTATTTCGATACAGGCGAACAAGGCCCGGATTCTGCCGGGAAAAAGCCTCCACAACTTCACAGCTTGCATCTGCGGAACAGTCATCGCAAATAACGATTTCGTGCACCGGCATCGATTGGGCAGCGATACTGCGAAGCTGCTCTTGCAGAAACTTTGCGCCGTTATACGTGCACATCGCTACTGAGAAACGTGGTTCTTGCATGGGTCAAAGTATCGGCCTACGAAAATCCCCCTTCTTGCTGATTTCACTTTGCCACTTCTTTACAACTACGCGGTGTCATCGCGTCTTTCCCCAAAAACTTATCGGAACATGCCAGCACGGAAAGTCGAGCCTGTCATTTATTCGAAACTAGAACCAGCTCTTCCCCGGCATCGTGATCGAAATAGGCTGCTGCCCACTCTGCTCTGCTTACGATTGCAGCCCACAGCCGGGACATCCGATTGGAGCGCAGGGTCGTAGTTTCCTGCCTCTTCAAAGACTGACTGGCCAGAAGAATGTCACTGGCCGATCGGGTGACCGCATGGCATTCGCAGCTTGGAAAGCCGGCCATAGCAGACAGGGTTGTTAACGAGGGGCGCGCAAATATCTGAAGGTGGCGTGGAGGCTCCAGACCTCTCCAATCACTCTTGTAGATGCGATGTCCCCAGCTTCGGACATTGGGCGTGACTACAACCAATTGGCCACCTGTCTTTAGAATGCGATGGCATTCCTTCATCACCAAAAGAGGATCATGGACGTGTTCGATCACATGGCTCATGACAACTGCATCAAACGACCCGGACGCAAACTGTTGCGAGTGCAGGGTACCCTGGCGCGCTTTGAGACCTTTCGCGCCTGCGACCTGCACGGCAATCGGATCGGTATCCAGGCCCTCAGCTTGCCATCCGAGATCCGCCATCCACGCCAGCGTCTGGCCATTTCCGCATCCCACATCAAGCAGACGGCCTGGATTTTTCGCGGGAAGATAAAAGATCTGCGCATCCACGAAGGCCCTGCGGCGTGGAACCAGATACATCAGCAAGCCCAGCGCTTCTCGCCACTTTGAGAGCAGAGTTCGGTAATAGCCGTACTTGCGGGACAAGTAGCCTTGTCTTACTAAACTGTAAGCCCGGCGCAGCCAGGAGTCGCTGGGCTTGGGAAAGTCCGCATGCGTATGGTACCCGGCATAGGCTTTGCCAATGTCCTGTTCCAGCGGCATTGGATCGAGCCAGGCCAGCCCGCATTCAGATCTTGTGCATTGCTTCAAATTCCAAATCCCAGGGGCGCCAAAAAGCCGGTCGCGCAACCCGTTATAAAGAGGTTCGCCGGAATTTCCACACAGGCCGCAGGCGGGCAATGCACGAGACCGTATTTCGGAAGTGCTGAGTTGGCCCAGCTCCGTGTGGTTTGCTATTGCCATGGTCACGAACTCGCGATCAAGCGGTAGACATCGAGCGTTTCGGCTGCGGTGCGCTCCCAACTAAACTGGCGCGCCCGCTGCAAGCCTTTGGTACGAAGTTCTTCGGCAGTCGTGCGGCATTCAATAATCTCCGCGATAGCGTCCGCCAGCGCCTGCTCATCATGAGGTGGAACAAGCAGGGCCGCATCACCCGCTACTTCCGGAAGGCTTGATGTGTTGCTGGTTATGACGGGTGTTCCCGACGACATGCTTTCAAGCACCGGGAACCCAAACCCTTCGTACAACGAAGGCATGATCAGTGCGCTGGCGTGCGCGTAGAGGCCGGGGACATGTTCATCCGGCACATGACCTGCAAGCACGACACTCGACGCCAGATCTAATTGCCGAATTGTCTCGTAGACGGCGGCTGCCCCCGTCATTCCCGGAGCCGCGGAGCCAGCCAGGACAAGCTGACGGGTCCCCCATTTTCCCCTGGACCGCAGGTTCGCTATAGCTCGCAATAAGGTAGGTATGTTTTTGCGCTCTGCCAATGCACCCACGTGCAGCAGGTAACCATCTCGTATACCAAGCGCGCGTGTCCATGCGGTATCCAGAGTAGCTGCAGGGTGGAAGCGCTGGTGTTCCACGCCGTAAGGGATTGTGTGGATTTTGTCGGGCGGAAGGCCGTAGGCTTTGACGATATCGCGCTTGGAGTGCTCAGAGCCGCAAATGATCGCAGCCGCCGATCTGACTACCAGCGGCATCACGGTTTTCATGTACGTCACCCACCATCGGGAGAAGTGGGAGGGATAAAGCAGGTACATGACATCGTGAATGGTGATGACCAGGGGGCAGGGAGACTTGATGGGAGCGATGAATGCCGGTGCGTGCAGCAGGTCGAAGCCTCCCTTTCGCAGGATGGCCGGCAAGCGCGCATGAGTCCATAGCAGATACTCTGCGGTCTGAACCGCACGCAGCATGGTTTTTTCAGAACGCATGCTGGCTGGTCCGTCAAAGACTCCGATAGAGAGGTCCGGCCTATGGATGAACTGGTCAAGCAGGCGCGCGGCATAGACGCCTGTTCCCGTTTCATTGCGTCGCGCAAAGCAGTTGTCCCAGGCCACCTTCAGGACGCTCATCTCCTCTGCTCTCCTCCCGGAGGCTGCTTCCCTATAGCGTAAAGTCTCTGTGGCGACACTGGAGTTAAGGACATTCACATTGAACACCTACAAGAATATCAGACCGAGGTAATGACGATTCTTCCGGCGTCGAGTGGCGCTACTTTGCCACACATGCTGCACTCTTGCAACCAACTGCAGGCTCCATATTTGCGCTTCGGCGGATGCTATTCTTATAATACGACGCACGGGACAATATAGATCAGGTCGAAACATTCCAGAACCGCATTTTGGAAAACGATTTAGTTCGGCTTCCGTAGATAGAGAAGATTTCCCGGCCCTGCAAGGTTGTTGAAGCCTGCCTGCCGCGAAAAAAAATATTGCTTGCCGAGCAAGCGCCTTCTGTCGTCACTTCTCAAGCAGCAATAGCAAAGTGAAATTTCCGGCAAAGTAAGATTCTGCTTCGATGAAGTCAATCAGTTTGTATAAATTCGGTGGCAGTGAAGACCTGGTTCGACGTATCCAAGAACCGTACGTTGAGTTTTTTCGCTCCTCCGGTCCGGTCCTGGACATTGGGTGCGGTCGCGGGTTGTTCCTGGAACTTCTCGCGAAAGCCGGAGTTGAAGCTATTGGGGTTGATCCCTCCCAGGAAGCCGTAACTGCCTGCCAGGAGAAAGGGTTCAGGGTCCATTGCGAGGATGCGCAGAGCTATCTCAGGCGTAACCCAGGCCAGTTCGGCGGAATCTTCTGCAGTCATGTTATCGAGCACATGCGCTATGAAGATGCGTTGAGTATTTTGGAGCTTTGCCATGAGGCGTTGCGTCCTGGTGGCCTGCTGCTCGTCGTCACGCCCAACCCTCAGGATCTTGCGGTGATCGGGGAAATGTTTTGGTTGGATCCCAGCCATGTGCGGCCTTACCCAAGGCCGTTGCTGAAGACCATGCTGGAGACCGTAGGATTCCATGTCAAGCTTGAAAAACAGTTTCTGGGGACCTGGCGAATGATCGGGAGACGTAATCTTCCCGCCTATTTTTTTCGACGGGTCCTCCTGGGGAAATATTTTGGAAAGCCCAACACGCTGATGCTGGCAACCAAGGAGAACCATTCCATCTGAAACCACAACTGAGACTGTTCCCTTGACTCATGCCGGGGAGACTCCCGGAGGCGCCGCTCCTCCTGGATTTCGCAGAGCGCGGACGGTCGGCATTGTCGGCATTCTTACTCTTGTTGTCGCCGTATTCGGATATGTCCGGGAGGCGGTGCTGGCCGCGCGGTTTGGCGTCTCAAGCACCATGGACGCTTACTTCGGGGCTGTTTCCATTCCTACCATCCTCTATATTGTGCTGATTGCAGGAACTCTATCCCCCGTATTCATTCCTATTCTGCTGCAGCAGAACGGGAGCAAGGATCGCGCCAAGGCTTCAGAAACATTCAGCATCGTCACCAATTTTGTCATTGTACTGCTCGCAGCAATCATATCGGTGGGTGTGATCGCGGCCCCCAAGTGGCTGCCGCTGCTCTTTCCCGGCTTCAGCCCTGCCACTATGGAAATGGCGATCCGCCTGACCCGCATTATTTTTCCGGCGGTTCTCTTTCTGGCCTTGACCGGCATTCTCACCGCGGTGCTGAATGGTTTCCATAGATTTGCACTGGCGGCGTTTGCGCCCTCTCTATCGAGCGTGATCGTGATCGCCTCCGCATTGCTCGCGCACGGGGAGCGCGCGATGTATGTTGTTGGAGCGGCCACCGCCGCAGGTTTCGTGGCGCAATTCATTCTCTTAGTGCCAGCCACGGCTGCGCTGGGCATTCGCTACCGGCCAATTTTGAATTTTCGCCACCCGTCCATCCGAACGTTATTGCGGCTGGGCGTGCCTTTGCTGCTTTATCTTGCGGTGGCCAATGTGTCGGTATTTCTCGAACGCAACCTGGCTTCAAGGATCTCGGCGGGGGCCGTATCCATTCTTGGTTATGCCATGCGGTTATTTACGCTGCCGGCCAACTTTTTTGCTGCTCCCCTGGCCATTGTGGCGTACCCGCAATTCGCGCATGAGGCTGTTCGCCAGGGGCACGGAGAGCTGCGGGAGAAAGTCTCGCAAATGTTCCGGTTGGTCGTGTTCCTGTTTCTGCCAATCACGGTGTTCACCGTCCTCAATGCGTTGCCTATCATTCGTCTTCTATACGAGCATGGGCGGTTCGCCCCTGCGGATTCAGCTATAACCGCCCAGGCCCTGGCGCTCTATGCGATAGGAATTCTTCCGAACGCCATCGCCATTGTTTTACTGCGCTGCTTTTTCGCCATTCAGGATACGATGACGCCTTTATGGGCGGAGCTCGTGAACCTGGGGTTTTACGTTTTCGCTGCTACGCTAATGGCCCGCCATTTCGGGATACCGGGGTTGGCGATCAGCCGGGGCCTCAGTTTCTTTCCGGTAACGGCAATCCTCATGTTCGTGCTCTGGAAGAGTCGAGGTTTATTGAAGTTCGGCATCGACTTCCTGAGATTCATGGGACGAACGGTAATTGCTACGCTGCTCATGGGCCTGGTAAGTTGGATGTGCATGTACCTTCTTCAGACTTGGTTTGAGGGCGGTCATACCCTGTTTCGGCTTGGAATCATCCTCATAGTGCTCCTCACGAGCGGAGCGGCGTTCCTGATGGTGGCCCACCTCCTCCGCATGGCTGAAGCAAGGCTGATCCTGAACGCTGCGCTGGACCTGATATCAGGCAAAGGCAGTCGCAGCGCGCTTATCGCTCCTCCGGAAATGTGAGCCGCGAATCAAGACCGGATGGGCGGATGCAGGGGGTTGTTAAGAAAGCATCCGGCAGAGAATTCAAAGGTAACCAGTTTATAATCTTAAGGCATACAATTGGCTTCGAACTTTGATGAAGAGTAGCTCCCCAACGGCATCCATACCGGATCCGACGCCTATTTTATTCCTGGTCGCAATAATTCTGGCGCTGGTTTGGGCGATTGGAGACTTGAGCTTGCCGGGCCTGCTGGTGGTGGCCGCGACTCTTGCGCTGGCCATCGCTTATTCATTTGCGGACCACCCCTGGGCGGCGGTTGTAACCATCATTGTAGTGGCCGCCTTGCCACGTCTCGCCGTAAGTATTGGCGGTTTGAATGCCCGGCCGGAGCACATCATTTCCGCCGTACTGCTTGTGGCGACGCCTTTCTGGTTGAAACGCTCCCAAACGGCGGTCCGGTGGATGGCCGCCGATTACCTGCTGGTCGCCTTTATTGCGATCAACCTCTTCAGCTCCTTATTTACCTCCCTTCAGCCCTCGCAGACCTTGAAGTGGGCTCTCCAGCAGATGCTTGCCATTCTTCCGTATTTCTTTTTTCGGGTGCTGCTTACCGACTCATCCGCATTCCGCCGGGCAGTGCGTGTAATGCTGGCAGTTGGAGCGGTTGAAGCGGCTTATGGGATCGTGGCTTTCTTTTCGAGCCAGCTGTTCAAGACCACGTTCGGGGTCACCATTGACCAGTATGGTGACATCCCAGGCACATACGGAACTCACTACGAAGCAAATATTCTTGCAGCCTATTGCGGCGCCTGTTCGGTCGTCATGCTTACGATGTATTTGACGGAACGGAGTTTCAAGTATCTTGTCGGGTTCGGTATTACGCTTCTGGGAATGGCAATCAGCCTTTCGCGGGCAGCCCTGGCCGGAACCTCGCTTGCCCTTGTGCTGGTATTTCTTCGGGGCGTTAAACTTGGCCAGGTGAACAGGCAGGTGGTGGCCCGAATTGCCGTTACCCTGCTTTGCGTTGCTCTGATCGCCGCACCCTCCCTTCTCAGTTTCTATTCGGAGAGGTTTAGTTCGCTGGCGGCTTCGGACATCACGGCCGATGACAGCGCACGAGGGCGGTTAGTAACGACCGTAGTGTCGCTGGATGACATCCTTATTCATCCCCTGGTTGGAAACGGCACGGCCAGCTTCCAATTGACGTTTGACTACTCACAACTTGATCCTAGCGTTGAAAATGGCTGGATCGGCAACACCGCATGGCGTGTGCTGCATGATACGGGGGTAATCGGGTTTGTACTTTTTACATTCTTCCTTGGGTCGCTACTCGTGAGGGCCCGAAGGACCCTGAAACAGCAACTGTATCCGGAATTATCTGCCTTGCTTCTTGCGGCGATAGTCTACTGCGTCTCGTTTCAGACAACGGAAGGGACTTTGCTGTCTTTCTCCTGGGTGCATATTGGGCTCATAGCTTGTGCCCTCGCGACCTGGCAGCAGCCTTCTGGCGAAGCTTTGACCGCCAATGAAACATGAGAATTTGGTAATTGGGTAATTTTGGATGATCATTTGAGTCCCAGATGTCTGCTCATTCCCAGCGGCTGCGCCGCCAGGTAAGCGCGATTCAGGCTGCGGCTTCTGCTGATAGAGGTTTGTCCGTTTGAGGCTTTCCCACCAGAGACATGGCCGCTACCAGGTAACAAGCCGCTGCCACCAGCGCGCAGGTTGTGATGCTTGTTTCCATAGAGATCATGATTGCAACGAAGCTGCCCAGTGATGCAGCGGCGCCGTTGAGGGCCCACATCCACGGCAAGTTCTGTTGTTGTTTTACCAGGGTCATCCACCGGAGACCCACCGGAAAGCAGAATCCCATCACCAGGCCGCAGGGGACCACCAGCATCAGCGAGAGCGCTGCGCGCTGCCAGAACTCTTGGGCAATGAAACGGTGGATGACCGGAACCACCGCCATTGCATAAAGACTGACGATCAAAGCTGCGCATATGGCCGGTATGCGGCCAGCGAATGCCGAGCCGATGCGCAAACGGTCTGAAGCCAGGCTGCCGATTCCGGTTGCGAGAATCAGGCCCGCAAGGACGATGACAAGAGAATAAATGGGATGGCCCAAGAACAACGAAAGCTGTTGCATCATCGCCATCTCAATCAGCATGAAACCGATGCCGATGGCGATAAAGTAAACAATCCCCCCGGCGGCAGGCTTCAGGTTGGTCTGGCTCCCGGCCCATCGCTTGAGCGGAAGCACGATTGCTCCTGCAACCAGCAGGAGCGCTGCCACCATAAAAGCGAAGACAAACATCAGAGCGCGAAGATTGCTGCCGCGTCCGCCCTTGATAAGCAGGCGAGGAATATTCTTAAGCCGCACGGCGTTAAAGAAGTAAGGCGACGTGTCAAAGACCGGGGAATAGTCGAAATCGCGGTTCTCGCGTAGCTGTGCCAGCGCCGCCAGAGACCGTGCCGAGGCTATGGTCCGCAGTTCGGGGACGGGAGTCTCCATGCCCGGGAGAAAGAGCAGCTTGAACTGCATTTCGCCGGCAATGCCGCGGATTTTGTCGAGGTCCTGGTTGGAGAGCGGACGCTCGCTGACCAGGATAGTGGCCACCCGGTCGGAGGTGAGCATGGCTATATTGCGGCCAGGATCCGCGACTCCTTCACTCAGCAGCGCCGCCCAGGCCACGGAGAAGAGACGATAGGTCTGCGCCGCTTCCGGGCCCGCATACCAACGGCTAAACGTGATGATCCCGCCGGGTTTCAGGTGGCGGTAGAAGACCTGCCAGCCATCCACGGTATACAGTGAATTTTCCGCCAGCGTGAGCGCGCCGGCCGATGTGGCGGCCCAGGTGTCCACCAGGGACGCCTGAATTACATCAAACTTTTCTCCGGCACGCGTCAGGTAGCTGCGGCCTTCGTCGTTATGAAGCTCGAACCCGGGAATCTTGTCAAAGCCCGAGAATGATGGAAACCGCTTGGTATCCATCTGCACGATGGCGCTGTTGACCTCAATTCCCACGATCCGGTGAAATCCATTCACGGCGCTGTTCATCACATCACGTCCGCCGCCGACACCGATCACTGCCGCCGTACCGCCGCTTCTCAGTTGCGCCGCCACGGAGGTCACGTCGTAACGCAGGAATTCGAAGGGCTTGAGGTCACCCTGAAAATGCATCATGGGTGTTGCCGCGTCGTTGTCAATATCGAGATGAATCTCTTCGACACTCACGGGCGGCATCAAAGGGCTGGGTCCCCACATGAGCGGCGGCCCAACCTCGGGCTTCAGGGCCCGGACTTTCGAGATGGGGTTCCAGATCTCCGCAGCGAGTTTGTCGCGGCGGTCGATGGCGCCTTTGGACCAGATGGGCTGGATGCCGTGAAGCGTGGAAGCATTCAGCCCGGCGATGATCAAGAGCACGGCTGCGCACGCATAGGAGCGGCCGCGGTACTGCCCGTCATTGTCATAAGTACGGTCATAAGTACGGGCATAAGTAGAGAAAGCCGCAACGGCCAGAAATACCAGGGCGGAGATCACGAAGATCCCACTGGGGGCGTCAATCGATTTCAGCAGGACCACCGACGCCAGGCATCCCAGGCCTGCGCCAATCAGGTCAGCAAAATACACGCGGCCAATGGGGAAGGGCGATTGGGTCAGCGCCAGGCAGACCGCGATGCCCGAAAAGAAAAACGGGACCGCAATGACGGCAGAGAATAAGAGAAAGCTGAACAGAGTTTGGACTGCGAGCGAAATATCAAGAGGTATGGCCAGCATGACGATTAGCGTCAGAGGCAGAGAGACCGCCATGGCGAACGCTGCTTGCACCAGGCGCTTTGGACTGTCCGCCGGATTGAAAAATTTGGGGCGCAACTGCACGGCCAGCGCGCCCGCGGTCATTCCGAACATGGCCATGGAGATGGAGACAAAGGCGAGGTAATACCAGCAGAGCGCGCTCAACAGGCGGGTCAGGACGATCTCATACATGAGCGTACCGGCACACAGCAGCGACAAACCAATACAAAAAGCAGCCATTGTCTATTTCATGTCCTCAGGTTTCCTGTTTTCGAATGCTGGCGCGGAGATCAGCACGTTTGCTCGCCGGACGGGCTTGCCGCTTTGGACCAAGCAACGCGATTTCCGGCAACTGGCAAGAGTGCGACCAAATATGAGTGTTGAAGAGCCCAAAGATTTCTGACCACCTAAACTATCATGATCAGCGGACGACATCAATTACACTTACGTGATGCCGACCGCAGCTGAAGCGCCAGCGGGTAAATCCCGGAAACTTGAATTGCAGATCGCAGCCGCCCTGTCGCTGCTGGTTGTGATCACGCGGTTTCCGTTCCGGGAGCACATGCTTCATGACTGGGATTCGGTAAACTTCAGCCTGGCACTCCGGAAGTTTGACGTGATTCATCACCAGCCGCAGCCGCCCGGCTACATCCTTTTTGTGGGACTTGCGAAGCTGGCCAACTATCTGTTTCGCGATCCGAACACCTCATTCGTCACTCTGGCCATCGCCTTTAGCGTCCTTTCCGTCGTCATTTTCTTTCGCCTGGCCCTGCGGTTCTACAACAACCTCCAGGTTGCTGTTGTCGGCTGCGTCCTGTTGGCCGCCAGCCCGCTGATGTGGTTTGAAGGAGAGATAGCGTCAATCTATACGGCAGGCTGTTTTGCCGCGCTCCTGGTGGCACTCACATCATGGGACCTGTTGGAGAGACCGGGCCGCCGGGAGGCACTGATCTCCGGACTGAGCTTCGCCATCGCGACCGGCTTGCGCCCCGATCAGTTGCTCCTGATGCTCCCCGTATGGCTTTTCCCCTTTGTTCGCAAGAGCTCCTGCAGGGCTTATTTCCTCCATTCGGTTGCGGTTTTTGTGCCGGCCTACCTGAGTTGGTATCTACCAACTGCCTGGTCTGTTGGCGGTATTCACACATATTCGGGTTTGGTGAGCGACGAATTCCTGCGTTCCGTGAAGGGCACCAGCATTTTTTGGGGCGCCGGTTTGAAGAGTGTGGCAACATCATCTGCAAAGGTCGCACTCGCTTTGGGCACTGCCGTTGGTTTTTTTCCGTTGGCGGTCGTGGCTGGCAGGCTAATAAGGCGGGCTGCGCCCGGTGCGGGGCCGAGTCAGGCTACGCAGCGCGACCAGCAACTCTTTCTGGCCGCCTGGATTGTGCCGTCACTCCTCTTCTACGCGCTGATCCACATGGGCCAGCAAGGATATGTTTTACTTTGTTTACCGGCGGTACTTCTGGCAGGAACGGCTTCGCTCTATAAGAATGTTGGTCAGCGTCCCAACGCCTGGTGGTCGCTGGCAGGCGCGGTAGTAGTTGGCAATGCGTTGTTGTTCCTGGCTTTCCCGTCCCCGCTCACGGCTGCCGGGGGCATTCGCAATCGCCAGGCAGTGCCCGTAGCCAGGGAATTGACGTATCGCAGATCGGTGACCGATATCTATTTTCGCAAGGCTGCCGATCTCTCCGAGGACATGGTCCTGCTATTGCCAAATCGCGGGACCATCTACATGGATTTCCGTCGACTTTCGTACAGGTTTCCAGATCACGTGGTCTTCGGGATCAGGGATTGGCATCCGAATGGGCTGCCTGTAATTGAAGTTTCTCCGCATGATTACCCTGATGCGCCAGCGCTTGCGCCTTCGGGCTCCGCTGCTTCCGATCAGGCCAAGTTGACGGTGACAAGCAAATCAGTCCTGGTCATTCTCCCGAACGAACAGCCCGCAGTCGGCATCGTGCCGTTGGGCCAGACCCAGTGCGCCGATGTGAACCCAGCAATGGACGCCCGGTACCGCGCATTCAATCTGTTCTCATGCGACCTGCAGGGAGGGGAAGTGCGTCTGCTTTCGGAGGCAGGTTCAATTATCATACGCGGGAAGTGAGCATGATCGGTAACCTTGAATTCGCTCCAGTGGATCGCGACAAATGACAGAGGCCGCGCCCAAGAACATCCTGGTTCTGCATGCCAATAATGATTTTTATGGCGCAGAAAAAATCCTGTTTGAGCTCTTGAGGTCGCTGGATCCCAGGAGCTTTCGTCCCATTGTCGTGCTTCCATTGGATACGCAACATATCAATCGTTTCTCTCCGGAGCTGGAGAAGTGCGGTATTGAATGTCACTTTCTAGACCTCGGCGTGCTGCGGCGGAGGTATTTCAAGTTCTGGAGATTGCCGGGCTTTGGAATGGAAGTTATTAGCGCTGCGCGTGCGCTGGCTCGATTGGTCCGCGAGAAGGACATTGCCCTTATCCATACGAATACCAATACGGTCCTTCCCGGCGCACTTGCCGCGCGCATGACGAAACGCCCCCACATCTGGAGCATCCACGAGTTGCTGGTGGAGCCGGCGCTGGTGCGCAACGTTTTGCACTTTTTGGTGCCGAGGCTCTCGACGCGGGTGGTCGCAGTGTCGGCGGCGGTCCGCGACCATATGCTCAAGGACGCTCCCCAATTTGCAGACCGTTTCGAGCTCGTCCTTGGCGCTATCGACGTGCAACCCTTCGTCCATGCCGATGCCGACGGGAGAGAGAAGCTTCGCAAAGAATGGGGCATAGGCGAGGATGAAATACTGATCGGAATGGCTGGGCGGGTGACCCGCTGGAAGGGCCAATCCGTTTTTGCCGATGCCGCCAAGCTCGTGCTGCAAAAGCACACGAATGTAAAGTTTGTCTCCGTGGGAGGCGTCTTTGATAAAGATGTCTTCTACATGGACGAGTTCAAGAAAAAGGTTCGCGACGTGGGGATTGAGGGCAAGTTCATCATCAATGATTTTCGGAGTGACATGCCGGATGTCTTTGCGGCCTATGACATCTTCGTCTTGCCCTCTACTTGGCCTGAGCCTTTCGGCCTGGTTGTGCTTGAGGCGATGGCCTCGGGCAAGCCCGTGGTGGCAACGGCACCCGGAGGTCCGTCTGAGACTGTTGCCGACGGGGAAACGGGATACCTGGTGCGGCCGTCTTCTCCCGAGGACATTGCGGCGGCAATCGAGAAGCTAATTTCCGATCCGCAGAAGCGCAGACGGATGGGAGAGGCAGGCAGGGAGCGTGCCTGTAAAATGTTTGCAATTCCGCGTTATGTGCAAGAATTTCAAGACCTGTACGCCAGGGTGTTGAGGACGAGTGAAACCCAACAACAACCAACACCTACCACGGAGACACGGAGGCACTGAGAAACCGAAAGACTTTACCGCGGAGGCGCGGAGAAAAACCTAAAGTTATGATCGGCAAGATCACGGAGAATACAAGGCAATCTCACGACCGTTAACGTGGCATGAAAATTTATGAGGAAAAACAAGGGTTCCTAATCACATGGTAATCAGCGCATTCATAGTATGACGGAACAGACCGCAACCCATCCAATCTACGGACGCAAACTTCGCCTCGCCATCTTTGGCGGACGCGGGATCCCATCCACATACAGTGGTACCGAGGCTTTCTTTATTGAGATTGCGCCCAGGCTGGTAGCGCGGGGACACGAGGTCATTGTCTACTGCCGGAAATCGCTGTTTCGCGAGCGGCCCGCTCTTTATAAGGGAGTGCGGCTGATTTACCTGCCGAGCATCGAAACCAAAAACCTTGGCACGCTCACGCACACGCTGGCCTGCATGATCGACGTGCTGCGCCGGAACGTGGACGCCATGCTGGTCACCAACGTGGCCAATGCGTTTCACTGCATCATTCCCCGCATCTTCCGGCAGAACTGCGCGATCAACGTGGATGGAATCGAATGGAAGAGAGGGAAATGGGGGCCAATGGGCAAAGCTTACTTCTATATGAATGCCAAACTGAGCGGAAAAATATTGCCCAAAGGGATTGTTACGGACGCCTATGAGATGCGCAAGCTCTACCTGGAAGAATTCAATACGCGTTCCGCATGTATTGCGTACGGGGCAACTATCGAGCGTTCAACCAATCCCGACTCCGTTCGCCAGTACGGGCTGGAACCCGGAAATTACTACTTGATTGCCAGCCGGCTGGTGCCGGAAAACAATGCAGCTATGATCGTTGAGGGCTTCAAGAAGGCCCCAACGGAACGGGTGCTCGCGATTGCCGGGGATGCCAACTACCGCAGTGAGTTCGTCAGCGATCTTAAAGCCAACGCTGGAAACCAGGTCCGTTTTCTGGGGCATGTCGACAACATCGAGCATGTGAAAGAGCTGCACTGCAACGCCTATGCTTACATCCATGGCCACATGATGGGCGGCACCAATCCCGCGCTCTTGAAGGCGCTGGCCTATGGGAACTGCATCCTGGCGCATGACAACCAGTTCAACGCGGAGGTACTGGGTGGGCATGGATTGTTGTTCCGCGACGCCGATGAACTGGCGGAAAAGATACATTTGATCGAAAGCAAGCCGGAATTAGCAGAGACCTACCGGCGACAAGCGCCCGACAGGATTCGTGAGGCCTATACCTGGGACCGGATCACGGACCAATATGAAGAGCTCTTCTACCAGCTAGCGGCTGGGGAAGACCCCACACGTGTCCACTCGAGCGTGCTCGTGGCTGAAAGGGAAACGACAACGGTTTTGTAGCGCGTTGTGCAAATCTGTGGCGGCCCCCTCCTCCTCTCTCGTTTGATGGCGGAACTCCCAGCGAATGTTATATTTAAATGTTTGACCCGACGAGCGCTGCAGCGCGTATTGTCCGCCCCTTGGCGAATAGAGAGGAAGCTGTTTCATGCCCCTGACAATCGAATCTGTCCATCTGAATGATGTTGTGGTCATAGCTCCGCAGGTGAACGGCGATGCCAGAGGATTCTTCATGGAGACCTTCCGCGCCGATCATTTCCGGGTGTTGGGCCTTCCCTCAGAATTTCCCCAGGACAATCACTCACGCTCCACCAAAGGAGTGTTGCGGGGGCTGCATTTTCAATGGGGCCCTCCCATGGGAAAGCTGATGCGGGTCACCAGCGGAAGCGCCTTCCTGGTTGCCGTGGACATTCGAAAGGGTTCCCCTAACCTGGGCCGGTGGTTCGGTCTCGAGGTATCCGCCGAAAATAAAAAGCAAGTCTGGGCGCCCTATGGTTTTGCCCGTGGTTTTTGTTGCCTGACAGAGGTTTGCGAATTGCAGTACAAATGTACTGCAATCTATAACCCAGAAGCCGAAGGGGTGATCAGCTTTGCCGATCCACAGATTGGCATCGAGTGGCCAATCGATGTGAAAACTGCTACAACGTCAGACCGAGATCGCAAAGGGCAGAGCCTGGCGCAATGGCTGGCCTCACCCCTTTCCGACAACATTCTCTACGGCGTGGATGCTGCGGGAAGAAAGACTGGATGAACATTGCTGGCGTGCGCCGAAGATCACACTGTAGAGTGAAGCCGTGAAGTTGCGGGCTTTAGTTGGGTGAATAGATTCGATCGCGGGCAAGATAACAAACGAGGAGAATGATGGCCAGAGACAAGCTACTTTGTACGGGAGCGGCAGGGTTTGCCGGAGCGCACATTGTGCGCCATCTGATGACCAATACCGATTGGGACATCATTGGACTGGATCGGTTGAGCTATGCGGGATCGCTGGAGCGCCTGGGGGAGTGGCAGGGAAATCCCCGGTTGAAAATGGTGTTTCATGATTTCCGGGGCGCCTACCCGGCAAGCGTCCTCAGGGCCTTGGAGGGAGTTCGTTACGTCATTCACAACGGAGCCGAGACGCACGTGGAGCGTTCGATTCATGATCCGGAATCGTTTGTGATGTCCAATGTCGTGGGAACCATGAACACCCTTGAGGCAGCGCGGCAACTTCAGGTTGAACACTTTATTTACGTATCCACCGATGAAGTTCATGGTCCTGCTCCCAACGGCGTGGATTTTGTCGAGGATTCTCCTATCCGTCCGTCGAATCCTTATTCCGCGGCCAAGGCTGGCGGTGAGGCCCTGGCCTATGCCTGGTCACGATGCTACCGGTTACCTGTCACCACCACCAGGACCATGAATCTGATTGGAGAGCGACAGCATCCCGAGAAATTTGTGCCCATGTGCATAAGCAAAGTTCTCAATGGAGAGAAAGTCACTGTCCACGGAAGGCGCGAAGGCGACGGCAAGTGGACCATCGGCTCGCGCAAATGGATTCACGCACGCAACCAGGCGGATGCCTTGTTGTTTCTACTGCGATTGCAACATACGAAAGGTCAAGACAAAGCGGCGGCCAGGGTGGGGCATGGCGAGACCTACCATGTTGCGGGAGAAGAGCGCAGCAACCTGGAGATCGCTCACTTTATCGCCAAGACTCTGGGGAAGAAGCTGGACCATGAGATCGTGGATATTCACGCCGACCGCCCAGGACATGATCTGCGGTATAGCCTTTCCGATGAAAGCATTAAGTCTCTGGGATGGACTCCCCCGGTGGCTTTTGAGGAGTCCTTGCGCCGCTGTATTGAATGGTCGGTAAGGCTGGAGAACCTGAGATGGCTTGAAGGTTGAGTAGGCCAGCGCGGAGCACTACAACTAAAGAGAAGTCAAAACCTGCCACGGAGACGCGGAGGCGCGGAGAAAAGCAAGATCAAGTCAAGAGTGGCACAAAGATGCGGAATTACGCCCGGAACGGACAGCTATGAAAGTCGCAGTGTTGGGAGCCAACGGCCAGCTGGGTATGGATGTTACTGCAGCTTATCTTGCGCAGGGCGATGAGGTTGTGGCTCTGACTCATGAAGACGTAGAAGTCTCGTCGCTGGAGTCCGTAAGAAAATCGCTGGAGAGCATCCGGCCGGATGTGGTGATCAATTGCGCCGCCTTTGCCAACGTGGAGCGGTGCGAAGATGAGCCTGCGCCGGCTTTTGCGGTCAACGCCACGGGCGCGCGCAACGTGGCCCAGATCACCGATTTGCTGGGCGGGAAACTTGTGCACATCAGTACCGACTATGTCTTCGATGGCGCGAAATCCACGGCCTACATCGAGCAGGATCAGCCCGGGCCTTTAAATGTGTACGGGAACAGCAAGCTTTCGGGAGAGTATTTTGTGCGTTGCGCGAATTCTCGTCATTTTGTGGTGCGGGTCTCGGGGATCTATGGCCATAACCCCTGCCGTGCCAAAAAGGGACTGAATTTCGTGGAATTGATGTTGAAGCTGGCGCGGGAGCGCAACGAGGTGCGCGTGGTGGATGACCAACTGGTGACTCCAACTCCCACTATCGAGATAGCTCGACAGTTAACGCTGCTAAGCAGGACAGCCGATTATGGCATCTACCATGCCACGTCTGAGGGCAGCTGCTCCTGGTATGAATTCGCGCGCGTTATTTTCGAGCTGACCGGCGCCAATGTCCGCCTGGAGCGGGCTAATCCCGGCGACTTTCCCACCAAGGCGCGCCGTCCGAAGAACTCAGTACTTGAGAACGCGGCGCTGAAGAGCAGATCTCTCAACATCTTCACCCACTGGAGAGAGGGGCTTGAGACCTATCTGGCTGGCCGGAAGAAGGCGGGGGAAGCAGGCCTGGCTTGACGGCGGTTTCCGCAATACGGGGCTCTCCGTTACCCGGCGCGCATAGGCAGCGTTTTTCTCCGGCCGGTGAAGCGAAAGCCCCAATCTCGGTATATTATTGAAATCACAGACAGTCGTCACACTTTGTTACAGTACTTTGCTATAGAAACATAGGCAGGAAATAGCCGAATATGCGTGTACTTATTACGGGAATTACCGGGCAGGATGGCTCTTACATGGCCGAGTTCCTGCTGGAAAAAGGTCACGAAGTCTACGGCCTGGTGCGCAGGAGCAGCCTGGAAAAATATGATCGCATAGAGTCCATTGTTGACCGGATCCAGTTTGTTGAGGGCGATCTGACCGACCAAGGCTCACTGGATGCTGCCATGGACCAGATCCAGCCGCACGAAGTCTACAACCTGGCCGCGCAAAGTTTTGTTCCAGTGTCATGGAACCAGCCGGTGCTTACCGCGGACGTAACGGGACTTGGTGTTTTGCGTATGTTGGAAGCCATCCGCAAGCATTGCCCCACTGCGAAGTATCTTCAAGCCTCAAGCTCAGAGATGTTCGGCAAGGTTCTGGAAAAGCCCCAGACGGAGAAGACCCCATTCCATCCTCGCAGCCCTTACGGAGTCGCCAAAGTATTTGCGCACCACATCACGGTGAACTACCGCGAGAGCTACGGATTGTTCGCCTGCTCCTCCATCTGCTTCAACCACGAGTCTCCCCGGCGCGGCGCTGAATTTGTAACGCGAAAGGTCACCCAGCATGCGGCACGGATCAAACTGGGCCTGGCGGACCGGTTGAAGATGGGTAATCTAGATGCGCAAAGAGATTGGGGATACGCGGGCGATTATATTGCCGCCATGTGGCTCATGCTGCAGCAGCCCCAGCCGGACGATTATGTGATCGCCACCGGCGTGACCCACAGTATCCAGGAGCTTCTGGACGTGGCGTTTTCCTATGTGGGGTTGGACTGGAAAAAGTACGTTGAAATCGACCCTAAGCTGGTCCGCCCCGCCGAGGTGGATTACCTGTGCGGCGATTCAAGCAAAGCGCGCCGTGTCCTGGGATGGAAACCTAAAGTGGACTTCCGGCAGCTCGTGGAAATGATGGTAGATGCCGATTTGACGGCACAGAGCCACAGTGCAACCGTTCGCAACAGCGTTATTGCCGAAATGTAGCGTTCCGTTCCTGCGGGCCAACTCGCCCAGGTACGGCAAGAGGTTCGTGGAGAATTCTTCCAGGGTATGCATCCAAAAGACTTCCAGATGCCGGTGCGGAAATATTTCCGCAGAAGGCGATTCAAGAATTTTGTTGCCGAGTATCAGTCCTGCGGACGCATTCTGGATGTGGGCGGGGAGCATTACACGTGGCCGATTATTGGGCGCTGCGACGGCATCACCATCATCAACGTCAATGTTCCAAGAGAGACAGACGGGTTTGGGTACATCCAGGGCTCGGGATGCGAGATGCCGTTTCAAGACAAGTCGTTTGATCTGGCATTTTCGAATTCCGCCATAGAGCACGTTGGCAGCGTGGAGAACCAGTTCCGGTTCGCCCAAGAGATGATGCGTGTGGGCAAGAGAATCTACTGCCAGACCCCTTCGCGCCTGTTCCCGGTCGATCCTCACCTTACCACGCCCTTTCTTCACTGGCTTCCTGTCTCCTGGCTTACGCCCAGGTTCCTGCGCTATTTCACGCTGAATGGTTGGCTGTGGAAGAAGCCCTATGAATATGACGTAACGTGGATCTCCAAGCGCAAGTTGAAGAAGATGTTTCCAGGCTGTAAGATAAAAACAGAAAGATTTTTGCTCCTCCCCAAATCGTTTATTGTCACGAATTGAAGATGTTATGAATTAAGACCTGCGATCCCCTCGCAAGGTCTCCCGGATCACACGGTCTCCAGGTTAATGAAGAACAAAATTTGTTACATGATTTACTCCCTTTCCAGAGGGGGCGCTGAAGGCCAGCTCATTGAGCTGTTGAGACGGCTTGATCGTGACTGCTTCGATCCCTCCTTGATTTTGTGGGAAGAGGGCAATCTGCAGCGCGTACAGGGACTGGTCGGCGATGTAAGAGTGCTGGGAGTGGAGCGCCATGCATCCGGAGGCCGGTCGCGCCGTGAATATCGTGCGGCTCTGGCCTTGAAACGGTTGTCCACTTGTCTGTCTGAGATCCGTCCGCAAATCCTTCACGCCATCCTTTCAGGCCCGTCTATTCTTGCGGCGTTTGCCCGCGTGACAAGGCTGGTGCCGTGCGCAATACACAGCCGGCGGACCCTGGTTGACGCGTATCGTTGCAAAGACAGGATTCGAACGATTGCCGATTCAATAGCTACCAAGGTATCGGACCTCGTGATCGGCAACTGTGGCGCTATCATTCGCGAGATGGTCACCCTGGATGGAGTGCCCGAATCGCGGGCGCAGCTTATTCCCAATGGGGTGGATACGGTACGCTTCTCTCCGCAAATGGAGCGGTCTTTGCGCGAGGAGCTTGGCTGGTCTGACGATAATTTTGTCTTTGGCATTGTCGCCAATTTCCTGCCTTACAAGCGTCATTTGGATTTCGTGCAGATTGCCGCTCTCATTCATGCGGTCCATCCCAGGGCCCGCTTCCTGTTGGCGGGGGAGGACCGTGGAGAAATGAAGCCGGTCGAAGAAGCGGTCGAGAAAGCGGGCCTCGGGCCGTATACCAGGATTCTGCCGGGAACGGAACATCCGGAGAGGGCATTTGCCGCCATGGATGTATACATCTGCACGTCAGAGACGGAAGGCCTCTCGAATTCCCTGTTGGAGGCCATGTCGTCAGGAGTTCCGGTGATCGCCACCGATGTGGGAGGAAACAGGGAAGCGGTAGCAGATGGCGCGACCGGCTTCGTTGTTCCCTGCCAAACTCCCGAGGCCATTGCAAAAATCGCCTGCGAACTGGTGGCGAACCCGGACCTGCTGCGTCGGCTTTCCAGCAATGCCCGGAGGCGCGTTGAGGAGCTGTTCCCGATGGAAAAGATGGTACGCGCCCACGAAGAAGTCTATCTGCGCTTGCTGGAAGAGAAGCGTGCCTCCAACTGGGCGAGGTTGACCTGTCGCGCGTGAGATGTAGCCTAAAAGCCCTTTTTTTATGCGCTCCGCTTCGCTGCGCGTCGGCCTACGGCGTAAGGAAAAAAGTCCCGTTCGTTCTGTACCCCGCACTTACGAGACAGAGTGCGCGCAAGAGTCGCGCGCACCCTGTCTCGACGTGACGGGGCTACTCTCATTCGTCCCCTGCCGGGGACTGGACCTTCGGTATTCCCACATTCGCCGCATTCCTTGAGCTTCTGTATCGGTAATCCATTCGCAGTCATTACTTCTTTCCATCGACGCATGAGAAATTTGCTGCGTCGTTGGTATCGCCGGAGCCCTTGTATTTCGCAACCTGCGGGTGCGGGCACAGGGGCCGGGTCATCCTGGCGCCTTGCTCCGGATTAAGATCGCTCACGTATTTTGTGGCGATAATCCTGTCCGGGGCAATGCCCTTTTCCACCCATTGCTCCAGGGCACTGTAAATGTTGTGCTGCGAGTCGAGGGGCGCTTTAGGATTTCCGCTTTGGCCAAAAGAGCTGGGTCCGGGACCTCCGCCACAGTGCTGCATCCCCGGCGCCATGTAGAGGCGTAAAAACTGCCCGGCATCTTGTTGCCCCATGGTATCCACCACGGTGTTGTAGTAGTTAATCGAATTCAAGGGTGAAATAGCTGCATCGCTCCATCCGTGATACATGATCAGCTTACCGCCTCTTGATTTGAAACCTTTGAGGTTCGGATCGGTAGCGTTGAGGGCGTGCGCCAGCTTGTCGTCCACAGGCTTGACTCCTGTATCAAGATTGAAGGTCTTGAAGTCCCAGTCAGGATTTTCGAACACCATATTCACAAAGAAGCCGTTCGAAAAGGCATATTGAAGGCTCTTGCGGGGCGCCGATCCGGTGATCCAGCTTGACCAGCCGCCCGCTCCGTCCTCGCCTCCCAGAATGCTTCCGGTAAAAATACGCTGACCCTTGGAGTTCGTGG
>Ga0210400_10001154_pt1 | contig 26627 bp, 35 predicted proteins | sample IncBWH26MmetaG_FD_155456 | JGI IMG/M metagenome (GOLD analysis project Ga0210400, IMG submission 155456) | Forest soil microbial communities from Barre Woods Harvard Forest LTER site, Petersham, Massachusetts, United States - Inc-BW-H-26-M | ecosystem: Environmental > Terrestrial > Soil >... | reverse complement strand
ACATGCCCGCATTTGTGTTTCCTACATCGCTCGGATTAAAGTTTTTAATTTTTTCGGATTTTGTCATTGGATCTGCAGTTTTGTTTTTTTACCTGAATTATTCAGGCAAATTTGGTTCTGTCTTCTTCAACTTTTTTCTGTATCCATAATAAAGCGTCATCTTTATTGCTGAATAATTTTATATCGGCGTTGTGTTTACGTTTGTTTAAGTTCATCAAAAAAACTCCCAATAGCCGGGCGCTTAACGATTTTATCACAATAGCTAAGGCAATAACATCTTTGAATGTTTCTTCTCTCGATGAAAATTCACTCGCGTTATCATCTATAGTGACGTGTTCCTGTCCCTCGACCAGTGCAGCATACCTTTTTCCTTTTGCCAATTGTAAAGTAGTTTCGTAATTTTCAACTACATCTTCAAGTGTCACATTAACATTTTCTTTCATCACTACTCTGAGTATTCCTTTTTCTATTACACTGTAAACAGCTGTCCTGGTTTCAATTTCCGCGCCCATAGGTATTTGTTTTTGCAATAAAAATAAATAATTATACGCTATGATCAAAAATTGAAAAATATCATACCCGGTTGTAAATATAAGATGATTGGTTTGATGGCTCAGCTATTAAGAAAGTTCAGGTTAAATAAAAAAGCCGGACTCCCTGAATCTAATTACTTATTAGACCCTTAGCGAGCCGCGGAACCCCCTGGCTGCATAATAAGATTCAGCGCCATTGTGATATACAAATACGGTATTGTAGCGGCGATCACCAAAGAGGGCGCCGCCAAGTTTTCTGATATCAGAAGGTGTTGCTATCCAGCTCGAAGTTTTCGAATCAAATTCTCCAAGTTTCTGCAACTCCCGGTATTGTTCTTCCGTTAAAAGCTCAATGCCCATGGCAGCAGCCATATCAATAACGTTATTTTCCGGTTTATGTTTTTTCCTCGATTCCAGCGCTTCACGGTCGTAACAAAAACTTCTGCGGCCGTTAGGGCTTTCTGCTGAACAATCATAAAAAAGATATTCACCTGTTTTTTTATCATTCCCGATAACTATCGGGACAACAACATCCGGTTCTCCGCCGGTTATTTCCATTTCATTGAGCGACCACAATTTTTCGGGATGAGCTTCCAACCTTACCTGTACTTTAGCCCATTCAATACCTTTATGCCGCCTCATGTTTTTCTCAAAACGGGTTTTTAATGTTTTGAGAAGCTCTTCCTCTTGCTTTGATGACAAAGCTTTTTTATTGTTATTCTTGCTATTCATAATTAATCATCTAATCCTTTTCCATTGAGAATTAGTGGTATATATTTTTCTATCCTTGCTTCGCGGGTTTTAACTTGTTTGGCTGAAGAAAAATAAAGAAGATATCCTCTTTGCCGGCCCGGTGTTAATGCTTTAAAAGCTTTTTTAAGTGCAGCGTTTTTATCCAATTTAATTTGAAATTCTTCCGGAACGTTAAATTCTTTGGTCTTTTTTAATTCTACTTTCAGGCCTTTCTCTTCTATTTCGACAGCTTCATAAATGTAGGTTTTCAAAGTTTTTTCCAGTTTAACTATTTCCTTAATACTCGTGAACCGCACCTGGCGCGCTGCCTGCACATTTTCTGTTTGCTGAATGAGAATCTTTTTGGGATCCTTTAATAAAGCTCCTTTGAAAAACAAAAACGCACAGTAATCTTTAAACGCATGTATTAAAACAATGTTACTTTTCTGAAACGAGTAACAAGGAACACCCCACTTCAATTCTTCGGCCAGGTGACAATCAAGAACGATCGTCCTCAATTTTTCCAATTCTTTCTGCCACTTTTTGGCTTTATTAAAATAAAAATCAACTTTAGGATTCATGGTATTACAATTTATAAATACTAAGAATAAAGTTATGAATTTTATGGATTAACTGTGGTATTTGTCGGGATAATTTTTCTATCCGCAGGCCTGAAATACCAGGATAAAATAACAAACACCGTTTGAAATAAAGGACCCAAAATTGCTTTTCCACCATCACCCATTGCTAAATGCGAAATCAATGCGCCTGTCATTGCGAAAAAGAAACCTGCATAAGCCCATTCTTTAAGAAGTTTAAATCGTGGAATTAAAATAACTATAACTCCAAGAATTTTCCATACCCCAAGTATGGTCAAAAAATAAATCGGATAGCCCAAGCCAGTTACCAAGTCAATCCACTGTTTTGTCCTGAGTACCGAAAAAATCCCGCTTTGCAACATGCCAATAGCCAAAAGACTTGTGGCAACCCAATAAATTATTTTGTTTCTCTTTTCCATAATGTGTTATTTTTCCCGATAGCTATCGGGATTGTTTAATATGTCTTGCAGTCGATCATGTGCCATATTTATGCCTTGAGCAAAGGGTAGTTGCAGCACCTGGTTTCTGAGTGCAGCCGATTCATAAATTGTGCGCATGTTTAGCTTACTGGTGTTGTCAGTAAGTTGTTCAAATTCCAGGAATTCGAGCTGGACGCCAAAAGGCGCATTCTCGATTTCAAATGTCCGGGTAATCTTCCGGTTCGAAACAAATTCATGGATTACCCCATTGGCCCGAAATGCCACTTTTCCTTCGGTATCGGTTGTTTCAAACTGGTAACTGCCGTGCTTTTTACTTTCGAGTTTCAGCACTTTCGTTCCCATCCACTGTTCAACAAGGCCGGGCTCTGTATACGCTTTAAAAAGCAACCCCAATGGCAAATCAAATTCCCTTGTAATCAGTAATTCCTGTTTGCCGTCTTCGGCATTGATCTTTGTTTTTCGTCCCATAATATTCTATTTTTTTGATTTGGTCTGATCGAATTTCGCAATTAATCATTTCTCTTTGTGAGCAAGATTTTTCATGCTCTGTTTCATGACGGTTTCTAATTTATTAAACCTGTCATCCCACATTTTACGGAATGGTTCAATAAAGTTGGCGACTTCTTTCATTTTTTTGGGATTTAAGTGATAATAAATCTCTCTTCCTGATTCTTCTTGTTTTAGCAACCGGCACTCCGTAAGAATTTGAATGTGTTTTGAAATTGTTTGCCTGGATGAATCAAACCTGTCGGCTATTGCGCCCGGCGTCATTGCTTGTAAAGCAACCAAAGTCAGAATAGCCCTTCTTGTAGGGTCGGCAATAGCCTGAAAAACATCTCGTCTTGTTTCCATTTATGCTGTCATTTGACTGCAAAAATAATGAAGTTATTTAACTGCGCAAATTTTTTATGATTTTTTTGAATTTTAAAGGGTTATGGCTCTGATTTGGAACTTGTACAGCCATCTGTTAAAAGAGGCTTAAATTTATTGGCTTATAACAACCGGCTGTTAACGGTAAGCGTTTTTGAGTTATTCATTTTTTATCCCGTTCGTCCACCAACAATTTTATCATAATCTAATCCTTAGGCTCCCATAATTGAATTTTATTTCCTTCAATGTCTAAAATATGAACAAATTTTCCATAATCATATGTTTCAATTTTGTCTACAATAGTCACTTTTTCCTTTTTTAATTCTTCAACCAATGCTTCTAAATTCTCTACTCTGTAGTTTATCATAAAGTCTTTTGATGAAGGCTCAAAATATTTTGTGTTTTCCGTAAACGGATTCCACTGGGTTAGTCCCTTTTTAGTGCTGTCATCAATCTGCCGCCATTCAAAGCTTGTTCCATATGGGCTTGTGTCAAACCCAAGGTGGGTTTTATACCATTCGTTAATTGCTTTCGGGTCTTTACATTTGAAGAAAATACCCCCAATTCCTGTTACTTTTTTCATTTTTGTATATTTATATTTGTTAGATATTATTGTATTAAAAGCAAAGCCCAATAGAAATGAGGTAGTAATTAGTGTTATCGTTAATATTGTCCGCTTCATTGTTTATAAGATTAGATTTTCAAAATTAAACTTTTTTTATCATTAAAATTCGAGATCTGTCTTAATTTATACGACCACCTGTTAAAACGAGGACTAGTTTTCTTTGAACGTGCAAATAATGTAATAATTTGATAAGACGATTATTTTTCTCATTTTATTTTAATGGTTTTTTTGTTTGAGTAATAATTGCTCTAAGTAGTTTAATGTCATTGTGAAACCTCCTTGGAAGCCCATTTCAATCATCTTCTCCATGCGGGCAAGAGACTCATTTTTAATAGTAATACTGACTTTTGTCACCCGATAGTTATCGGGTCCGTTTTGTTCGCTGAAATTCAAATCCCAATCAGAACCTGGTAAATCGGGGTTTTCATCTTTGTCTGCAAAAGCATTCGACATTTTGAAATTGGTTTTTGGACTAATGGAAGTAAATTTTTGAATAGACCAATGCTCTTGTCCTTCCGGGCCTACCATGGCATAAAATCTTTGTCCGCCAACTTCAAAATTCATAAATTTTGTTTTTGAGACCCAGGGTTTAGGTGCCCACCATTGGTCAAGAATTTCTTGTTTGGTAAAAGCATCCCATACCAAGGAGAGGTCGGCATCAAATTCCCTGTTTACAAATACCGTTTTTGTTGATTTGTCAACGGTAAAATCAAATAGCAAATTGTTTTTCATTTTTTCTGTTTTTTCATTGTTAATAATACTTTATCTAATTGATTGAATTTGCTTTCCCATACTTCCCTAAACTGTTCGATCCACTTGTCAATCTCTTTCATTTTATGGGTGTTTAATTGATAATAAATTTCTCTGCCGGATTGCTTTTGCTTAACCAATTCACATTCGGTTAGTATTTGTATGTGCTTTGAAACCGCCTGTCTACTTGAGTCAAAATGCTCGGCAAGTACATTAGGGGTCATTGCTTGTGAGGCAATTAGCACCAATATCGCTCTGCGTGTTGGGTCGGCTATTGCCTGAAAAACGTCTCTTCTTACTTCCATTTTTTAAACTATATGCAATTATATGGTTGCAAATATATGTGCAATTATTTGATTGCGCAAATGTTTTTCGAAAAAAACTTGTTAAAACTCAAATCTTGTTGCAAAAGATAATAAGTTTAAAAAAATGTAAGTCTATTTTACAAAAAGATGGATCGATTTATACAGATGAAGAAGTTTCTCAAATAAGAGATTTTCTGTACACGTAAGGCTAAATCAGCCTGTTTATTGCTGAATCGCCTCGTAAATAATCATTCGGGAAACGGACTTCCCGTTTTCTTCCTGTTCAGGGGCATAAACACGATGTGTGAATATATCTACCGCAAGACTATGCACTCTTTTTTGTACCGGAAAGTCCTCCAATTTGGTAAAATGAGTGGCATCGTCTTCGTGAAAAACCGAAATGAAGCCATCGTAGCAGGCCACGTAAATTCGCTTCAGCCCCGGATCATATTTTACAACATCACAACCTCCGGCCATTTTCAAAAAGGCTACGGGTTTATAAGTGTCAAGATTCATCACTGTTAGTAAATCATTTCCTTCACAAGCAAGAAAAGCTAACCGGTGTTCTACATCCAAAGCCATTCCATGATTGCCCTTGCATTCCCCCACCGTGTATCTTCCGATTATACTATCGTTTGCAGGATCAATTACAACAAATATGTTTTCATCTTGCAAATTCAGGTAGATTTTTTTTGAAATGGAATCGTATTGAGGCATTCCTGTTTCGCTTTTAAATGAAATTTTCTTTACCACTTCATCTTTGTTTACATCAACTACAATAAGCGTTTTTCCCCGCTCATCTGAAACATATAATTTTTTGAAATGAGAAGCATAAACATTTCCATCGGGTTTTTCTATTGCCGGAATTTTTTTAATCACTTCCATTTTGTTCATGTCAATTACCCCGATTGTGTGACCTTTCCAATTGGAAGTATAAACTTTATTTAATTCCTGCACGTATTCCACTCCTTCAGCACCCGGAGTGTCAGTAATCATTTTTACGAGTTTATTTGTTTTCGTATCGATCACATATAAAACATTCGCTCCTAAGTGAGCAGAGAATAAATAATTATGCTTGTAGTCAATAGTGAGATAATCAAACCGCTTTCCAACTTCACCCGGGAGGTCGATGGTCGCAATTTGTTTAAGTGTAGGTTTTGAAGAATTGCTTTTGAATGGCATATTCATTCCCAAACAAACTACTATACCTAAAACTACAATGCCAAATACAAATTTAATTTTCATATTATTTTGTTTTTTGTGCAATATCAAATCGCTGAGCGACATTGTCCCAATTGATTATATTAAAAAATGCGTCAACAAAATCAGCATGTTTATTTTTATACTTTAAGTAGTAAGCGTGTTCCCAAACATCTATTACAAGTAATGGCACAGCACCTATTTGTGTCAGTTTTTCGTGATTCTCACATTGCATAATAGTTAAACTGTCTGAGTAAGGTTGATAACCTAAAATTCCCCACCTGTACGGACATCATTTGAATAAGAATTGACTCCAATTTGGGTATCTCAAATGGAGCCTCCAAAACTGTATTAACTTTTGAACGTTTTTCAATCTATTATATTATTGTTGCGACCCATGAAAGTAGTTTTGAACTTGGAATAAAAATTAATTGTGCCACAATTGTCCCTATTAATCTCGCAATTGTCATATAAACAATATACTTTCTAAAAGTTGCTTCGGAGCATTTTCCTAAAGTCACATCATCTGTCATTGCAGATAAATGTGGATCAATAATAACAAACATTAGTATTGTCGCGAAACCATTTATGAATGCCGATAAATTACTGGCCGTTGTTCTATAGTCAGGATTGAGATAAGATGCATATACTGCCGATAAAACTCCAATTGTTATAATAGCAACAGCAAAAATGTTAAGAATGAAAATCTTCCAAGGGAATTGTGTTTCAGTTTTTAATTGAGTTATATTTTCTTTTGAAGGAATTGTCATGTTGTCTTTGAAATAAAGAATTCCGGCTTTTGAAAATCCATGCATAATAAGTCTTGGGATAGATTTATGAGTACTGAAATTAACCACCGCCTTGGATAAAATTCTTTGAAATGTTGGTATAAGAAATGCTCCAACAATTGTCGCAATTGTACAAGAAAAAATGATTAACCGAAAAGTAAATTCATTTTCATAAATGCCAACTTTAATATTATTTTCAACTGTCTTAGCCAGTAAGGGTGCTTGAAATCCGTTTGCTGTCCGTGATATTAAAACGAGAATATTAAACAAAGCAAACGAAATTGCAATTCGTCCTGTTCTGATACCAACAATTCTAACCGAATATGAAAGTGTTGTGATTAAATTGATTACAAATGTCAGAATAAGAACTATTATTATTTGTATTGTCATTTTGGTCTGTCTGTCGAGATAATATTTCTAAAAGTAAAAATTTACAAGGGAATAGCAATAAATGGTTTGCTGGACTCGAACAAGTAACTTCTTGAAAATAAAGTGATTTATATTTCAATAATATTTTATCGAACCAAAAACCCCTGATAAAACCTTATTTATCAGGGGTTTTCCGGTTAAGTACTTCGGAAGGTCTGGATTATCGAACTTAATGGATGATTTTCAAGGGCTTAGAATTCTGATGAATTCCCGAAACTGGAAATCAATATTTTAGACCGATGGTAGCGGTTCGTTGCTACTGTCTGTCCACTGTGTAATTCAGTTCAGTTACCCCGCTTGTAAATTGTCGAGTAGTCAATAGTTTTAATTTTATTTTGTCTTTGATGCCAGTAAATAATGGAATGCCTTGCCCAAGAATAATTGGATTAACAAACAGCCAGTAACCGTCAATTAAATTCTGTTGAATTAGTGAATGTGTTGCTGTAGGACTACCAAAAAGCAAGATTTCTTTATCTGCCTGTTGTTTTATTTCATTTATTCTGTCCGATAGGTTATCACTAATAATTGTTGTGTTAGTCAAACCCGTCTCTTTCATTGTTTTTGATAGAACAACTTTGTGAACTTTGTTGTACCACTTTGAATGTTCAATGTCGTGCTTGCTCGCTCCCGGTTTGTCTCCTGCTTTAGGCCAGTAATTTTCCATCATCTGATAAGTTACTCGTCCGTATAACGCCGTGTCGGTTTCGCTTATCCGCTTACCAACATGATCAAAAATTTCTTCATCAACTTTAATCCAATCCATTTCGCCGTTCAGTCCTGCTACAAAACCGTCAAGTGATATATGCATAAATGAAATTATTTTTCTCATACTATAAATTTATTGTTGCTTCATAACATTAAACATCCAGCGAATACCAAATTTGTCAAGGCAAACACCCCAGTATCCCCAAAACTCATCATGAGGCGCAACACATTGTTTTGCATCTCCTCCTTGCGAAAGCGCATTGTATATTCTGTCAGCTTCCTCTTTGCTATCCAAATTAAGACTGATAGTCGTGTTGTTACCAATGATCAGTTTATGTCCCATGCTTTCAAGCATATCTGTTCCCATTATTTCCGTTCCACCAATGATAGGCAATGCAACATGCATCACACTCTTTTTATCGGCTTCCGACAAAGTCGGTGCACCGGGCTGCGCAGGCATATCACCAATGCGCATAATTGGAACGGAAAATTCAGTTTTGAAAGTTTTTTTGTAGAAGTCAAATGCTTCTTCGGTATTACCCATAAAATTGAGATAGATCGATACTTTTGCCATATATTTTTTTTTACAGTTTTAAATCGTATTCAAATATAATGATTTTGTATGCGGAAAATAGTTTAAAAGTTCAAGTTCTTTATTCCCTTTATTGACTTGCGTGTGTCGAATACTGTCCTGTACTTGGATCAAAAATAAGCCTATGATCACTACCAAAAAGAACAAATTGATTATTGAAATAAAACATCCTTGCCCTGAAGAATTTGGCAAGGATTTAAAAGAAGCTCTGATCGGAGCTATGCAATTTCAAACACAGGATTTTGAGAACCCGAAGGGTCTTTATTTTATAAATTTTACCTTACTTGAATTGCTGAAAAACTTAGAAGGTGGAAATTAATTGTCTTAAAAAATAGTAAGGTTCCGTAAAAGCTTATATAGCTATTACTATTTCCAATTGTGTTTTGTATTCCGGATGAGTTTTCAGGTAATCTTTAACGAAGGTGCAGTAAACTGTAACCCTTAATTTATTTTCGACCGCATACTCCAAAGCAAACTTTGCAAGAGAAGAAGAAACACCTTTGCCCCGCATGGATACCGGAGCAAAGGTGTGTATAATAATTAAATTGTCGTGGTGTAATTTGTATTCCAGGTAAGCAACTTCGCCGTTCAGTTCTGTTTCAAAACGGCTTATCTGTTTGTTATTAGTGATCTTTAAATTAACCATACTTTTTTCAAAAATATGATTTTTAAGATTGTCTGGCGAGTTGAATTTCACAATTGATCCAAACATCTTCACTTACTAATACGCCTCCGGTTTCAAGGGCGGCGTTCCAGTTAAGCCCCCAATCTTTACGATTTATTTTACCGTTAATATTGAATACAGCTTTTTCATTTCCCCAAGGGTCTTTTACTACTCCACCAAATTCAACTTGTAATTTTACCTGCTTTTTAATTCCTTTAATCGTTAAATCGCCATAAAGATTATAGCTGCCATCGTTGTCTACTTTTTCGTAGGTATTACCGACAAAATTTATTTCTTTGAAGTTTTCTACGTCAAAAAAATCTCCGCTTTTCAAATGGCCATCTCTTTTTTCATCACCAGTGGTAATTGATGCCGGATTTAACCAGAAATCAATCTCAGCAGTCATGAAATCATCCCCGGTAGTCACGATGTTAGCTTCATACTCTTTAAAAGATCCACGAACATTAGTAAACATAAGATGTTTTACTTTAAAACCGATCTCACTGTGCATGGGATCGATGCCCCATTTTGTTGTTACTTTTTCAGTTGTTTCCATTTTTTACTTGTTTTCAGTTGTTTTTTATTGATTGAATTTTTGTTTCAAGTTCCTTTTTCAAACCTTCGTTTGTAACGCCGGTGAGAATATTAAAATTCTTACTGAAGCCGGGTAGTGAAAATGTTTCTAAAACATCGCCTCCGCTATACGGCATTCGCTTTTTGGCAATATCAAGGACGCCTGCACCTCCACGGCCACCGTTTGAAGTAGCCATGAGCAACATGGGCTTGTTGCCGAATACCGGACGCTCTTTGATTCGGGAAACCCAGTCAAAAATATTTTTGAACGCTGCCGAATAGTTACCATTGTGTTCTGCAAGGGAAATGATGAGGAAATCGCTTTCGTCAATTTTCTTTGCAAAATCATGTGCCAACTGAGGAATACCCGTTTTCAATTCTCTATCATGACTATAGATCGGCATTTCGTAATCATTTAAGTCCAAAAATTTTACTTCATCATCAAGAAAATAAGAAGCTGTATGCACTATCAGTTTTTTATTGATAGAAACAGAACTGTTGCTGCCTGCGAATGCCAGTATTTTCATATTTAATTTATTATTCAGATAAAATTTTATCTTATCATTGGCAAATACTTTTCGCGATTTTCAATAATTACCCAAAGGTTTATTGCCATTAGTATAATTGCCATTGGCAATCCCGATGGTGCGCTTATCATGTGCGTTAAAAGTATTCCTATATTAATAGGAAAGATAATTATTGCGCCAAGTGCCCTGTACCTTGGGATGATGAAAAGAACCCCACCTACAATTTCAGCAACAGCAATAAGTGGGAAGAGCCAGCCTATAGTCATAAAAGCCCCAAATAGTTTTATCATGTTTTCGGGCATGTCTTTAGGCATGGGCATGTAGTTAAAAAATTTGTTAAGGCCTGAGTTAATGAACATCAGTCCAAAAAGAAGGCTTACTCCAAATAGAATTTTCTTTTTCATAGGTTTTGTTTTTAGGGTTTGTGTTTTTTATATTTATTTGTGATTACTTGATTTTTCGTATTTTATTTCTCCATATTTACCGTTATAAAAATCATTGTAGGCCTGTGAGATTTCATGCTCTGTATTCATTACAAAAGGCCCGGCAGCTACAATGGGTTCAGTATATGGTTCTCCACCGAAAAGAATAATGTCAGCGGTTTCATCGGTTTTATTTTGAATATCTATTGTTCCTTTTCCGTTATCGAGGCCAACAAGTTCATTAGCTACACTTTCAGTATCATTTATAGCGACTTTGCCTAAAGCGATCAGTGCAGCGTATTCCTGATCTTTATCGGTTTCAAGTGTGAAACTTTTTCCTGCTTCCAAATGAATGTGGAAAATAAATTGTTTCAAATAAGCTGGAATTTTTGAAGTGAGACCTTCATATTCTCCTGCAACCACCTTTAACCAACCGGCATTGTCGTTCAATTTTTTAACAGGAATCTCGCTTGCTTGCACGGGAAGATACTGTGGCAGTTCCGCTTTGTTTTTTGCAGGAAGATTTACCCAAAACTGAAACCCGTGAGTTATAAGGTTGTTGGTTTCCGGATCAACATTTACAACTTCATCGTGAATGATACCGTTGCCCGCTTTCATCCATTGGGCCCCACCTGAACGCACTAAAGCGCGATGCCCCCGGCTATCATTATGATCGGCCTCACCATTAAGCAGGTAAGTTAGGGTAGCAATGCCTCTGTGGGGGTGCGCCCCTGTGCCGTTCACCACTTTGCGATCCTCATCCGGTGAGTGTTTGATCGGAACTATGTGATCGAGAAATACAAAAGGCCCGACCGATTCAACATAATTATTGGACACCATACGATAAATAACATAAGAGCCGATGTCTGCTCTGTGTCCGTTTGTTTTATAACTGATTTTTCTTTTACTCATGACTTTATTTTTTAAAGGTTTATACTGTCCTTTACTGATACAAAGTTGCGACATGGAGAGATCCTAAATCGATGATTAATGATAAAAAAGAACGTTGACATTTGTCAACGAATTAAGGTAAAACAGGATAAAAATGTGGTGGAACCTACTTTTTTATAAGGTTATGACGTACGCGGCTAAGGGTTTCTTTGGTCACACCTAAATAGGAGGCGATCAAATGTTGAGGGAAACGTTCCAAAAGCTGAGGATATGTTTTTGCAAGATCAGCATATCGCTTTTCTACCGGATCACTTATAGAAGAATGAACTCTTTTTTGAAGGGCAAAGGCGTGGTTATTATCTAACTGACTTGCCATTTCACTCATTGCAGGAATAGAACGGAGTTGATTCATATCTGCTTTAGTAATTATCAAAACTTCGGATTCTTCCCAAGCATCAATGTTATAAATAGTGGGCGTAAGCATAGTAAAACTTTCACGATCACCGGCCCACCAACCTTCAATTGATAATCGAACCATGTGTTCTGCTCCTTTATCATCAACGCTATACTGGCGCATTGCACCCTTCACAATAAAAGCCATGTATTTACATACTTCTCCAGCCTGTTGGAAGTATTGTCTTTTTCTCAATTTTTTCGGAATAAATGATTCATTAATTAACTGAATGTCACTTTCAGAGAGTAGCGTTGTCGAATGACTTTTAATGTATTTAATAAGGAATTCGTGCATTAGCTATGTCAAATATACAAATTTGTTAATGTTCCTGCGCCAAGTGTGATCTCCCAATAAGAACCTATCCGAACCCTCCTTCCCTCCTTAAAACTATGCAAAATTTATTAAAAAAAATTGAAAAAGTAATGTGCTTGGCCTTTAATTGGTCATTTTTTCTTCTTTAATAGCTATGCCCTGAACCAACCACATAACAAAGGATAAAGCAATAATTGTAAAAGAAATTAAAGGAAACCAAAATGATAAAATAAAAGCGAACCCATACAAAACAAACATATAACGTGAATACAAGGCCTGCTTCCTTGCTTTTTTAATATTCACGTTTGGCTTAACTAATGTTTCCGAAAATAAGTAGACATGGTGTATTAAATTCCATGCAAAATTATTTAAAAGGATCACCGCACAATATAAGGTAATGGCAGGTTGGGCTAAATCGCTGTCAGCACTATTAAGATATTCTGCCACCGCAGCAGTGATGAATGGCACTAAAACAACAGATAACATTAACAGTCCATTGGCATATGTAAATTTAGGAGATGACTTGTTAATTAATTTAAACGTATGCCAATGACCTACCCATGATACTAAGAGAATAATAAAACTAAGTAAAAATGCAAGCCAGGAGGGTAACTCATGAGCAAATGCCGCCCACAATTCCGCTTTTGAATGCACTGTGCTGACAGGTGGTACTTTAATCTCAATAATCAATAATGTAATTGCAATTGCAAATATTCCGTCACAAAATGTTTCTAAACGAAAATTGGGGTTTGTTTCTGACATATTTTAATAATTTATTTCTTTGAAAATGTACAAAATTGGTTTACTTATTCAAAATTATACTTTTACTGACAATAAAATACCTCGCCCAACTTTAAAATCTTTAATGTGTTTTCGATTTTACCCTCAGCATTAAGCTTGTTAAGTATTTGCTGAGGTTCCTCCAAAGGTTCGTCTGATAAATCGAATGTGCCGTAGTGAAATGGTATAAATGTTTTTGCATGCGTCGCCCGGAATGCTTTCACAGCATCATATGGGTTTTGATGCATCGCTTCCATAAACCATGCAGGAGCGTATGCGCCTACACCGATGAGAGCTATATTAATGTTTTGAAAAAGCTCTCCTATATCATTGAAATGTGATCCATTTGCAGAATCCCCGCTAAAGTAGATGCACTTTTCATCTTTCTCAATCATGAACCCGCCCCACAGAGTAGTGTTTACATCAAAGAGAGTCCGGTTCGCCCAGTGTCTTGACGGTAGGAACGTAATCTTTAGATCGCTTTCAAGTTTATACTGTTGATACCACCCGGCAGTTTGTATTTTATTGCCTGTCCATTTACTAATTAATTTGTTCAGATTTAACCCGGTTAGTATCTGAGCACGGGGATTATTACCAGTTAACAATTTTATGCTGTTTTTATCGCAGTGGTCGTAGTGCGCATGTGAAACTAATATGTAATCAATATTCAGTAGTTTATTTGGAGCCACCGGCATATCCGAAAAGCGCGCAACAACTGGCAACTTACCGTAAACCGGGTCTATCAGAATGCGAATACCTGACAACTGAATGAAAAAACTGGCGTGACCTAACCATACAATTTTGTCCGTCGGGTCTATGAGCCACTGATCGTTTTTGAGAACAGGTATTCGCCAAGTATCCTGCTTTTTTATTTCTTTCTGTGGATTACGGTGAAATATGAATTTAAATATTTTGCTGAACTCAAGCCTCCACGGATACTCATGATTCATGAATAAACCATTTTCATCAAGTGGAGTGCCCTTCCAATCAGGTTTAATAGTTACAAGAGCAGGATTTGAAGTATAGCTGGTTATGGTGGGTGCTTTCCTTTTTCTAAACATAATTTTCTGTCTGTGACTACCTGTTTTCTATCTAGTCAATTATTAGCTTGCGCTCGGCATTATCTTATCGTTCATTGTTTCTCGGTTAATAAACGTTGATGATATGCCGTGTTTCTTGCATTCGTATTGCTATCAATAAACATTAATATGGTCATTAGTGCGATAGTGGTAATGCCAATTGCCCGCCACAACGGAGTATTTATAAAAATGATTAGCAATGCTGCTGCAATAATAATAAGAGGAAGGACTTTGAAGACCAGTGCGAGGTCATTTTGAGATTTTGCGGTACGCTCTGTTTCTGTTTTGACAAATGCTTTCGCATCGGTATTATAAGTTGTCTCGAATTGGGTAATTCGTGGTTTGTTGGCAAAATATAAACCTGCCGATACAGCCACAAGTAATACACCAGACACCAACATTGGCCATACAAAAGCTTTTGCCATGTCGGTTTTGCCTAATTGCCAAAAGCCAAGGGCTACGATGAAAAAAAGCAAACTTATCAGTAAAACTATTTTGGCTGAAAACACCTCGGCCTTCGCCCAATCTGTACTTATTTTTAAAATATCCATTTCTATTTTGTTATACAAAGATGAGCATTCCAAGGGAATATATTTGCTGTACAGCTCAATTTTTATTTGGTGTTTGGCTCTTTTTTTGTGGATTTTCTAAACAAACTTGCCGAGGACGGATTTGAAAATTAAAAGTGGGAAAAACTCAAAGCATCTTGGCCTAAAGAATTTTGTCGCGCAGAAATAAGTTGTGTGTCAACTTGGCTATTTTTTCTTTCGTAAGTAGCATTATTCCAAACAAGGAACCGAATCATTGGAAAAAAATAAAACGGGCAGAAAATGCGATACTTTTTAACCAATTTTATCCCATTCATCCAATGTCAATATTTCTGCTTGACGCGGAAAAACTTTAGTGGTCAGCACACGGTGCACTTCTTCGTCTGCATCTGCGCAGCAATCGGATAATACAGTTACATGGTAATCTTTATCAGCGGCTTCACGCAGAGTTGATAGAACAACGCCGCTTGTTGATATACCCGTTAATATTATGTGTTGAATACTTTGCGCTCTTAGAACCACTTCCAGATCACTACCTGTAAATGCACTAATGCGGCGTTTTGTAATTGTAATTTCGTTCGGCAAAGGTTCAACAGAAGAATCAATTTTCATCCATTCATCCATATTGATATTAGCTAATCTTTCTTTGCTGGCCGTAAAACTTTTATTATTTGCACTTACTTCAGGCATTCCCTGTCTAAACCCCACTCTAATATAAAGAACGGGAATGTTCTTCGTGCGTGCGTGTGCTATCGCTTTAGCAACTTTTCCGCTAAGCGCAGCAGAATTTGGAAACATTCCAAGTATTCCGGTTTGCATATCCATTACAAGAAGCGCGGTTTTTTGTTTGTTTGATTCCATTTTGTTTTTTTGTTTAAAAATTAATTGATTAAATTTTTTTAATTATTTCTTCTTCAACTTCACCTAGTTTTTCCATTTCTTTTTTATTCAATTTATCTTTTCGCAGGAATTTTGAAAAAACTATTGCAATGATTATTGCTATTATACCTTGACAAAGAAGTGTATTGGGTGCCCCGATTTGTTGTGAAATACTTCCTATAATCAAGCTACCCAATGGCAACATACCGAAAACAGACATAGCTAAAAAACTCATTACCCTGCCTCTCATGTGTGCTTCCGTATTAACTTGCACTATTGTAAGGCATATGGTAGTTTGCGTCATTCCGCCAAACCCTGCCATAGCTGCAAACAACATAGCCATCGGAAAATAATCAATATGGGAAAAAAGCATAAGCCCAACACCCATGATGATAAGATTAATCAATAAAACGATCTTAAGGTCAGTTCCTTTTTTAAGAGAAGCCAAAAACAAAGTTCCGGCTAAAGCTCCTAAGCCCATAAAGCTGCTGATATAACCAAAAGTGGCAGCATCACCTTTAAAAATCACTTTAGCAAATTCCGGCAAGAGAGTATCGTAAGGCAAAACAAGAAGGCTTACCAAAGAAAGCATAAGTAATATAATACTGATTGATAGATTTTGTTTCAGGTAGATAAATCCTTCTCTAAGTTCTGATGTAACTTTCTTTTTTATATGCGAGGGATTATATTCCGGCAGCTTCATTAATAACAAGGAAATGATTACCGCTACAAAACTCACGGCATTTAAAAGAAAACATATACCCGCTCCAAATTTTACCAAAACAATACCCGATAAAGCCGGGCCAATTAGCCGGGCAAGATTCACCAAAGAAGAGTTAAGGGCAAGCGCATTAGGAAGGTCTGCTTTGTCAGTTACGAGTTCATGTATCATTGGCTGTCTTGCAGGTACGTCAAAGGCATTTATGATGCCGAGTATAACACTAAGCGCAAGCAACCCAAAAACAGTAGTGTGGTTTGTAAGTACCAGTATAGCCAGTAATGCAGCTTGTATCAAAGAAGCTGTCTGAGTAAACAGTAATATTTTATAACGATTATACCTATCCGATGCAATACCTCCAAACAAAGAAAAAAGAAACGAAGGAAATTGAGATGCAAAAATAGTTAAGCCCAACATAAGGGTGGAATGGGTCATGCTATAAACAACCCAACTTACACCTGTGCGCTGCATCCAAGTGCCAATTTGAGAAATTGACTGCCCGCTAAAAAATAAAGCGTAGTTGCGATTTTGAAATGCTCTGAATGTATTTATTTTTTTACCTCTCATCACGTATTATCTCCGGCATTTACATTATTTATTTTCAATAAGTTTATTTAATACGGGTAAAACTTTTATAAGTAACTCCTTTTCTTTATCTGTAAGTGATTTTTCAATAATACCCTTAAGCCATTCATCACGTTCATACTTGATTTTCTCCACCATCTTTTTTCCGGTGGCACTAAGAGAAATATATACTTTGCGTTTGTCGTCTTTAGATGGTGTTCTTTTAATAATTCCCTGTTCCTCCATTTTGCTTAATATCTGCGACATGGATTGTGTTTTAACTTTTGTTAAAGCAGCAAGCTCAGTGGGTAATAGTGAAGAGTTACTAAATAAATGTGCTATGGTTTCTATTTCGGTCATTGAATAGGTTTTAACGGCGGATGTTTGTTTACGTAACCCTTTGTGCAATGCAGAAACTACTGCCCTCAACGATGAAGATAATTCTGTTGTATCCATATATGTTGTTTATCTTGGTTTATTAACTTGTTAGTTTACCTTACAAATTTATGAATAAATTTTAACTGGTAACAAGAAATTCTGTTAACAAAGGGGAACAGTTTTTTTAACAATACGTTAAACAAAATCCCAAGTTTTCTTAGTGATTTGATAAATCGCCATTTAAAAGTTCAATTTATAGAAATATTACTGCATTTTTCACTTAAAGAGTTGGAAAAATTCCCTTTCCTTACAAAGAAAACATGAAAAATATTCAAACGTGCTCAATCGATTTTTTGGCTCATTGCAAATATGAAAAAGGGCTTAGTTATAAACGATAAATTAAGTTCACTGGAGGAAAAGTACATCGCCAATAAGATCGCGCAATCCTCCTACAAAAAATGGTATCCTGTGTACAATAGAGAACTTAATGAGAAGAAAGGTGAACTGGCGGATTTAAACAAGAACGACAGCGAAACACTAAAACGCTACGAGACTTATCTTCCTTACCTTTCTGACTTGAATCTTGTTTACGGCAAAGCGACCGTCGAAAACAAACAGCCCTTTTTAAAGGGCATTTTTTTAGGCGGTTTTACCAAGGAAAAAATAGGCGGTCGAACCGACATGATAAACCCTATGTTTTATCAGAACGCTCTAAATATTAGTACTTTGCTCAGAGTATCAAAAATGGAAAAACCTGAATTTTCATCAGGTTTTCCCACTTGTACCCAGCGCCGGACTCGAACCGGCATGTCCGCGAAGACACTGGTGTTTGAGACCAGCGCGTCTACCGATTCCGCCAGCTGGGCTTTCGGTATCGTCCTTGTAGGACGGGTTTCCCATAAAAGGGATTGCAAAACTACCTTTTTTTCTGAATTTCAGTTCAAAAACTCCCAAAAATCTTGTATAAGCACCCTTATTTTATTAGCTTTGCACCCTTTAAATTATGGAAGCACAGGTTAAATTTTTTACCGGAAGCGCATCGCAAGGCCTGGCAGAACAAATCGCCAGGGTCTATGGCTCGTCTTTGGGTAATGTAAAACGTATCCCTTTCAGCGATGGCGAGTTTCAAATGTCTTTTGAAGAGAGTGTGCGCGGGCAAAAAGTATTTATTATACAATCTACAATGCCTCCTGCTGATAACCTGATGGAACTTCTTTTAATGATTGATGCCGCAAAACGCGCTTCGGCAGAAGAAATCGTAGCTATCATTCCTTATTACGGTTATGCAAGGCAAGATCGTAAAGACCAGCCTCGTGTTGCAATCGGCGCAAAATTAGTGGCCGATATGCTGGCTGTGGCAGGTGCCACGCGCGTTATGACTATGGATTTGCATGCCGACCAGATACAAGGATTTTTTGATATTCCAGTAGACCATTTGTATGCCTCTACTATTTTCATGCCGCACATTGTAAAATTAAATCTTCCCAACCTTACTATTGCCGCGCCGGATATGGGTGGTAGCAAACGCGCCAATTCATACTCAAAATATTTAAAAGCCGAACTTGTAATTTGCTATAAACAGCGTACTAAAGCAAACCAGGTTGACCATATGACTGCCATTGGAGAAATTGAAGGAAGAAACATTGTTTTAGTGGATGATTTGGTGGATACAGGAGGAACCCTTTGCAAAGCTGCCGATATGATGATGGAGCGTGGCGCTTTAAGTGTACGAGCAGTTTGTACACACGGTGTTTTATCCGGCAAGGCCTATGAAAATATTGAAAATTCCAAATTAAAAGAATTGATCATTACAGATACCATTCCACAGCGAAAAGAAAGCGGAAAAATAAAGGTGGTTTCGGTTTCAGATTTATTTGCCAAAGTGGTGAACAATATTTTGCATCATGAGTCGATAAGTTCACATTTTATAGTGTAAAGAAAATAACCCGCGAAAAAATAAAAACGGGTGCGTAAAAAGTAAGCGGGGCTTTTGAAACACTCCTAAAAAATAAAAAATGAAAATTGTATCGTTGAGCGGTTTGCTGAGGGCAAACGTAGGGAAAAAAGATGCATCCAACTTACGCAGAAAAGGAACTGTTCCCTGCGTATTATACGGAGGAAAAGAACAAGTCCACTTTTATGCGGATGAGCGTGCTTTCAAAAACATCATATATACTCCCGAAGTGTGTTTTGTTGACCTCGATATTAACGGAAAAAAAGCCCAGGCCATGGTGCAGGAGGCTCAGTTTCACAAAGTGAACGACCGTTTAATTCACGTTGACTTTTTAGAAATCGTAGAAGGTAAACCGGTAACCATCGGTATTCCTGTAAAATTAAAAGGGCAGGCAGAAGGCGTTAAAGCGGGCGGAAGGTTAATTCTCAGCCATCGTTTGGTAAAAGTAAAAGGCCCTGCTACAAAAATCCCTGCTTTCCTTGAATTAAATGTTGAGCCTCTTACCATTGGTAAATCAATTACTTTCAGCGACATTAAAATTGACGGCTGCGAAGTTCTTGGTGGCGCTAATATGGCAATTGTAAGTGTTAACGTTACACGTGCCGTTGAAGAAACTACAACAGCTGCTGTTACTACAGATGCTGCTGCTACCGCAACTCCTGCCGAGGGTGCTGCTAAAACAGAAGCTCCGAAAGCAGACGCAAAAGCCGCGGACGCTAAAAAACCTGATGCTAAGAAGTAATCTTCTTAAAATTTATAAAATAAAAATCCCCCCGCAATTCTGCGGGGGGATTTTTATTTTGTGTTTGTTCTAAAAGTTAGTTTCCGTATTCGCTTAAAAAGCGGATGCGCATTAAACGAATTTCCTCTTCGGTATAATCATCAGCACCTAATTCTTTCAGGGCCGCATCAACCGAATCCGTTTCGCTTTCACGGAAGTATTCAATAACTTCTTCCTGCTTTTCAGGATCCATGGCATCATCCAGATAATAAGCAATGTTCAGTTTTGTGCCCGAAGAAACAATGGTCTCCATCTCGTGCAACAAATCATTAAAACTGAGTTGTTTTGATTTGGCAACGTTCTCAAGATTAATCTTACGGTCAATATTCTGGATAATGTAAATTTTATTACCCGATTTATTGGCTACTGATTTAACCAACATATCTACAGGGCGTTCAATTTCATTTTCGTCAACATGCTTTTTAATAAGCGCGATAATCGGCGGTCCGTATTTACTTGCTTTACCGGAGCCGACTCCGTTAATGCGTGTTAACTCATCTATGGTAACAGGATATTGTATCGCCATCTCTTCTAAAGATGTTTCGGCAAATATTACGTAAGGAGGAAGTTTTTTTGCTTTGGCAATTTTCTTTACTTCATCTTTCAATAAACTATAAAGAAGCTGATCGGCCGCACCCGCGCCTTTTCCGCTTGGCGCAATCATATCATCATCTTCTCCGCTGTCGGCACCGCTGTAATCATGGTCGCGCGTAAGCATAATAGAGAAAGGCTTTTTGAGGAAGGCCTTTCCTTTATCGGATACTCTCAGTAAACCGTAATTCTCAATATCCTTCAATAATAATCCGTTCACCAATGCCTGGCGGAATACCGCGCTCCAGTAGCGTTCGTCTTTTTCTCCGTCAACACCATCGCCAAAAACTTCAAGCTCATTATGCTTGTATGTTTTACCGGTTGAGGTAAGCGTACCCATAAGCACGTTAATAACATCTTTGGTTTTGTGTTTTTCTTTAACGGCAAGTACGGCTTCAATGGCAAGAACCACGTCTGTTTTACCTTCAAATTTCTGTTTCGGGTGGCGGCAGTTGTCGCAGTATTTGTTGCAATCTTTTTCGTCAGAATCTTCACCGAAATAATGAAGTAAAAATTTCCGGCGACAAGAGGCTGTCTCTGCAAAAGAAACAGTTTCCTGCAATAAGGCTTTGCCAATTTCCATTTCAGCAACGGGTTTGCCTTTTAAAAATTTTTCTAACTTAACAATATCATCATGGTTGTAAAATGTAACACAGTTACCTTCTCCGCCATCTCTGCCCGCACGCCCTGTTTCCTGGTAATAACTTTCTAATGATTTCGGAATATCGTGGTGAATTACAAAACGGACATCCGGTTTATCGATACCCATACCAAAAGCAATGGTAGCAACGATTACGTTTAAATCTTCCATCAAAAAACCATCCTGAACTTTTGCGCGTTCTTTGGCATCCATACCCGCATGATAAGGTGCGGCTTTAATTCCGTTTACTTTCAATACTTCGGCAACCTCTTCTACTTTTTTACGGCTTAAGCAATAAATAATACCCGACTTACCGCTGTTTTGCTTAACATATTTAATAATTTCTTTAATAACATTGGTTTTTGGCCTGATGTCGTAATATAAATTGGGGCGGTTAAAAGACGATTTATACAAATTTGCCTTTAGCATGCCTAAGTTCTTCTGAATATCCAACTGCACTTTTGGAGTAGCAGTGGCAGTAAGCGCCATTACCGGGATATTGATTTTCATCTTCTCGGCAACTTTGTCTATAATAGGACGCAGACGGCGATATTCAGGTCGGAAATCGTGCCCCCACTCAGATATACAATGCGCCTCATCAATAGCAAAGAAAGAAACGCGGAATTCGGTAAAGAATTTAATATTGTCTTCTTTGGTTAAAGTTTCGGGGGCTACGTATAATAGTTTGGTTTTTCCGGCCAACACGTCGCTTTTAACTTTGGTAATTTCTGCTTTAGATAAAGAAGAGTTCATAAAATGTGCAATACCGTCTTCGCTGCTGAAGCCGCGGATGGCATCCACCTGGTTTTTCATTAAAGCAATAAGAGGAGATACTATAATAGCAGTGCCTTCGCTGATAACAGCCGGTAACTGATAGCAAAGCGACTTACCTCCGCCCGTAGGCATAATAACAAAGGTGTCCTCGCCATTTAAAATGCTGTTGATTATTTTTTCCTGGTTTCCTTTAAATTTTTCAAATCCGAAGAACTTTTTGAGAGTGCTTTGCAGGGGTAAATCTAATGTGAGGCTCATTTTTGGCATTTATTATAAATATGTACTATAATTATCTATTCTAACGTAAAGATATAGTAAAAATTTTGTTTCTTTCAAAGCTTTTTGCCTGAAAAATTAGTTTTTATACCAATCGGGTTTTTTTGACGATGAAAGGTAAATAAGCCGTAATATTTTGTGGGGCAATTTTAAAAGCCTTCGACGAATGTTTTTAAATCAACATTCCGGCAATGGTTGCGGAAAGATAAGAAGCTAAGGTGCCGCTTATTAACGCTCTTATACCAAGTTTGGCAAGGTCTGCGCGTCTTTCGGGTGCCAACGCACCGATACCACCTATTTGCATTCCGACTGAGCTGAAATTAGCAAAACCGCAAATGGCAAAACTGGTTATTATAAGGCCTTTTTCACTTAAAGGGGCAGCTAACTTATGCGTAAGCGTATCAAAGGCTACAAACTCGTTTATAGTAAGCTTCTGGCCCATTATAGTAGCTACTTGCTGCACATCTGCATCAGGTACACCCATGCACCAGGCAAGCGGGTAAAATATTTTTCCGAAGATGTAATCCAAAGATAGCGGCCCCCAGATTTTTCCTAAGCCGTAATTAATAAGCGCGATTAAAGCGATGAAACCAATCAGCATGGCAATTACATTAATGGCAATCTTCATACCGTCGGCTGCCCCGTGTGAAATAGCGTCAATCAGATTGGTATGTTCCTTTTTTACTTCCAGTTTTACTTTTCCTTTTGTTACAGGCTCTTCTGTTTCGGGATAAATAATTTTTGAAATGACCAATGCGGCGGGCGCAGCCATTAAACTGGCTGTAAGTAAATACTCGGCCCGGGCGCCCATATTTACATATACTATTAATATACCTCCGGCAATGCAGGCCATACTTCCGGCCATTGATGACATCAATTCACTTTTTGTCATTGTCGGGATGTAGGGACGAATCATTACCTGTGCTTCAACCTGTCCTACAAATGCGCTGGCTACATTACTTAAAGCTTCGGCCCCACTAACGCGCATTACAAAATTCATGATTTTAGCGATAAAAGCAACCACACGTTGCATAACACCGATGTGATACAAAACAGCAACTAAAACACATACTAATATAATGGTGGCTGTAACACTAAAAGCAAATACAAAAGTATGCGGAGCCCCGAAACTTTTAGCTGATCCATCGTGCGTATCTATCATAATACCACCGTAAACAAAGCCGGCACCTTGTGTGGCAAATTGTTCTATTTTACCCATTCCACGCCCGAGCATGGCAAAAAAATTAGTAATAAAAGGTACTTTTAAAACCAGAACGGCAATAAGAATCTGCAAGCCTATGCCGCTAAAAACCAAGCGATAATTAATGGCTTTGCGGTTATTGGACAGCAAGAATGCTATCCCGAAAATTACAAGTACGCCTAAAAGTCCGGTAAATCTTTCCATGTAAAATTATAAACAGACTTTAAATATAGTAAATGTTACGAATTACAAATAGCAGCTGTACGAATTTACTAACCTGAACTTTGCAAATTAGATTAGTAAAGGAAGAATATACAATTTGAAACAGATTTACCTGATTGCCCAAATATGTAAACTTATGGTTATTGAAGCCTACGGCAGATTCGTATATTCGTACCAAATTAGTAATTCGTAGATTTTGTATGGAATTTATTTCGGAGGAATTAAGCAGTTATTGCATAAAGCATTCGGATGCGGAAGATGCGCTTTTAAAAGAAGTAAGCCGCCAAACGCATTTAAAAACTTTGCAACCGCGTATGCTCAGCGGTCATTTGCAGGGAATGTTTTTAAGTATGATTTCTTCTTTGGCAAAACCAAAATATATTTTAGAGATCGGGACTTTTACCGGTTATTCCGCTTTGTGCCTTGCAAGAGGATTGCAACACGGGGGAAAATTAATTACACTGGATAATAATCCGGAAACTTCTTTGTTGGCAAAAGATTTCTTTGACCTCTCGGAATATAAAAACCATATTGAATTTATTTTAGGCAATGCGGTTGAAGAAATTAAAAAGCTGAATTATAAGTTTGATATTGTTTTTATAGATGCCGATAAAAAAAATTATTCATTGTATTATGATTTGGTTTTTGAAAAATTGAATAGCGGTGGATTAATTATGGCCGATAATGTTTTGTGGAGCGGTAAAATTTTAGATTTAGCAAATAATAAAGATGTGGATACACTTGCTCTGGACGCTTTCAGTAAAAAAATAGCCGCAGATACAAGAGTAGAAAAATTGATGCTGCCTTTACGCGACGGAGTTACTTTAATAAGAAAGAAATGACCAAATTTGATCATCCTGAACTTGTTTCGGCATGACAGGGGAAGAAAAATAAAAAAATAAAACATGAATCTCGATTTAAAAAACAAACGCGCATTGGTTTGCGGAAGCACACAGGGAATAGGAAAAGCGGTTGCTGTTGAATTAGCCTTGCTGGGTGCAAACGTAACTTTATTAGCCCGCAACGAAGAAGTATTAAAAAAAATAAAAACCGAGTTAAATACAGACAAAGGCCAACAACACTCTTATTTAGTTGCAGATTTCAGTAAACCTGATGAGGTAAAAAATATCGTAACCAAATATGTAGAAAGGCACGGTGCCGTAAATATTTTAATTAATAATACAGGTGGACCTCCCTCCGGGCCGATTACCAATGCAAAGACGGAAGAATTTTTAAGCGCCTTCAGTAATCATTTAATTTGTAACCAGATTTTAGCCCAGGCCTGTTTGGAAGGAATGAAAAACTCGGGTTACGGAAGAATTATAAATGTTATTTCTACATCAGTAAAACAGGCTTTGCCGAATTTGGGAGTATCAAACACGATCCGCGCCGCGGTTGGCAACTGGAGTAAAACGTGGGCGAATGAAGTTGCCCAATTCGGTATTACGGTAAATAATGTGTTGCCCGGTGCAACAAGTACGCAACGTTTACATTCTATTATTGAAAATAACGCGGCAAAAAATTTAAAACCTGTTGATGAAGTTAAAGAACACATGCTGAAAGAAATCCCCATGAAGCGTTTTGCCGAAGCAAACGAAATTGCCAACGCGGTGGTTTTTTTGGCAAGCCCGGCAGCAGCTTACATTACCGGAATTAATATTCCTGTGGATGGCGGAAGGACGGGGTGCTTGTAGTTTTTACCACATTCCGCCAATAGAACTACTCATGTTTTCGCCGTGAATTTCGGGCGGAATGCAAAGTACCGGAATTTTAGATTCGTTAACTAATTGATGAACGTAAGTGCTTATCAACCCTCTTCCGAATTCAGTATCCTGATCGTTCATGGCCATAATTAATTGCCCTTTTACTTTGCGGGCGTAAGCCAATGTTTTTGCCGCGTGATTATCAGACTGAATAATGGTGCCCGTTGTAACTACTTTCTTTTTCGCTGCAAGTCTTTTTATCTGTTCAAGAATCACTTCTAATTTGTATTTATCCTGTGCTTCATGTTTATGGTATAACCCCAGCACATAAATATGCGACGCAAATTTATCAGCCATGTAAATAGCTGAATCTACTTTTTGACGCGAGTGCTGCGATAAATCCATTGGTAAAACAATACGCCCGAAGCCGAGTTTATCAGCAGCATTCTTTACAGTCATAACCGGTAAAACGGTTTTTGTAATAGTGTGATAAGCATTGCTTCCTAAAAAAAAATCATTATGAGAATCTCTTCCGCGTGTTCCCATTACAATCAATCCGCAATTTTCTTCTTCGGCAATGTTGGCAATTTCTGAAGCAATATGTCCCATGGAAGTGAGTGAGCTTACTTTTATTCCGTAACGTTTAGTAATATCATCCGCCACTTTTTCCAGTTTCTCTTCTATATATTCCATAATAACCGAAATGTCTTTCAGTTTTACAGCAGGCATAATAATATCAACCAGTTCGTTTCTTCTTTGCACGTTCAGCAAAATAAGTTCGCCTTTGGTTAATTTAGCTGTAAAGGCAGCATATTTAATGGCGTTGCCCGCTGTTTTTGAAAAATCAAAAGGTACCAAAATTTTATTTGTTTTTACTTTATTCATGGTTTGCGGTTTTAAATTTGTTTAAATTAAAATTAGTTACTCAACCCAACTTTTGTAATATTTTCCGTCGTCAATACTCATTGCATCCGCACTAACTTTCAGCGGACGAAAAGTGTCAACCATTACAGCAAGTTCCTTCGTTTCTTTTTGCCCGATGCTTCGCTCCATTGCTCCGGGTGCCGGCCCGTGCGGAATTCCTTTCGGATGTAAAGTGATATCTGTTTCAGGAACATTATTGCGACT
>Ga0210400_10001153_pt1 | contig 26637 bp, 25 predicted proteins | sample IncBWH26MmetaG_FD_155456 | JGI IMG/M metagenome (GOLD analysis project Ga0210400, IMG submission 155456) | Forest soil microbial communities from Barre Woods Harvard Forest LTER site, Petersham, Massachusetts, United States - Inc-BW-H-26-M | ecosystem: Environmental > Terrestrial > Soil >... | reverse complement strand
TTCGAGGTTCTCTTCCGCTTCTACGGCCCCGAGAGGCCGCTGTTCGATAAGACGTGGAAGCTACCGGATATCGAGAAGGTGAGCGAACCAATAACAAGTGAAAGAACCAAAGATTCCCACGACTGGATCAGCACCGAGACCGTCAAGACCCGCTTCGGGGACTTCGAATTCAAGAACGGTTATCCGACCGCAGAAGCCACAGAGAAGCTCTATGAGTTGCGCACGTTCAACCGTGCGGTCGAATCATATCTGCACTTCGTGACAATAATGTCGATGTTCTATGTTCAAAAAGGTCTCAACGACTTTGGACTCGATGCGGCGAACAAGTTCCTGATTTTCGAGAGGCTGGATGCGCAGAGCCTATTCCTCACTCCTAACACCGAGAGCATTTATGGGATGCAGTTTCTTGACCTCAAGCGCGACGGCCCAACAATCGTCGAAGCGCCGCCAGGCCTGCTGGGAGGATTTAGCACTATGTGGCAGCAGTCTCTGATCGGCCTCGGCCCGGCGGGCGTCGACAAAGGTAAGGGTGGCAAGTTTTTGCTATTGCCACCGGATTACAAAGGCGAAGCGCCTACAGGTTATTTCACGGCTAAGTCTTCGACGTACGGCGTCTGGCTCGGCGTGCGGGGTTTCCTCGTGAACGGAAAGTCCGACCAGGCCATGGCACTGATGAAAACGATGCGAATATACCCGCTGGCCAGGGCCGGTGATCCTCCGGCAATGACCTTCCTGAACGGCTCGGGCAAGACGATCGATACCATCTTTCCGGACACCTACGAGTATTTTGTGAGTCTCGCGACGCTCGTCGAAAAAGAACCGGTCGATGTGATCCCGCCCTCGGATCGCTTCCTTCTTGCATCAATCGGGATCGAGAAGGGCAAGTCATTCACGCCCGACACCAAGACAAAACAATTGCTGGCAGAAGCAGCCCGTGCCGGCGCTGGCATGGCGCGAGCGAACACGTTCGCTTCGCGCAATCCAATGGCGAAAGTCTATCCCGACCGGCGCTGGGAATGGGCGTTTGTGGGGGGCAGTGCGACCTGGGATGCGCAAGGTTACGTCAACGTCGACAATCGGGCTGCATGGAACTACGCCGCCACCGGCAACTCACCGGCGATGGTGGAAAGAACTGTGGGCTCGGGGTCGCAATACCTGATGACAACGCGTGACGCCAGCGGAGTGTTCCTTGATGGTGGCAAAAACTATCGGTTTCACTTGCCGGCAAATGTTCCGGTCAAGCTCTTCTGGTCTGTGGTCGTCTATGACGCCCTGAGCCGTTCAGAGTTGCAGAACGGCGAAGAGTTTCCGAGCGTCAGTCAGTACACAGGCCCTGTCGGTAACGCCGATGGTTCGGTGGACATCTACTTCGGCCCGGAAGCCCCAAAAGGAAAGGAAAAGAACTGGATCAAGACCGTACCTGGCAAGGGCTGGTTTCCGTATCTCCGCTTTTACAGCCCAACAGAAGCGTTTTTCAACCAGACATGGAAGCCAGACGACATCGTTGAGGTGAACTGACACGCTGGACCAGGAGCATCGGCCATGAGTTGACGAACTAGCATGGGCAACGAAGACGCTTCCGTCCGATATCACGACGGATGCTAGATGCAAGCGAAGGAAGGCGAGAAGGCATGGTACGACTCCACCGCAATCGCATTGTCTTGGTGACGACCCTACTCGGGCTGGCCGTGGCCTGGGACGAGACATATGCCAAGACGGCTCGCGATCAAACTGCCCGTAAGAAGCCCAACATCGTTTTCATCCTTGTTGACAACCTCGGATATGGAGAGCTGGGAGTCTATGGAGGCGGCATTCTCCGTGGCGCACCCACGCCGCGGATTGACAAGCTTGCGAATGAGGGTACACGGCTGCTGAACTTCAATGTCGAAGCACAGTGCACGCCATCCCGATCCGCATTGATGACAGGTCGATTCTCGATACGCTCTGGCACCTACGCGGTTCCGATTGGTGGTGTGGCAGATGGCTTGACGTTGTGGGAAATCACAATCGCGGAGTTGCTTTCGGCTCAAGGTTACACGACTGGCATTTGGGGTAAGTGGCATCTCGGGAGTGCTGAAGAGCGATTTCCTACGCATCAGGGATTCGATGAGTGGTATGGCATCCCACGCACATACGACGAGGCGTTCTGGCCATCACGGAACGAGGCGAGGGGGCTTTGGCCTTCGGTAGGTGACAAGCAAGGTTGGAATTCGAATATAGCTCCGCCCGAACCGATTTACGAAGCGCATAAAGGTGAAAAAGCACGACAAGTCGGGGAACTGAATTTGGAAACTCGGCGCACGATGGAAGCCGAGATTACGAATCACGCCGTGGACTTCATTAAGCGCAACGCAACCTCCGGCAAACCGTTCTATGCGTATATCTCGTCGTCCATGGTTCACATGCCGACATTGCCCAATCCAGAATTTGTGGGAAAGACAGGTAGCGGCGATTGGGCAGATTGCCTGGCCGAAATGGACTACAGGACCGGGCAAATCCTGGACGCAATCAAGGCAGCGGGCATTGAAGACAACACGGTCGTCATTTTTGCCAGCGACAACGGCCCAGAAGCGACTGACCCGTGGGAAGGCGACAGCGGTCCCTGGCGCGGCACCTACTTCACTGCGATGGAGGCTTCGCTGCGCGCTCCATTTATCATCCGCTGGCCCGGCAAAGTGCCTGCCGGTCGAGTCAGCAACGAAATCGTTCACATCGTCGACATGTACCCAACACTTGCACATGTAGGAGGGGCAAAGATTCCTGACGATCGGCCGATCGATGGAGTTGACCAATTGGATTTTCTCCTCGGTAAAGAAACTTCCAACCCCGAGGGGTTTCCGGCCTACGTAGCCGACCGATTGTCCGCAGTCAAACGGCGGAATTGGAAGATGCACCTGATTTGGCAGGTCAATATGTACGACCCACCTCTGACACTTCCGCTCCCAAAGATAATCAATCTCCTGACGGATCTAAAGGAGGAGCGCGACGTGGGTGCGACGAACTCCTGGATTGGAGTTCCGATGGCGAAAATCATTCTTGAGCTTGAGCAAAGCCTCAAGAAATACCCGCCGATCAAGGCCGGCACGCCGGACCCATACGTTCCGCGGAAGTAGGAGTTCGACGGACTTTTGATGGTAGTTGTCGGAGGTTACGCAAACAAATTTCGTACAAGAGGGGATGCCGTGATCAAAAGACGAATCAGCTGCATAACCATCCTTATGATTTCAGCGTTGCTGCTAGCTCGCGGCACAGTTTCTGCACAGCCACAAACGTCCGCTCCGCGACCTGCTGCTACGACGGTGCCACCACCGCCGCCGGCGCAGTCGCTGCCACGGCCCGACTTCCGCTACAAGGGACAGGTCGGTCGCACGTATCAGGACTCCGATCCTCCTACCTTTCCGCAAGTTCTGCGTCCGCCGAAGGGCGCTCCTAACGTCTTGCTGATCCTCCTTGATGACGTGGGCTATGGGCAGTTCAGCGCTTTCGGAGGCGGTGTGCCATCGCCAAACATGGAAAAGCTTGCGGCGCAAGGCCTGCGCTACACGCGCTTCCACACTACAGCGTTATGCTCGCCGACACGCGCCGCACTGATCACCGGTCGAGATCACCACGTGGCTGGCACCGGAGTTATCACCGAACTAGCGACGGGGTACGACGGCTACACGGGCATCATTCCAAAAAGTGCCGGCACTGTGGCTGAAATCCTCAAGCAGAACGGCTACGCGACGGCGTGGATAGGCAAGAATCACAACACCCCAGCGTGGGAAACCAGTGAAGTCGGTCCCTTTGACCACTGGCCGAGCGGCCTCGGCTTCGACTACTTCTATGGCTTCAATGGCGGCGATACGAGCCAGTTTGAGCCCGTTCTCTTCGAGAACCATAACCGCGTGCCTCGCTCGGCGGATCCGAACTATCACATATCTCACGATCTCGCGGACCATGCCATTGCCTGGATTCAGCGAGAGAAGGAGATCGACCCGGAGCGGCCCTTCTTCCTCTATGTTGCGCCCTCGGCGACGCATGCTCCCCACATGGCACCCAAGGAATGGATTGAGAAGTTCAAAGGCCAATTCGATATGGGCTGGGACCGTTATCGCGAGATGACGATCGAGCGGCAGAAGAGGCTCGGGGTGGTGCCCCCAGACACTCGGCTTACGCCGCGGCCTGGAAGCTTGCCGGCGTGGGACTCTCTGAACGCTGATCAGAAGAAGCTTTACGCGCGGATGATGGAAATCTTTGCAGGATTCGGAGCGCAGATTGACTACGAAGTGGGCCGCGTGCTCGATGCAGTGGCGGCGCTTTCGGATGCCGACAACACGCTCATCATCTACATCATCGGCGACAACGGTTCCTCAGCGGAGGGTGGCCTCGACGGCGAGACCAACGAGAACGCGTCTTTTAACGGCGTGCTTGAGACATGGCAGAGCAATCTGAAATACATCGACGAACTGGGCGGTCCAAAACACTACAATCACTTTCCCGCGGGATGGGCGTGGGCTATGGACACGCCGCTGCAGTGGACGAAGCAGGTTGCATCACATTTCGGCGGCACTCGAAACCCTTTGATCATCTCCTGGCCAGCGAAAATCACCGACAAAGGTGGGATACGTCCCCAATTCCATCACGTCATGGATATTATGCCGACGATTTTGGAGGCAGCCGACATTCAAGCTCCTGATGTGTTGAACGGCGTCCCGCAGAAACCGATCGAAGGGATCAGCATGGCATATACGTTCAACGATGCCAGGGCTCCTGATCGCCGGAAGATGCAGATATTTGAGTTGGTTTCCAATCGCGGCATGTACCAGGACGGATGGATGGCTTCATCTCTGGCATTTGTCCCGTGGGAACCGGTGCGCACCGGTTTTGACCCCGACAAGACGAAGTGGGAACTCTATCACATCGACCAGGACTTCTCGCAGGCCGATGATCTTGCCACGAAAAATCCTGACAAGCTGAAAGCGTTGGTGGATCTGTGGTGGGCTGAAGCCGCACGCGAAAACATTCTACCGCTGGACTGGCGTGCGCTAGAGCGTCTGTCGGATCAGCTTACGGGGCGGCCGAGTCTTGCCGCTGGCCGCAATACCTTTGTGTATGACTCCCCGCTTGTCGCTCTGCCGGAAGGCTCGGCACCCGATCTGAAGAGCAAATCATTCACCATTACCGCCGAAGCGGAAATCCCGGCAGGCGGCGGCCACGGCATGATCTTCACGCAGGGCGGCATCACGGCCGGCTGGGGATTCTATGTGCAGAAGGGCAAGCTGGTCGGCGTTCACAACTACATCGGCATGGAACGCTACCGCGTTGTCTCCACGGAGAACGTGCCGACGGGAAAAGTCACCCTGACGTTCGAGTTCAAGTACGACGGCGGGGGAATGGGGAAGGGCGGCACCATCGCGCTGCTTGCGAATGGAAAGAAAATCGGCGAGGGTCGCGTCGAGAAAACCGCGGGCTATAAATATTCGCTTTATGATATCGGGCAGGACAGTGGTTCACCCGTCGATTTCAGCTACACGCCGCCGTTCCTATTTACTGGGCAACTGCACAAAGTCACCGTCGAGCTGAAATGAACCACTCATCAGTTGACCTTTGCCGCCCACCGACCTAACCGATGGCAAGGCATCAAGGAAGGAGAAAACAAAATGAATGCAAAAGGGCTTTGTATCGCAGGTGTGGCGGCACTTCTATCGGTCTCTTTGGCAACGGCTCAAGAAGTCTTGCCTAAGCCAGAGGAATCGTTCAAGGACGCGAAGATCGGACGTACCTACAAAGACTCGAAGCCGGGGACGATAGCCCTCACTAAAGCGCCTGCTGGCGCCCCGAACGTCCTGATCATCCTGATCGACGACTCGGGGTTCGGACAGTGGGGAACATTTGGAGGACAGGTTCCCACTCCAAACCTTGACCGCCTGGCGAAGATGGGCCTGCGCTATACCCGCTTTCACACCACAGCTCTCTGCTCTCCGACACGAGCAGCCCTGCTCACGGGTCGCAATCATCATTCCGCAGGTACCGGCGTCATCACGGAGATTGGTGACGGCTACCCTGGATATAGCGGGCAGATTCCCAAGAGCGCAGGGATGTTCGCTGAGGTTCTGCGCCAGGGCGGCTACAGCACGGCATTTATTGGCAAGAACCATAATATTGCCGACTGGGAAACGAGCATCTCCGGGCCATACGACCGCTGGCCAAACCTGCAGGGCTTCGACTACTTCTACGGTTTTCTTGGCGGAGAGATGGACCAGTGGCAGCCGGCGCTCTATCGCGGCACGACGCCCGTGGCGATGGAAATACCCAAAGGCAAAGAAGGCAACTACACACTGAACGATTCGCTTGCCGACGACACCATCCGATATATGCGCCTGGAGAAATCCACCACTCCCGACCGTCCCTTCTTCATCTACTACGCACCTGGCGCAACCCACGCGCCGCACCACGTGCCGAAGGAGTGGATCGTCAAGTTCAAGGATCAGTTCAACCAAGGCTGGGACAAGTACCGCGAAGAAACCTACGAGCGGCAGCTGAAGCTGGGCGTCATACCGCCCGATACAAAACTGACGCCGCGGCCCCCTGAGATTCCTGCGTGGGACTCTCTTTCGCCGGACGAGAAGAGGGTCGCTGAGCGGCTAATGGAGATCTTCGCTGCGTACACGGCGCAGACCGACTATGAGGTTGGACGCATACTCGACGCGCTCGAGGAGATTGGCCAGCTTCACAACACCCTCACCTTTTGGGAGATTGGCGACAACGGCGCTTCCATGGAGGGCACTCTGAGCGGATGCTTCAACGAACTCGCTACGCTTCAAGGCGTTTCGGAAAACGCGTCGTTTCTCGTACAGCACATCGACGAATTAGGTAGCGCCAAGGCCTCCAACCACATCCCCGTCGGCTGGGCATGGGCTGTGAACACACCCTTCCAGTGGGGGAAGCAGGTGGCTTCGCACCTGGGAGGCACACGCAACCCGCTCGTCATAGCTTGGCCGGACCGCATCAAGGACACGGGCGGGATACGCACACAATTCCATCACGTCATCGATATCTCCCCCACGATCCTGGAGGCGGCGCACCTTTCCCAGCCGGTGGAGGTGAATGGCGTGAAGCAGAAGCCGATCGAGGGCGTGAGCATGGTGTATAGCTTCGACGATCCCAAAGCCACAGGCACGCGCCATATTCAGTATTTCGAAATGTTTGGCAACCGCGCGCTCTACAAAGACGGCTGGATCGCCACTGCCCGTCACGGGCGGCTCCCCTGGGTGACCATGGGTGGCACAGGAGACTTCGACCAAGACAAATGGGAGCTCTACAACCTGGCGGCGGACTTCAGCGAAGCGAATGATGTCTCGGCTAAGTATCCGCAAAAATTGCGGGAGCTACAGAATGACTTCTGGGTCGAGGCGAAGAAGTACGATGTTCTACCGCTGGACGACCGTTTCTCGGAACGCGGAGACCCGAGGCTTCGGCCCAGCCTGATCGCGGGACGAACCAACTTCACATATTACCCCGGAGCAACTCGGATCCCGGAGCCCTCGGCCGCGGATACTAAGAACAGATCGCATACCATCACCGCAACCGTTGAAGTGCCGCAGGACGGCGCCGATGGAGTGCTTGTTGCTGAAGGCGGTGCCGGCGGCGGGTACACGCTCTACATCAAGGATGGAAAGCCCGTCTATGAGTACAACTACTTCGCGCAGGAACGATACAGAGTCACCAGTTCTGAGGCGCTTCCAGCCGGTCCCGCGGCCATTCGCGTCGACGTCAAGTATGACGGTGGCGGCGTCGGAAAAGGAGAAACCGCCACTCTCTTCATCAATGACAAAAAGGTTGGTGAAGGCCGGATTGAGAAAACGTGTCCTTCACGCTTCGGAGCCGAAAGCTTTGATGTAGGCATGGACAACGGCTCGCCGGTGAGCGAGAACTATCGACCGCCATTTGCATTCACCGGAACCATAAAGAAGGTCGAGATCAACATTCAGCCTTCCGCCCTCAGCGCCAGCGATCAGCAGAAAGTTCGCGACGCGGAGCGTCGCACGGCGATGGCTATCGAATGACCTCCCGATGGTGGCGCAGGGCTGCCAGGAATCGACACTGGATCAGAATGCAAAGAATAGCGTAGGCCGCGATGGGAGTCATGCAGCCAAGAACGCCCGGCCAGGATGCCTTCACTCACCACGCGAGGAAGCGGCCAAGGAGGGCGTTAATGCTGATATGTGGATCGACAACGTAGAGTTGATTGCCGCAGCGGGGATTGGAATGGAGACGATCACCTACGTCGTGAACATCTACAAGTACTACATTGCGTACAAGCTGGGTTGCGGAGCTAGAAGAGGAACGCAAAGCAAAAGAAGCTCTGGAAAAATGCTCGTTAGAGGAGGTTGCCACACAACGAATGCCGGCGGACGTGGTTGGTTCCGTCGCTGACCTTGAGGTGCCTCTTTCCTCTCCCAGACAAAAGAGAAAGGAAGGTGTGTTATGCCCGGTGCGAAGCAAGCGGAACAGGAAAGATTACGCCAAGATTCTCAGGGACTTATTTCATGGAAAAAGTGGGGTCCGTACTTGAGCGAGCGTCAGTGGGGAACAGTTCGAGAGGACTACAGCGCCGACGGTTATGCATGGGACTACTTCCCTCACGACCATGCTCGCTCCCGCGCCTATCACTGGGGGGAAGACGGTCTCGCTGGAATATCGGATGAAAAGCAGAGGCTCTGCTTTGCAATCGCTTTGTGGAACGGCGCCGATCCCATACTAAAAGAGCGTTTGTTTGGTCTGACCAACAACGAAGGAAATCACGGGGAGGACGTAAAGGAGTATTACTTTTATTTGGACAGTTCTCCGACTCACTCTTACATGAAGTACCTCTACAAGTATCCGCAAGCGGCTTATCCCTATCTGAAGTTGATTACAACGAACAAAAATCGCTCACGTCTGGAAATGGAATACGAACTTCTTGATACGGGGGTGTTTAATGACGACCGGTATTTTGACGTTTTTGTAGAATATGCCAAGCGCGGACCCGAAGACATTCTCATCGAAATCACCGCATGGAATCGTGGTCCGGATGCCGCATCGTTGGACATTCTTCCAACACTTTGGTTTCGAAACACGTGGAGTTGGTGGCCGACGGAGTCGAAGCCCAGCCTTACAGTGGTGAATTCCGATACTGGCGTCGTTTCCGTACTAGCTCGCCACCCTGATCTGGGTGACCGCCATTTGTTCATGGACCGGGACGTGCCGCTCCTTTTCACCGAGAATGAAACCAACACCCAGCGACTCTGGGGTTGCCCCAACACGATTCGTTTTGTAAAAGATGGAATCAACGACTACGTGGTGCATGGCCAGCAGAACGCCGCAAATCCACAGCTCACAGGCACAAAATGCTCGGCTTTGTACCACCTGACGATCGAGCCGGGAAAAAGCTGTTCCGTGCGCCTAAGATTGACGGACGACAGGAAGATTGCAGCGCCTGCACAATCATCGGAGCGTTCGCAATTCTTTCAAGGTGATTTCCCGCAAATCGTGACTCAGCGCCGGAAGGAGTGCGACGAATTCTACGCCAGCATTACCCCTGCTGGGCTAGATGAGGATCGCAAAAATGTAATGCGTCAAGCTCTTGCAGGTATGCTTTGGAGCAAACAGTACTACTTTTTTGATCTGCAATTCTGGCTGCGCGAGCATAATGCCGATCCAACTACGGGCGGAAAGAACACCGCCGCTCGGAACCAGCAGTGGGTCCACATGCTGAACGATGACGTGATTTCCATGCCTGACAAATGGGAATATCCCTGGTACGCAGCATGGGACCTGGCCTTTCACACGATTGCCTTTGCCATTCTTGACACCGACTTTGCCAAACGCCAGCTTCAACTGATGTTTGACAGTATGTACCTTCATCCAAGCGGCCAGATTCCCGCGTACGAGTGGAATTTTGGCGATGTCAATCCCCCTGTGCACGCGTTCGCGGCCCTCTATCTGTACGAGATGGAGCGGGAGCAAAAAGGCCAAGGCGACTTGGACTTCCTCAAGCGCTCATTCGATAAACTGGTCTTCAATTTCTCCTGGTGGGTGAATCGCAAGGACCCGGCGGGAAAAAATGTTTTTGAAGGCGGTTTCCTTGGCCTCGACAACATCGGAGTGTTCGACCGCAGCGCAAAACTGCCTCACGGTGGCAGCCTGGAGCAGGCTGACGGTACCGCATGGGTGGCTTTTTTTTGCCAAAACATGATGGAAATGGCCCTGGAGTTAGCCCGGTATGACGAAGCCTACTGTGACGTTGCTGTTAAATTCTGCGAGCACTACCTTTGGGTCGCCAGTGCTATGGATCGCATTGGCGAACATGAAAGCTCCCTGTGGGATGAATCTGACGGGTTTTTCTATGATGTTCTTCGCCTCCCTGACGGTCACGGGATGCGCATGAAGGTACGCTCCTTGATCGGCCTGTTACCCTTCTGTGCGACCACTGTTATTTATCCGGACATACTTGAGAAAATTCCTAAGTTCACTAATCGCGTCTGGCGATTCCTTGAACGCAATCCTCGCCTTCTTGCCAACATTTCTCCGCCTAAGCCCGGCTACAAAGGTCGCGCCATTATGTCGGCGCTGAATGAAGACAAGCTGCGCCGGATTCTCCACTGCATGCTGGACGAATCTGAATTCCTTGGCTCCTACGGGATTCGTTCCATTTCCAAATTCCACAAGGAACATCCCTACGCTCTTCAAGTAGAGGGCCGTGAATTGAGCGTCAGCTATCAGCCTGCGGAGTCAGAAACAGGACTCTTCGGCGGGAATTCCAACTGGCGGGGGCCTGTCTGGTTTCCTATAAATGTCCTGATCCTTCGGGGCTTCCTGCACTTCTACCTATATTACGGGGATGATTTCAAAGTCGAGTGTCCTACCGGTTCGGGCAAAATGCTGACCCTCTACGAGGTCGCTACGGAATTAAGCCGACGCCTTTATTCCACATTCTTAAGAGATCCAGCGAATAACGGACGCCGTCCCGTGTATGGCGGCGAAGGCAAATTCCAATCCGATCCGCATTGGCGGGACCTCATCCTCTTCTATGAATACTTCCATGGCGACAATGGTGCCGGTATCGGAGCAAGCCATCAAACCGGCTGGACAGGCCTCGTGGCTAGACTCATTGGTCTTTCCGTGGGGCTAGACCCCAAACAATTTTTGGACGTTGAACACAGGCCGGTTTTGAGAGAGTCTTCCTCACCTCAGGCAGGCGCTGCGGCCGCCAGCTAGCGCACGTGGGGGTGGACAGCAGTGAAGAAGCTCAGCAAATTCTTGATAAGCACATTGGTTGCCGGCCTACTAGTCGTTGCTCCGGTTTACCTCGCCGCTTTGCTGCTGCTCAAGGCAATGAAATCGATGATGGGCTTGGTGAGGCCCTTCACAACATTGCTTCCAACAGGGCTGCCCGCGGACCAGCTCCTTTCCTTGCTGCTCGTGTTGACAATCTGTTTCCTCATTGGGCTCGCGGTCCGAACTCCGACAGGGCGGGCGACGCGGGAGCGAATCGAGAGGTCTCTATTCGAGAGAATCCCTGGCTACTCACTCCTTCGAAGTCTTACTCAGCGACTTGCCAGGGAGGGTGAAGACAAAGCATGGAAACCGGCGCTCGCCGAGATTGAGGAAGCCCTTGTTCCGGCATTCATTATTGAAGAACTGGACGACGGACGTTTCACGGTCTTCGTCCCTTCTGTGCCCACGCCTCTGGCTGGAGCCGTCTACATTCTCACCCCTGATCGTGTGTATCCGCTGAACATTCCTTTCACGCAAGCGATCAAGGCCGTTTCCCGCTGGGGATCAGGTTCCAAAGATCTTGTCGCTGCGATGCAGGTGAGAAAGCGCAAGCCGAAGCCCTACGGTCACGGAATCCTGGGGGAACACGGGGATGAAATCACCCACTCGGTGCGGATGGCGCCGCTGAGGATCGGCCACTCTGCCAAGCGAAGGAACGGAACGTCGCGGTTATCCCAGTTCTAGGATATCGCGTCAGGCGGCGAATTCCTCAAATATCGTCGTAGATGAACACTTCCGCAATCCGCTTCCCAAAGGCGCGGGCAATTTCAAATGCCAACCGCAGGTTAGGGTGAAATCGGGCCTTTTCATGGAGTTGATCGTTTGGCGCGTCACGCCGACATGGGCGGCCAGCCTTGCTCGAGCCTAGTGCTTGGCGGCGTTTGTAGCCATTCGTTATTTATTTCTTGGTTGGCGGCGGAAAATCCTTGAGAAGCTTCTTCATCGCACTATCGAGCCTCTTCATGTCTTTCTGCTGATTGCCGCTAGGATTCAAAGTCTTAGTGGCTCGGCCAGTCCAGACAAGCTGCCTCGTTGTCGGGTCGTACATATCGACGACCAGAGTCCCATTCTGAATCGTAGAGCTCGTAGCTGTTGCCATGCCGCCAAACCCCCTACCTCCAAAGCCATTCCACTGTCTTTCCTGATCGATGGCGCATTGGTAGCCAACATTCAGATCGGCTTTGTCACTGTCGCTCTTAGTGAGCCCCTTCTGAGCAAGCTGGTCATCAATAGACTGCTTGATTTCCTGTTGGACGATCTGATTCGGATGTACGTTTGCCGGGATATCGATCCACTTATAGGTGTGGTACTTCGAGAAGTCGGTCGCGGGCATAAAGTTGTAGTGGACATCCTGAGCCAACGAGGAACCACATGCAAATAGGATGAGGCCCACCAACAACGCGAGGTGAGCAACGTCACTTTTGATCTTAAAAAACATCACAGCCTCCTTGGCTATTGCTATCTCAACGCCAGGACTTGCGCGTAAGCAAATCTAGTGGAGCGCCCTCGAAGGTGGAACTGTCAATGTATACAGGGGGGGATCGGCTACCAACATGGTTTTTGAGCGAGTGCAATGGCCTGTAACTTTTGACAGTTGGATGCGGTGCCCGCTAGTGACAGCCTCATCAGGTTCCTAAGGTTTTGTCACCTTGTTTTTGTTCAGGGAGGCATTCCATGCGATTAGCTGTTGTTTGCCTCGTAGCGTCCGCGATGCTCCCATCAGTAAGCCGAGCACAGGTTCCTGTCTTCGTTATTACGCCGGAAGATAGCTGGATTAAGTTCTTCGTGAAGTCGTCGGTGAATCTAGAGGGTGATTTCGAAAAGTGGGATAGCACCCTAACATTTACGTCTCCCGATGTCTCTACAGGCGTTTTGGACGTCAAGATTCAGGCGGACAGTGTGAATACGGGAAGCGGCATGAAGGACGGCAAGCTGAAGGGAAAAGACTTCTTCGATGTCAAGCACGATCCGTTGATTACGTTTCGGTCAACGAAGGTTGTACAGACTGGTCCCAACACGTTTGAGCTGCCAGGCAATTTTACGATACGCGGGGTGACTAAACCCGAGACGCTGGTGCTAACAGTTTCGGGCGAGGGGACAGGCTCAGGCGAAATTAAAGGGACAATGGCCTTCGACCGTAAGGACTACGACATGAACGCGCACATTCCCTTCGTCAGGATCGCCGACCGCGTCGAGGTGACCGTCGACCTGAAAGGGAAGCGAGTCAGCGGGCCTGCGTTGGTATTTAAGCAATAGTCAGCCTAGCGGAGTGCGGTCGCGGCTTCGAGTCAAACTCCTGATGCATCGCGTAACCGGATGTCTGAAAACCACTTATCCACAAAAAACCCTGGGAGAAAGCTATGAACAAATCTTTGAACCTCGTTACCGCGTCCCTCGCTCTGCTTTCACTTTTGGCCCTGAGCGCTTATTCAAAGAAAGCACAGGCTCAGGCACCACAACACTACCCGATTGTAGACGCTGTGGCGGAAAAAATCGTCCAGAAATACCAGGATGCCACCTGCGAACAGTTGTGGGAAAAAAGAAGCCAGAAGGCCCCACCTAAACCCGAAGAACAGCGAGCGATTCAGTTGCTCCGCAATGATCCACAGATGCGCGCCGAGTTCATCAACAAGATTGCGGCTCCGATCGCCAATAAAATGTTCGAGTGCGGGATGATTCCCTGATCGCTTCAGCACTCGACTGCTCAGGAGATAGCGATGATCATCCGATGTAAGTTTTTTGGTGAGGCACTAGTGATGTTATTTGTGGCTCTTTCTATGACTGCCGGAGCCGCGAGCGCTCAAACTACGTCGCCGCCCGCAAAGAAGAAGACCGCCCAAACCAAGAAGCCTCCAGCTACCCCGCCCAAACCGGACCTGGAGCCCAAAGCAATTGAACTGCTAAAAGCCGTGAGCAGCCGCTTGGCTGCTGCGCATACCCTGTCGTTCACAGCGGTGCAAATCTTCGAGTCTCCGAGCCGCCAGGGCCCTCCCCTCGCTTATGCAAAAAAGACAGACGTCACTCTGCAGAGGCCTGACAGGATGCGTGTGATCATTTCAGGCGATGGTCCCGGCTCGGAGTTCTACTACAACGGCAAGACCATGATGGCCTTCGCACCGGCCGAAAACCTACTCGCCGTGAGCGATGCGCCGCCTACGATTGACACCATGTTGGAAGCCGTCTACCGCTCCGCCGGGATCTTCTTCACCTTCACTGACTTAGTTGTTGCCGATCCGTATAAGGACATGGCTGAAGGGCTGACGCTTGCCTATTACGTCGGCCAATCCCACGTGGTCCGCGGAACGACCACAGACATGGTGGCATACATCGACAACGGCGTGTTCATCCAGATATGGATTGGAACTGAGGACAAGCTCCCCCAGATGGTCCGGGCAATTTTTCTCGACGATCCAGAGAATTTGCGCAGCCAGGTGGAGTTCTTCAACTGGCAACTAGATCTTACGGTGCCCCCGGATGCCTTCACCCTGTCGAACGCTGGCAACGCGAAACGCATACCGTTCGCTGAAATTAAGACGCAGGCCGCGTCGGGTACCATGCCTTCGGCGAGGCCGAATTCACCCAAAAAGCAACCATGAACGAGGAGGGACAGATGATGAGAAAGATTGTGCTTAGTTTGGTGACTCTGGTATTCACACTGCTCTTCTACGGGACGGCCCGGGCCCAAGCACACGCGAACCGCTACGGGGGTGGTACGACCACCCACAGCGGGAATTCCACCACGCGCACCAATGCCTACGGTGGCACCGCGACCCATACCGCCGGACAGGGAACCACCGCCTCCAACGCATACGGTGGCTCTGCATATCATGCGGAAGGGTCTGGAAAGACGACTGCTACCAACGCCTATGGTGGTAGCGCGACACATTACGCCGGAGGTGGTACAGTCGCTACAAATTCCTCTGGCCAGACAGCCTATGGTAGCGCCCACTACAACGGCGGTGCATACGGCGCGGCGGCATATCATCCACCCACTGCCTATTATGGGTATCATCCACCCACCACTGTGGCGTACTACGGAACAAGCTGCTACAACTGCAACTCCGGTTCAACTGCAGGTGCCGCCGCGGCCGGTATGGTTGTCGGCATGGCGGTTGGCGCCGCCGTGACATCTTCCAAGTCTAGCTCGGATAGCTCGAGCGCTTACAATGAAGGCTACTCAGCCGGCACGGCTAACGCGAGCACTGCGAATGCCAACGCCGCAGCTGCCAACGCGAATGCTGCGGCCGCCAATGCCAATGCCGCGGCTTCCAACGCCAGTCACGCCGCTGCGGTTACCGCAACCACCACTACCGGCGTCACGTACCAGATGGGCGCGGTTTATGGGGCGCTGCCTGCCGGCTGCATCAGTCCCAGTGTCTCGGGAGGTGGAACCTACTATTTGTGCGGCAACACCTGGTTCAGCCCTTCCTACGGCGCAAACGGGGTGATTTACAAAGTGGTTCCCACTCCGTAATAGAGAATGCGTTGTTCAATTTTCAAAAATGTCCTTCATACAATTTTGACGCAGCCTAAGGAGAGTTCTAATGAATCGGAGCCTTGCAATTGCCTACAGGAAGCAGTCTGTCACCGGCAACGTTCTTCCGATCAGACGCTTGATGATTATTGGTGTGGTTGTGTTCGCAGCGACCGTTCCAGCGACTGCGCAGAATAGTGATCTGCAGCAAAAGTTTGCCGCTGTGAAGCAATCGGCCGCGGAGAATCAGCAGAAACTGCATCAATATCAATGGATGGAAACAACCGAGCTCATGCTCAAGGGCGAAGCTAAGCCCCCCAAGCAGGCCTTGTGCCGCTATGGCCCTGACGGGACAGTACAGAAGACCCCGATTGGCGCCCCGGCAGAACCCCCCAGCGGAGGACGACTGAAGCACAAGATCATTGAGAAGAAGACGGAAGAGATGCAAGAGTACATGGGAGAGGTGAAGACTCTTCTCAGCATGTACGTGCCGCCCGACCCGCAAAAAATGCAACAAGCCTATCAGGCTGGCAAGTTCTCATTGAATCCCTCCGGCGGCGCTGTGAATTTGGTCTTCACGGATTATGCTCAGCCCGGCGATCGGATGACCCTCACTCTGGACACGGCCGCAAGAAAGATCACCGGTTTGCACGTCAACACCTACATGGGTGAAGTGAAAGACACGGTGACGTTGCAGGTTCAGATGGCCAGCCTGCCCGATGGTACAAATTACGCGCAGCAGACGGTTCTTGACGCGGCCGCCAAAAAGCTGCAGGTGACGACGACAAATTCCGATTACCAAAAACTCGGCGGGTACTAAGGTCCCGCGAGAGGCGATTCGAAATACAAGGCGTCTAGCCGACGCCCTCACTCTTCTTTTCAGCTGGAGCAAGGCCCGGAGGAGTCTGTCGAAGCTTGCATGCCGACTTGATTCCAGGCGCACTGTCGGTTTCAGGTACGATCTTGCTGACTAGATCTCCAGCGCTCCACTGCGCGATGCTCTTGCCCAGCTCGGGATAGCATTTGGATCGAGCGGCATTACTTATGCTCTTCTTTGGATGACTCGCTTCTGCCGTCTGTCTTGCCCCGGACCTCGCGCTACGAGCGTGTGTCATCACACCTGGTCATCGCTTTTGACAATCCCGTTCAAGTCATGATTGGAGTATCGGTTCGGGCCGTGGCCCCATTCGGAAAAACAGGTCACAGAATTTGTCCTCGCCCATTACGCGCCGCAGCTCCCGGAACGCAAAGAGCGGGATGAAAACGGAAAATACGACGATGGTGCGGGCGAGCAGTTCACTCATGCGCGTCTCGCGGAATGCTGTCGCCACATTTCCTCCGTGCAAAAGTTGTTTCACCATTTCCTCGACGAAGTGGAACGCGAGAACAAAAAGGGTGAACAGAAACGCCTTATAGAGCGCGGAGAAAAACAATGGCTTGGATTCATGCCTTTTGCCAAGACGCACATATTCTCCTATGAGAATGACTTTAGCAAACACTAAGGCGTTGATCAGCGCAAAGCCATACGTCAAAGACGAGGGGCCAGACTCATTCGTTAGGAGCCTTGTGTACGTTGCGAGCGCGCAAAAGAAAAAAGCCAGGTACAAAGAGATCCCGATCATCTGCACGGTCTCGTGCTTGGCTTTCTGTTTTAGACTAGGTTTCGCGGAATTCTCGGCGTTCATATAGCCCCCTTGAACGGTAACTTGTTCGAGCAGCCGACTCTCCAGCGGGTCACATCAAGTGCGGTACTCAACATAGATTACCGATCAAGTATCCGCCGCTTGCTCGCTTGAAAAAGGTATGCAGGATCCTGCTGAGCTCAGGATCCTGCGGCTACGAGCGGCATTACTGCAAAATATGCCTATCACGGTCTTGCTGCTGCCGCTGCGACTCTCGTTTCCACGACATTCCGAATTAGACGCTTCGCTCGTTCAACGAAGGCAAGGCTGTCACCCAGACAGCTTTCCAGGAGCACGCCGACGCCATGGTTGCCGGAAACGTCCGCTGCCGCTACCAGAGCCATGTATTCGCCGATGCGCAGATGAATCAAGTGATTGGCCTTCGCCAACACGAAGAGGCGTTTAGCTTCCGGCGATTGAATCTCAGCCAGTTCCTTCCGGAAGTCCTCAAGAAACACATCGTGAAGGCGCCCAGTGAGCTTTACGGGCTGTTCACCGAGCAACCTGAAGGCCTCATCCAGTTTCTCGATGGTCTTTTCAGAAACGAAGGCTCGGGCCTGCAAAGCCTCCTTTATCTCCTCATTCTGAGCGGCTTCGCCCAGCTCCTTGAATATGGTACCTGTGCGTTCAGTTCCCTGTCGCACATGGCTAAGCATTTGCACAAATAGCTCCCTTGGATTTTTTACTGGCATATTTTCCCTTCTTTTTACTCATATTTTTTTAGTGTACGTCACACGCATCGTTTGATCTGGCTCTGGTCCCGGCTGGCCAGGCCAGGCGATCGGGCCATGCGGGGAGTCGAAGGTAACGTGTTAAGCAGAGCGGTGCTACTGTCAGTTTTGCCAGACGCCACCTTGCTTGCTGACGGTTGAGGGGCCGCGCGAGAATCAAATCGCCCCGACTGTAAATACTGACAGTGGCCCTTTTTTTTCACGGCAGCGAGGTCTGGAGTGCATCCCGGTCCTGGCGGCGCTCACCGAAAGTTTCAAGGGAAAGGAAACGAAGTATCATCGCCGGGGTCGTTGGCGGCGTGATCGTCGGAGTGCTAGCGACGCTCGGCACGTGGGCCATTGCCGTTCGGATTCTCGATGACTTGACCAAAAGTGCGTCCGCCCTGGCTGTTCAGGCCGGGAAGGGCCCTGCTCGCCATCGCAGTTCTGCTGGTTGTAATGAATTCGTTCTTCCACAAAATGTACTGGACAGCATGGATTGGTCCGCCGCGCCCCATCATCGGTGATTTTCCGATGCAACGACGATTGCACGCTTCGGATTGCATCGACAAGCACCACAGCTTAAGGCTGACATTCCTGCGCTTATCTCCGCCAAAGCCGAGTACGCGAAGTTGCAATAGCCCTTATTGCATCAAATACTGACTAAACTTTCCGGCTTGGCGGCAAGTTGTAAGAGGATCGCGCTCGGGTCTCTAATCTGTAATAGAGTGTGGGCTATCAATGTTCGCTTCAACAACAAGCAAAAATACTCCCCCTGACGCAGGTGCCGTCATTGCCCGGGCAATCATTCTCAAGACTATTTTTGTGAAGGGTCTCGCAACACCCCCACCCGAATTTCTTGAGCAATGTAAGGCAAGATGGAGCGCGGATGAGTGGAATAAATTCATTGACGATGTTCAAAATCGGGATGCTCAGCAGATTGAAAACCTCCGTCAGATTGGTCTATGGGACGCAATGGAAGATGAAGAGCATACTTTCATGCAGGCCAGGCCCACAGAACTCACACAACAGATGCTTCTTGATGCCCACTGGCTTGTTGAATCAATCGTGTGCTTGCTCTGGGCTCTGGGTTACATAACGGAGCTGTCGGCATATGATCAGCATGTAGACCCCGAGTTGACAAATAAACTGCCAACAAAACCAATTAAATTTCTGCTCCAGGACGCCACTCTCCGTACCCGCGAATCAATCGAGAAGCAACGCGATCTGGCCGAACTGTGGCACTGGCGTTCGAGAACCCGGCATCTCCAAGAGTCAGGAAAAGCATTTAGACTCACTAAGGGCATGACTATCGATAAAATTCTGCAAATCACATCATCCAAAGCTGCCATGGACGGTGTCATTGCGTCTCCAATCGGAGAAGATTTTCCCGCATTCCGGAAGGCCTATCGCGATTTGAACGACGAGGAATATTCGTTGGCCACATCCATCGCGATGGAGCGCCATCGTGCCTTTAATTGGCTTTGCGGATTCGCCCCAAGCAACCACTGGGCAGAGACGCCCACCGACACTTGACCCAAGTCTTGTAGTGACTGGGGAGAGTGGTCCCTATCCAAGGTGTACTGCTGGATAGCCTGTCGCATGGCAAATAAATCCAATCTTAGCGTCGCTTCTCTACGTATCGAATATCGCGAGTAGAAAAACCCGCACGTGAGTGTGACGGCGACAATGCCCCCAAAGGCGAACGCGAGAATCCACCATCTGTTTTTTTGCGGAGTGGTGTTTTTCATCGAACCTCCCGAGGGGCACGTCTTGCTACGTTCGAGAACCGGCCATATGCGTTGGCATTTCGTGAAGTTCTGAGTTTACTTTGAAACCACGCGGGGATGCCTAGCGCGATTCGCACATTACGATAACGCCCCGTTTATCAGGCACTGCTTGGAATGCGGCAGTGCTGCCAATGCACCAACATCTCATCTGCAAGTTGAATTCGTCAGCGGATTCCGGCGAAGATATTTCTACATCATGAGCGACTCATTACAGGAAATCATCAGCCGACTGTGGACGACGCCGGAAAATGCGGAATGGACTCCGAAAACCGATGTGATTCCACTTAGCGATCTTCAACGATGGATGGAAAGCAGCGACATCGAGATTCTTGGTTTGACTCACCATCTGCTAAGCGACCGCCGTTTCCGCATTGAACCGCCCATTTCGCTGTCTAAATACGTTGAATTCACCAAACATTATTGCGAACGATGTCTTCGCGAGAATCCCGACGGCGAATGGTCAGACTCAAGGTATTCGGCGGGTTGGGATTTGGTGAACATTTTTTGTCAGTCTTTGGAATGACTCGTCAGTTCCTCGTCCTGTCTTAACCGACTTAAAGACGTGGTTAGGGCAACTTTACAAACAATGCGATTCTCATATTCGTACCTGCATTGTGCAGGCGACGCTGGAGCATCTGTTCGAGCAGAAAGATATGCGGAAGTTCTTCTCTGATTGGTCGAAGGATGAAGTGCTTGCTGTAGCGCACGAAGAGGCTTCCGAGTGGTACAAGGGCGGAGGAACCAGTCCTCTTGGAAAGCCACCATTCGTGCCCGATTAGCGTCTTCCATTTGGCCAAGTTCTGATAGTCCGCTTATCGGAATGTGGGGCCAGTTTCCAAAAATCAAACTCGTCCGGGCTTGGCCCCTTCTGCGACGACAAGGCTGTCGAGCACAGCACCTCCACTCTTTACCACCCAGTTGCGAAACTCGTGCAACATGGGGAGCCAAATCTTCATTTTTACAAACGGCGACTTGAGGTTCTCATTGTGAGAACCTACTTCTCCATGCGGATCATAAAACGAGGCGCTCTCGAAGGGTTCTGGCAGAAACACCCAGACGCGAAGGCGAGCCTTGAAGCGTGGTACGGGGTGGTGCGCAAGGCAAATTGGAAAACACCTGCGGAAATGAAACAGGTTTACCGCAATGCTGAGAATAAGTACCGCCTAATCGCGCGAGTGAACTACTTTACCCAAAGAGTCTTTGTGTTGTACCTGCTAACGCACTCGGAATACGACAAGGGGGCCTGGAAACAATGAGCACGACAACTATAAACCTCGACGAGAAGACCTACGGACAACTGCTGGGCCGTACACTTCCCCATGTCATCCACACGGATGAGGAATCCGAACGTCTCACGAACGAGCTGCTGCGTCTCGACGAACGTGAGAACCCTTCGCCAGAAGAAAAGGAACTTGCCGAGTTGCTGACCATGCTCATTGACGAGTACGAGGAGCGGCGCTATCCAATTCGGAAAGCAACTCCGCAGCGGACACTCCAGCACTTGATGGAGGCGCGCAGCCTGACTCAAAAAGACCTCTGGAAAATATTCGGCTCGAAAGGAATTACTTCCGAGGTATTTCACGGGAAGCGCTCCATCAGCAAAACGCAGGCAAAAAAGCTGGCTGAGTTTTTCCATGTCAGCGTGGAGCTGTTCATCTAGAGAACTCGGGAAGGGGAGTGTGCGCCGTCATAAAAGCGTAATAGTCCCTTCGGATTCAGGATCCTCACCTTAGTTGTTGTTGGTTGCGCAGACTGAAATTTACGGCGGAGAGGCATGGGCGAAGGTAACGGAGCCTTCGGTTCATAACCGAATGCCGGGCCAAGCGACAGCCTGATAGGGGACTCACCTGCCTCATGAGTAGGTGCACTCTTATTAATCCCGTTCCGCTCTCCGTACCACTGAAAAGTTTGATCCCCAACCGTTGACCTACTTGTTCGCGATCAATTTATTCCTGCGTCTTCGACTACGGCGCTCACTTCCGAGGGTAGAATTCCAAGATCAATGTAGATCGGGCGGATTAGCGATCGGATGTACTTCAGCCGAGTTGAGAACCAGACAGCTCCGGCGATGCAGCACATCCCGTTGATAGCTACTGTGATTGGAGCGCCGATCGCGTGCGCCATGGCGCCCGCGAGCAGGCTCCCGAACGGCGTCATGCCAACGAATGCCATAGTGTAATAGCTCATCGCGCGCCCGCGCTTATCCTCGGGCACGATGGTCTGAATAATCGTGTTGCACGCGGTCGCAACCTGCATCATTCCGAATCCCGTGAACAGCAACAGAATCATGGATAGCCAGAGGACTCGCGACGTTGCGAACACAATCAGCCCCCCGCCCAATAGCGCCGCGGCGATGGGAATCATCTTCACCAGGCCGACCACGGTTTTGCGGAGAGCAAGTGATATTCCTGAGGTGAGCGCGCCAATCCCCACAGCGCCCATTAAGATACCCAGTGTACTCGGGCCGCCTTTCAAAATACCTCCGGCGAAGATGGGCATCAGCGTCATGTAGGGCCATCCCATCAAACCAATAAGCGCGAAGAGAAGGAGGATGCTCCGGACCGGGGCGAATTCCGAAACATAAGTCCAGCCTTGTTTCAGCTGTTTGAGCATCGAAGTAGTTTCTCTTTTGATCGTGGCAGCACGCATCCGCATCATAAGCAGCGACGCAATTACGGCGAGGTAGCTAATCCCATCAATCAGGAAGCAGTAACCTTCTCCGAACCCGGCGATCACGATTCCAGCAAGAGAGGGCCCCACCAACTGCGCCATGTTCACCATGGAGGAGTTAATTGCAATGGCGTTTCCCAAATCTTGCCGATCCTCCACCATCTGCACCATGAACGACTGGCGTCCCGGCATGTCGAAGGCGTTGATGAGCCCTTGAAATGCACTGAGCGCGAGAATTTCGGGGATGGTGATCACTTTCGCGAGAGTCAGCGCAGCCAGCGCGAAGGATTGCAGCATCGCAAACCCTTGAGTAACTACCAGAACACGCTGGCGGTTCAAGCGATCGACCCACACACCGGCAAACGGAGCAAAAAGAAACGTCGGTATTTGTCCCGCAAATCCGACGAGCCCCAGAAGCAGTGCCGATCCGGTAAGCCGGTAGACGAGCCAACTGGTGGCTATCCGCGTCATCCAATTGCCAATGAGCGAAATGGTTTGACCGCCAAAAAAGAGCCGAAAATTCCGACTCCTAAGCGCGCGCCAAGAATGCGAAAAATCTCTTCTGAACTCGATCATTCACCTTGCTCTGCGATAAAGTCATCCACTGTGACGACCGTTGCTTGAGTCGGGAAAATCTTTTCGGTGAGAACGCGGTGAACTTCCTGGTCGGAGTCGAAACAGGCGTCCTGGATGACGACACATCGAAAATCCAGGTCAAATGCGCGCCTGAGTGTGGAGAGAGTGATGCCACTTGTCGAAATTCCGAACAGCACCAAATTCTCAATACCACAAGATCGAAGGATCAAGTGGAGATGGTTCTCCGAAAATGCTCCCACTCGTTGCTTATGGACCACAAGCTCTTCGGGCCGAACGATGGAACTGTGGAATTCGGTGGATGGCGTGCCCCTTACGAAGAGATTGTTTTGCTTTATTCGCTTGAACGGTGAGTCAGTATCTGGAATCTCAGGATGGCCTTCGGAAAATTCAAGTCCCACGTGCATAATTCGAAATTGTTTCGTTCGGGCAAATTCCACTGCCTTGGATGCGTTTGGGATGATGGCGTCAGCGCCAGGAACAAATCCAAAAATCCCTTTTTGGAAATCGAGAGTCAGCAGAGCTGTTTTTTTCGGATCAAGTTTCATGTGTCTGCCTTTCGCGTCTTTTCGATGACATCGAAAATTACTGCGATGCCGTCGAGCAATTTTTGCCGGTTACTTCTGGAAAGATTTGTAATCGCGTCCACATACTTCTGTGCCGCCTTCAGACGAACACGTCCCGTCATGGCAGTGCCCTTCGAGGTCAAGCTCAGTTTTATCTGCCTTCGATCAGTGGGATGAGGATCACGGCGAACAAAATCCAGGCTGATGAGACGATTCACGATTTTGGACATGGCAGGTTGAGCGACTTGTGCACTTCGGGCCAGTTTGCCAACTTGGTCTTTTCCATACTCAATGGCGAGCAAAATCCGAAGTTGAGTAAAACTCAGCTCTTTAACGTCCGGATGAGAACGCGCCCTATGGCTCGCGGGATTGACCTCCTCCTTCAAAGACACGAAGATGGGGCCTGCAATCTCGTAAAGGTTTAAGGCAATATCCAAAGATTTGTTCTTCATAGCTTTTGTTATTATATATCAGAAGATATGTATTTGTTTAAGCTGAGTTACAATTTCAGGACCTCGGTGGAGGTGCCACAGATTATCGGCAATTTCCTGGCCGATCCGCTCACGAATGCGCCGGCAGGGGCAGCAGCCGCCTCGCAGGCCGCGCCGCCACCGGGGAAGAGGCAGTAGGCCTGGATCAGAAGCCGGAGAGGATCGGTCCGCTTTAACTCCATCGGGTCGAGTGTGCGTATTGGCCGGTGCTCCACACCTGCATGTCTGGGCCTGGAAAGAGAATCCCGACGGCCCTGATCGCGCGGGTTTTATCTGAGTGGTTGGCAACTCTTCCCGAAAGCCTCTTCCTCAAAACCCTAACGGAAGGTTTGCCCATGATTCGGCCCGGAGCAGTAGACATATGCGGTCAGACGATGGTTAGATACTCCGTAATCTACGGAGTCACCCGATGACCGCAGCAGACTTTCGCAGGATTGCATTGAGCCTCGATGGGGTGGAAGAGTACTCCCACGCAGGATTGCCGGCTTTTCGTGTAGGAGGAAGGAAATTTGCTTCGCTGGCCTCGCAAGCAGGGGGGTACGGAAATCTGATGCTTACGCTGGAGCAGCAGGCGGCCTTTGTGGAGGAGGCGTCCGAGATTTTCTTGCCGATTCCTGGCGGCTGGGGAAAGATGGGACACACGCATATTCGCCTGGCGGCGAGCGAGGATGTACTGACGGGTGCACTCCGGACGGCGTGGAGACTGCGAATTGATAAGAACGCAAAGACGAGCCGTAAAACAGCCCATGTGGCGGAGCGAAGCGGAGTAGCAGATAAGAAACGCAGGAAGAGACGACGATGAGAGCAACTATAGCGAGGAACATTACTAGCAACAAAAAGGATTTGTCACCCGAACAACGTGAAGAACTACTCAGAGCATTGAAAGCCCGTTTTGAGAAAAACTTGAACCGCCACAAAGGTCTTGAATGGGCGAAAATACGAGCAAAGCTGGAAGCTAATACTGAAAAACTGTGGTCGCTCAATGAAATGGAAAGAACTGGCGGTGAACCGGATGTTGTTGGTCATGATAAAAAGACGGGCGAATACATTTTCTATGATTGTTCAGCAGAAAGTCCTAAAGGCCGCAGAAGTCTTTGCTACGATGGTGAAGCGTTGGACGCAAGGAAAGAACATAAACCAGAAGACAACGCTATGGATATGGCAGCTGCCATGAGCATTGAGCTTTTAACGGAAGAACAATATCGAGAGTTGCAGAAACTTGGAAATTTCGATACGAAAACGTCGAGCTGGGTGAAAACACCTTCTGATATCAGAAAACTCGGCGGCGCCCTCTTTTGTGATCGCCGCTACAACACTGTTTTCGTGTATCACAACGGTGCGGAATCTTACTATGCCGCTAGGGCGTTCCGTGGCTCGCTAAGGGTCTAAATGCCGCAAGCATCCTCGATACCCGCTGGTTTTCATAGCGCCATGCCGTACCTGATCTTCGATGGCACGGCGCCGGAAGCGATTGCATTTTATTGCGAAGCTTTTGGGGCCACCGAGCTGCCGGGCAGGCTTACGGATCCAGCTGGAAGAGTTCTAGACGCCGGGATCATCATCGGGGACTCGGTTATCCGTGTCGGGGATGAGGCGCCCTGGCGCATTGCGAAGAGCCCCCGGACAGTTGGCGGCGCATCGTCATTCGTTCACCTTTACGTCGCCGACGCGGACGCGGTGATCGGGCGGGCTGTGGCCCTCGGCGCGAGAATCCTATTGCCCATCAAAGATCAATTTTACGGAGACCGCTCCGGAAGTATCGCCGATCCGTTCGAGCAGGCCTGGACTATCGCCGCCCATAAAGAGCGTCTATCTCCAGAAGAGATCCAGCAGCGGTTTGCTGTTTCTCTTCGCAGTTCATAAGTGTGCGTAAGGTAGCGAAATTGCACATCATTCGGGGATAGCACGATCTGTCCTGGTGTTGATTTCCATTGTTATGTCAGATACTTGGCCGCTCCGAACGATCAGACCTACACGGGCGAAATCACGGACAGCGTATGTGCAACGATGGGCTCGCACGACGGAATGGGTAAACCTGCTAAAGCCTGTGCACTCGCTTGCATCCACCGTGGCGCAGGGTTCGTAGTATTCAATGCTGCTGAATTGGAGCCGGGAGGGTAGAAAGGTCATACTTCGGGCCGTCAGTAGATGTCAAGGTTCGTGTTCGATGGTGACCGCCACCCGAGGGCGAAGGATTATTTCGTGAAGCGCATCAAGAAGGTCATGTCGAATAAGCCCAAACAGTGTTCACATGATTTTTTGTGAACGCGCTTCGCGGAAGGAGCTTTCCGCCGCACCCTCGCGCAATGCCACTATTCCTACAAATGGAATTTATTGACGGAGGTCAGATGAACCTTCC
>Ga0210400_10001152_pt1 | contig 26657 bp, 24 predicted proteins | sample IncBWH26MmetaG_FD_155456 | JGI IMG/M metagenome (GOLD analysis project Ga0210400, IMG submission 155456) | Forest soil microbial communities from Barre Woods Harvard Forest LTER site, Petersham, Massachusetts, United States - Inc-BW-H-26-M | ecosystem: Environmental > Terrestrial > Soil >... | reverse complement strand
GCCCTGAAGAACTTCGCGACGTGGCTGAAACCCGGCGGACTGTTGATCCTGCGGCTGCCTGAGCGAAGCACGGCGCGTGCGTTCCTTACTCGCATACTCCGCATGGAGTGCACGTTTTCTTCTACCGGCACATTCTCGGTTCGAAAACAGCGGGCCAATCGGGTTATGCACCGTACCCCACGTACCACCATCCAGTGATCGGTCGCGAGCGGATATTGCGCTTTCTCCGCGAGCTGGGTGTGACATGCGTAGGGTCATACGGAGATGCATTCAGGCGCGACGGCACGGGCGTGATGCGACCGATGGTGCGTTTGGTCCTGACGGTCACAGCGATGCTTTCTTTCGGGGGATTGACCGCGGATTAGAGCGACCTCTTGTACATAGCCGTAAAAGAGTCACGGACAGAGAACGGCAGGGGATCGAGCTTTGCGGAGCAGACTGATGTGAATGACGCAGCGGCCGTCCTTCCACAAACAGGCAAAGAAACACGGTGCTGAGCTGGCAGGCCAGCTCTTTAGCTGTTACCCGGCGGGCGCAGCTGCCGATTTCCAGAAAGGATTCTGAGAGAGATGAATAACCAGAATTTAAGCAACGATATCGCGTTTGAGAGTTTCACGCTGAAGAACCGCATGGCAGCGTGGGTTAGCACGCGCTTATTCGGCACCGTGACTTATACAGTCCGTCGGGGGCTGCTTAAGGGCATGAAGAGAAAGGGAGGGCTCGCCTGGGCTCCAGCGATATTCTCTCGTGACAGTCTGGATGCTGAGGAGCAATTTCTATGTGGTCTAAACCTCGCTGGCGCGACCGTCTACGATGTCGGCGCCTGCCAAGGTCTGGTGACTGTGTTCTTGGCTAAGCGGGCCAAAACGGTGATCTGTTTCGAGCCCAACAGTCGAAACTACAGCCGCATTTTAGAGAACCTGGAGCTCAACGGAATTCACAACGTCGAAGTGCGCAAGGCTGGAGTCGGCTCCCGTCGTGATACGCGCAGGATGATCGAGAGTCAGCTCATGCCGGGCCTCTCGAGTATTGACGCAAACATAGGCGAAAAGTTAGTAAACGTTAGAATGGGTACAGTTGTCGAGGAGATTCTCATAATCGCGTTAGACGAAGAGATTTCCAAGACCAACCTGCCTGCGCCCGATTTCATTAAGATCGATACCGAAGGATGGGAAATCGAAGTGCTGCGAGGCGCGCGCGGCACCCTGGAGCGATATCGACCGACCCTGCTTCTCGAGATGCATGGTGCGACCAGGAGTGAGAAAAGTCAAAAAGTTCGCGAGATCGTCACGTTTCTATGGGAACTCAATTATCGGCAGATCTGCCATGTAGAGACCGATACTGCGATTACTCCCGAGAATTCTGATTTAGCCATGGAAGGCCACCTCTACGCTCGATAACCTGAGCGCCGACATTAGCGATTATCGGGCTCGCTAGATACAAATAGCCTTTCTTATTTACTAGTCTGTCAACATAATTCGTCCTTAAATGTCAGCTAGGAGGAATTCAGTGAAATCGCCCGGTCAATGGCAGTGCATGGTTTTGTTGGCTCCTAGGATGTGTGCGCGCAGGGTGATGGGAGCGCTAACCGTTTTGGCAGCTCTGGGGATGGGGATGTCGGCGGCTCCGTCGGCGAAGGCACAAACCTACCCTTCGACTGTGCTCTTCAACTTGCCCTACGCGGAACAGTACCCTTTCGGAGGGCTGATCATGAACGCCTCGGGTACGCGGCGCGGATGGGTCGTACCCCGAGGCAGGTCTAATCATGGACGCCTCGGGCAACCTTTACGGCACTACCTTCGGTGGCGGCGCTAGCGGCTGTGGAACGGTGTTCGAGCTGGTCAATTCCTCCGGGACGTACAGTGAGAAGGTGCTGTACAGCTTCGCAAGCTCCAGCGGGGATGCGTGTAGCCCCCAGGCAGGTCTAATCGTGGACGCTTCGGGCAACCTCTACGGCACCACTAACCATGGTGGAAGCAAATGCTATGGAACGGTGTTCGAGCTGGCCAATTCCTCCGGGACATACACCGAGAAGGTGCTGTACAGTTTTACAAACTCCAGCGGCGACGGGGCGAACACGTTAGCAGGTCTGATCATGGACGCGTCGGACAACCTTTACGGCACTACCTATGGCGGCGGCGCTGGCGGCCATGGCACGGCGTTCGAGCTGGTTAATTCCTCAGGGACATACAGCGAGAAGGTGCTGTACAGCTTCACAGGCGGGGATGGGTCGAACCCCCAGGCGGGTCTAATCAAGGACTCGTCCGGCAACCTATACGGCACTACCTCCTATGGAGGCGGCAGCGGCGACTGCGCCTGTGGGGTCCGGACGCTACTTTTGGTCCTGAATGCGCCGGCCAAAGAAGTAAAAATCTGCGTGCGACGTCTCTCCCGGTCGCTGGGGATCACCCGGAAAACGATTCGCGACAAAACCTTCCTGCTGCCAGTCGCAAGCGTTCTCGGCGATCCACGCCGTAAAATTGCGGTGTCGCACGTGCGGTCCTTCGGCTAGAGCGTCATGATTGCTGGAGTAGATGATGACGTGTTGTTGCGCAGCGCCGAAAAGCCTTCGCATATATAGATCAAAAACTTCATCTTCGACAAGATGATAAATAACATCCAGAGATAGCGCCAAATCGAACCCGCCGAGATCTTTGGGAAGAGCATTCGCCAGGTAAAAACGTTTACTAGCATCCTGCGCAAATAGAGCGGAGCACCGATCGATTGAACCACTCGCCACATCCACGCCGACATATTCCGGATACACGGCCCGTTGGAGTTGGGCGCCGTCTCCGCAGCCGAACTCGATGACCGTGCGAATGTTCCTGGTTTGAACAAACTCATTCAAGATTTCGGCCTTGAACTCTGCCAAACGGCCGTAGGAACCAGGCCCCGAGGTGCCGCCTTCCCGATACACCCTTTCCCAAAACGAGGCCGACCCAGGAAATGCGAGCCTGCGGGCGTAGGAAAAGCCAGGAAGGTGAGAAAGTTTCGCAGCGGCTGGCCCAACCAAGGGAACGGACTTAATTAAATCCTTAAGACGATAAGTCCCAGCGTTCATATTGCTCCGAATCCTTCGAAAAGTCAGCTCAATCTTTGGACAGGTTTGCCCGTCCATCTTGCGCCGAACAGATGCACCCAGGGATAACGGAATGTTAAAAATTGGTGTCTTCGGAATCTGTGGAGTGAACATTTGGGCGCCATCGATCTGATGGCTGGGGCCTTCTTGCATTTGCCCAAGTACATGCAGAGACTTCTCGAATGCCCGAAAAAGTGAGAGTCCAAAGACCGAATTTCTTCCGACATTTCACGATTGTAGCAGCTTTATTACCGAGAATTGTTTATTCAGTCATGCAAGCTCCCTATGATAGCCCTCGCCAATCGTTTGTGTGTGGCTGAGTTATTCGCCTGCGCTGTTTCGCACAAGGCCGGAAATCAACGGCGCATAGCCATTTTCGGGATTAAGGGCAGGCTTCCGGGCGGATCTGTGGGTTCGCGCATGATTTGCAATTGGGGGAGAGGATACAGAGTGATGAAAAATCGTTCGCATCGGAGCGCAGGCAATTTGGTTTCGTCCGGCCGGGCTGGTTCAGTCGAAAAATGCTTTCAAACTCGCGAGCGATTCGGTGAAAAATCCTCGTGTGGCACTTGGCGCCTATTTCCGCTGTTTGTAGTTGGCCTGGCCGCCTTGGTCGGAATGTCAGGTTGTGCATTGACCGGGAATACCAAAGCGTCTACGACTACGCCTATCATCACCGTCGCCATGACTCAAACCCCGCCCACGTATTTAAACGTAAAAAACGCGGTTCCTCTTTCTGCTACCGTTAGCGACGACCCCGCAGATGCAGGCGTGGATTGGGTGGCATTGTGTGGCAGCGCCCCCTTGTGCGGGTCCTTTTCTCCCGCACATACCGCGAGTGGTGGTACGACGATGTTCACGGCGCCTTCCGAAGTGCCGACGCATAGCACGGTAACGGTTACTGTCCTCTCCACGACCAATCACGGGGTACAATCGGCCGCTTTCGTCACCATTACCTCCGGCGTCAAAAGCGTTAGCATCACTAATGCTCCGCCGGCAGCTTTGCCCGCGGGCGTGACCATCAACTTGGCAGCAACCGTGGCTGGAGATCCTTCCAATCTGGGTGTGGACTGGAAAGCAACGTGTGGCACAAGCGGCGTTTTGCGGACGCCGGTGGATTGTACTCCGCCGGACTTGCATTCGCAGCCTGGGGCCAGCATCCAGTTCGCTGTGCCTTCGCCGCAGCAAATCGCTAACATTATTGGCTCGACTGTAATTCTCACCGCGTATGCCACCGCGGACCACAATTTCAGCGCGACCGCCTCATTTACCGTAACTCCTGGTCCTACGATCAGCCTGACTCAGGTTCCTCCCAGCACGATGCTGACGAATGCGACTGCAAATGTCGCAGCGGTGGTTGCGAATGACACGACAAACTCCGGCGTAACCTGGAACCTGGGTTGCACGACAGCTCCTTGCGGATCCATTTCTGCCAGTACCTCAGCCAGCGGGCAAACGGTGACCTACACGGCTCCAGCCACCGTCTCCGGTTCCAATGTTGTCGTGATCTCGGCATTCCCAACCGCAGTGGGCAACTCGGTCATAGCCAAGGCCAGCGTGACGATTGTCGCCCCTGTATCCGTCAAGATCACTCAAGGAGTGCCGACCAGCTCAATCGTTCAGGGCACCACCGCGCCGTTAATTGCCACGGTGTCTAACGACCCTGCGAGCGGGGGAGTGGACTGGACGGTAAGCTGTGGTAGCGCAGGCGCCTGCGGATCTTTTTCACCCGCGCATACGGCCAGCGGAGTTGCCACGACGTTCACGGCGCCCAGTGCTGTGCCCTCCGCTAATAATGTAACGATTACAGCGACATCCACGACGGACCCGAGCAAGAGCGACAAGCAGATCGTTACCGTTACGGCGGGTGCGCCCCCTGATAGCCTGTTACGCGGGCAGTTTGTCATCTTGTTGACGTCCAAAAACTCGCGCAATGGCCCATATGCCCTTGGTGGAGTGATTACGGGGGACGGTGTTGGCAACATCCTAAGTGGCGCAGTTGATTTGGTGGATGCGTCGGGAAATGCTTCGCCCGCAGTTTCACTTTCGCCGAGTACATACTCGATTGGGCTTGACGGACGCGGCCAGATCCAATTGCTGATCAGTCCGAATTCGCCCATTGTCAATTTCGGAGTCAACGGCTCGGGAGCAATTACTTTGAGCGTTGTTTTTGTCACTCCCCAGCATGCGCTGCTACGTGAGACCGACAGCTTCGGAAGCGCCACGGGAACGCTCGATCTGCAAAACGCGACCGACTTTGCCTCATTCGAGAAAGGTTCGTGGCATAACGGGATTTATTCATTAGAGCTGTCCGGGACCGAGGCCTCGTCTCCCTATTTGGGCTACTCAGTGGCAAGTGCGGTCACACTGGATTTTTCGACGAGCTCGTATTCTTACATCGCGGACCAGTCGGACAAGGGGAAAATTACAAGCATCCCGTTTACCGTGGCCCGGCGCAGCTTTGCTACCCAACGAGATCAGAATGGCCAGTTGACCTTCATCAACCCCATCAATTTAGGCCTGCCAACCCAATTCAATTTAGATGCCTGGTTAATCGACGCAAATCACTTCGTGGTTACGGATTGGAGAGATTCGTTTTCTGGTACGCCCAATATCATCGTCGGCGGTTATCTGACCGCGCAGCCGTCTTCTCCTTCCATCTCGGGTACGTATGCGTTCACCGAAGCGGGCGCAACCAGTTCTACCCTTCCGCAGGTGGCTGGAGGAATTCTGCCGTGCGGCTCGACGGGGACGCTGGAAGTCACGCCGCTAAACGGCACAGCGTTGAGCAACCAGCCGATTACCGGTACTTGCACGGCACCTGCCAATGGGCGGGGTATCATCGCGATTTCTGGAGCCTCAACCGCTGGCATCAATCAATTCGCCGCGTATCCGACATTAGATCAAGGACTTTACCTAATCGAACTTGACGGGGGTGCGGCCGGAAGTTCCGGTCCCTCTGGTGCGGGTGTGGCTCTTCAACAGACCTTGTCCACACCGATATCCAATTCCGCATTGGTCGGCAACTATGCGTCGAGCTTCCATGCCGACACCCCGCTCGGTCCTCAAGACTTTTCGGCCCGAATCGTTTCGGACGGCATTTCCACTCTCTCAGGGGTCGCTGACGTAGGCTTCTTTAATACGACCGCTGTGCCACCGATCGGCACTCCGTCCCTGAACGCGGCGCTGGCCGGCTCGTTCACTGCGGGCGCCGACGGGCGCTTTCCGATGACACTCACAATCGTACCGGCGACCGGACAGCCAACGCCGGAATTTACGACCTTGCACTCTGCTTGTTATATCGTCGACGCCAATACGTGCCTCCTTCTGGGTTTGGACATAACCGCCCCGGGCACAGGCCTGCTTCGACTACAGAACACCGGTCTGTAAACAGGCGGAAACGACTTTGTGCGGACGGACGAGCGCAGCGTTCGCCCGTTCCAATGCGAAATTAGCGATCACTCGCTGCGGCAGTTACACGGATTATTTTAGGGGGTTCGATGGGCGCACACCGACGTCTAATGGCCTTCATCGCAGCTGTCCTTTTTCTCGGCGCTGCACTTGTTCCGGCGGAGTGTTTGGCTCAGGAGAACTCCGGTACGCCACTACCTCAACCTAACGCAGACCTGGAGAGATGCGCGGATCTCAAAGTACTTCCTAAGCTGGCGGCAACCGTCATCGTATCGTGTGACAGCGGAGATTCCATCGAAGTTATCCTGCCCCTGAAGCCGGACGGACAAGGGGTTGCGCGAGAAAAATCGATGCGCGGCCATTATGAATTCCGGGAATATCGAATACCACCGGTCTATCACGAAGGCCAAACCTTCCAGAGCCTGATGCAATGGCTTCCCAATTCAGGGTTCACCATCAAATACTCGGATAGTACAACGACGATCACCGCCCGGAAACAGGATACGTGGGTCCTCGTCACTGTTAGCGACGAGTACTATAACGTGAAGGCGGTACGCGTGCCGGAAGATCCCTGGACTCCCGTTCAGAACGCGCACGAGATTTCACAGGAAATGGAAATCCACAATCGCGTCGCTATCTATGGAATCGAGTTTTCGCCTGACAACCAGGCCATCGTCGAGGACCATTCCAAAATTCTTACCGAGGTTCTGACGCATATCAATGGGCATCCCGGGTTGGTTATCGATGTCGAGAGTCACCTGATGAGTAGGAACGGAACCGCGGAAAGCGATCAGGAAGCCACCAGGAAACGGGCTCAGGCGGTTGTCGCTTGGATTGAAGCACACGGAGTCGTTGCGGCACGCCTACGGCCTAAGGCGTTTGGTCGAAGCAAACCCATCACCGAAAATGACACTCCGATGGAGGTTCGAAGAAACGAGAGAATTGAACTGGCCAAGACCGCGCCATAACTTCTTTGCTTGGTATTGCGCGGGAAATTGTGATCTCAATTGTTACAATTATATTGACAGGTAACATGAGTGCAATAAACGCGGAACCTTCTGTGGTGGCACATTTTCGTGTCATTACACGACCAATTCCGCTGGGGACGGCACGAGAGGAGCGGTAACCCGGGTGTGTGTCCGTCGCGGCGTCGGTTATTTCGCAAGCACGGATCCGACTTACGTTAGGGCTAGCTGCCACATCGTGTAGTTCATCTCAGTCACAGCGGCGCAAAATGATTACCGTAAGCTTATATAGATTTTGGACATTCAATTGAAATTCCATTTCTTCCTACTTCTGTGAAGCCGTTTTAGTTTTCCGCGAGTCGCATCCGCAGGCTTCGACTCGCGGATCGCAAGCAGTGGGCCTAATGAAAATGAAAGGCGGTCCGCCATGGGCTGGTTTCATTAGGGCTTGTGGAAAAAGTTCGATTCGTTCTTATTCCTATCGTGGATTATTCATCAGACGTTTACTTTCCAAAGCGCAGGGTCGTGATATTAGATACTTCCTGGCCCGTAGCACTTTCGTTTCTAACGAGGGAAAGATGTTACGCGAGACGCCATCGGTATTCCTGATTGCTGAGAACCGTCTGCTGCGTGAGACTTCCGTCGCGGAAGTTGTTTCCGGGGTTCGCGCGGTATTGGAAGCGCAAGCCGTGTGCCCACTCCACCTTCGCCTGGAATTATTTCGCACGTTTTCCCGCCAGTGGACCGGATTTCCAGATGCCCGCATCAAGCTCGAACTTGGCCTGACCCGAAGGCAGCAGCAGGTGATTCCGTATAATGCACAAGGGCTGACCAATAAGGAAATTGCCTCGCAACTGGGCATTTCCGAGCACACCATAAAAAATCATATCCACGAAATCAAGCGCCAGCTTGGCGCCGGTGACCGCTTACAGATCGTTGACTTATCGAACTTTTCTGCACCCCTGCGGTGAACTCGAGTTCTTCGGCGTGAATGACCATGGCACATTTCGTCAGCCACATCCGTCCACCGACCGGGCCATGCGGGCAACCTATCGATGCAATATTTCAGAATCGGGCCAGTTATGAACATTGCGCAAAAGTCCGGCTGGGCAGACGCTGCATGAGTTCTCTCTCACTCGCCATTCGGCGAGTCAACTCGTCGGTGTGGCACGGCTCACAAATATTTTTGTTTAATTCCGGCGAAGCTCTCGTAAAAAATATGTTAATCACATGGATGTTAAAGTTCCGTTCATATTCCATTTGCAAAGCCTCGGGTAGAATCCAGCCTGCTGCTTGACCGAAGGGATTTTTGTAGCACCGGAGCTATATCAGAGTACCAGCCAGCTCCCAAGCAGAGAGGAACGAAGACGCGCCGCGAAACTGTTCCAGCACAAGCGGAGATCACAACTATGACTGTGCCCAGGAACTTTTGCAGGAGGATCCAGTGAATGAGGGAAAGAGGCGAATTCTTGGCTGGCTGGGCGCAATGCTTTTGCTGATTTCCACAACGACTCCCGCACAACAAGCGCACTCTCCGACCGCGAATGGATCCGGGAACCCCGTACCCGCCGCGGAAAGCGGACAGGCGGATCACACTGCGCCCGCGGAAAGGAACCCGCGCTACAGGATCTGCCGCGACGATGTGTTAACGATTTCGTTTCCGCTTTCGCCGGAACTCAATCAGAAAGCGATGGTGGAGCCTGACGGATTCATCGCGCTGCAAAGCGCCGGAGAAATCCACGTGGAGGGTCTCACCGTGCCCGGAGCCATCGAGGCCGTGAAAAAAGCCTACGCGAATACGCTGCACGACCCGATCGTAGACATTGATCTCACCGATTTCCAGAAGCCGTTCTTTACGGTGCTGGGCCAGGTGGGAAAGCCAGGACAATATGATTTGCGCTACGACATCACCGTGACGCAAGCCATTGCCGTTGCCGGTGGATTCGCGGCGACAGGCAAGACGCAGGTATTCTTATATCGCGCGGTTTCGTCAAATTGGGCGCAAGTTCGCGAGATCAAGCTCAAGGATATTCTGCACGGGAAAAATATTGCCGAAGACGTCCATTTGCAGCCGGGCGACATGATTTTCGTGCCGGAGAAAGCGATTGCAAAGTTTAGAGAGTACGTTCCCTACAGTGTCGCGGTGGTTCCCCCCTACCCGACCACTTTCTGAACGCGATATTGGGAACAAAGTCGAAAGAGAAATGCAGCAGGAAAACGGAGAGGGTAATGGAGAACGTGGGCGGGAAGAAATCGGCCGGCTATGAAATTCGCACACTGACGTTGCGAGACATGCTGGGCCCGCTATTTCGCAACTGGCTGGCGGTCACAATCACCTTTTGCGCGATCTCGGTGATAGCGATTTGGGTTGCCTGGGGGTGGGCCAATCACTATTACGTCGCGACCATGCAAGTGGTTGTGGCACGGGAGCGCTCGGAGCCCACCGTTTCGGGACAGCAGGAAAGCGTCGTGGTGGGCAACGGTTCGGCGGTCACAGCCGACGAAGTGGCTTCCGAAATCGCATTGCTGCAAGGGCGGGACATGCTGGAAGAGGTCGCTCGAATCTGCAAGCTGGCGAATCAAGACGGTTCCCATGGAGATTCACTGACCAAGTCCGATTCCCACGACTTGGAACTGAAAAACGCACAAGCGTTGGAAAGAGCCACGAATGGGCTTGCGGCGAACCTCCGCGCGGATGCGCAAAAGGCATCGCGCGTGATCGATGTGAAATACGGACAAGTGGGTGCTCCCGAAACTCCGGCCTGCGTACTGCAGACGCTCGGAAAACTTTATCTGGCGAAGCACCTGCGTCTGCAGCGGCCCGCGGGGTCGTTTGAATTTTTTGCCGAGGAAACGACAAAATACCAGCAGGCGCTTGCGGATTCGGAAAACCGTCTGGCTAACTTCAGCAGATCGGAAGGAGTAGCCGCACCGGACATTTTGCGCGCTAACATGGCGCAACAACTCGTGGCGGCGCAGGCCAGTCTATATCAGGCGCGCCAGGCGATCGCAGCGGATCAACAGCGGCTCGAAGACCTCAAATACCAGATGCGGGGAACCCCCTCCCGTTCTTCCACGGCCGAAGTGACAAACTCCGCGGACATTTTGTTGCAACAGCTGCAATCCTCCTTGCTGGCTTCTCAGGTCAAAAGAATCCAATTGGCGACGAAATATGACCCGTCGTACCCGCTGGTAAAGGAAGTAGACGAGGAGATTGCACAAACGCAACAGGCGATCAATCAGGCGGAAGATGTGAAGTACGTAAATACGACCACCGATCGCGATCCGACATTTGAATATCTTCGAGAAGATCAGGCCAAGACGGAAGCGGATCTTGCATCGCACCAGGCGACAGCCACGGAGTTGTTGAACACGATCCTCGGAATGCAGTCGAAAATGGTGAACCTTGATGAAAAAGCGGTCAAACAGGCGGCGCTGGTCCGTGAAACAAAAGCGAACGAAGGAAATTACCTTTTATATTTGACGAAACGGGAACAGGAACGTACGTCGGATGCGTTGGATGACAAACGAATTGCAAATGTGGCGATTGCGGTTCCCGCTGAAGTTCCGGCCTTACCTGCGCATAACCCATACTCCCTCATGATCGCCGGATTTTTCTTCGCAGCGCTCGGGGGAATTGCGACCGGGTACCTGGCGGAACTTATAGACCCGTCGTTCCACACGCCCGCCGAAGTGGAGGAATTGCTGAAAATCACGGTGCTCGCGGCAGTTCCGAAAGAGGCGGCATGAGCCGAGCGTTGCTTGAGCACTTCAAATTCTCCGTGGAGCCGTTCGGCGTAACGCCCGATCCGGCGTTCCTTTCTCTCAGCCCCACACACAGGGAAGCGCTGGCATCCATGCTGCACGGGGTGCGTTCGGGGCGCGGATTCACGGCGTTGATCGCGGAGCCGGGAATGGGCAAAACCACGCTCTTGTTCGCTCTGCTGCGGAATCTCAAGGGGACCGCGAGAGTGGCGTTCCTATTCCAAACGTTGTGTGGGCCGCGCGAATTTCTGCGCGCTCTTCTGGATGATTTGGGGGTGGAGGACGAGGGCACGGACATCACGAGGATGCATGCGAAGCTGAATCAATTTCTGCTGCGGGAATCCCTGCAAGGACGCCAGTTGGTGGTGATCATCGATGAAGCGCAAAATCTAGACGCGCAGGTGCTGGAAGTCGTCAGGATGCTCTCGAACTTCGAGACGGCGAATAGAAAACTGATGCACGTTGTGCTGGCCGGACAGCCGGAACTGGCGGAAAAGCTGGCATCCGAAAAGCTCGCGCAGCTGCAACAGCGGATTTCCATCGTGGCCCGGTTGTCGCCGCTCAATTCGCGGCAGACGCGCGAGTATATCGATCATCGCCTGCGCATCGCGGGATTTGCCTCTGGCGAGCCGCTGTTCACCAAGGAAGCCTGCGCCAAGATCGCGGATCATTCCCGTGGAATACCGCGCAACATCAACAATTTGTGTTTTAACGCGTTGTCGCTGTGTTGCGGGCTGAAATGCCGGACCGTCCAGGCGTCGATGATGCAGGAAACGATCGACGATCTGGACATGCGAACTCTTTTGCCCGCCGCCCTGAAAACTATGAATCGAGCGGTGGAACATCGCGGCCAGGGGCTTCTTGCGCGCTTAAGGGAAAAAATTGGGACCGCGAGCAAATCCATTCTCAACGCGCTTATTCCCTCTTTCGAGGGTAAGGCTCGCCCCGCCATCGAAACTGCATGGATGAGAATTCCCTGGGAAAGTGCATCAACAGGTTTGCGACAACCAGCAAGCGACGGCATGGGAAAAAGCTTCCAATCGAGTTCTCCGCTCTTGGAGATAACAAAGAAAGAAGGCCAGCAGGGGCCCGCGCGAAACTCGATGACTTCATATTCGCGGACAATTCCACAATGGAAAAGTGCCGAAACGTCCAGGAAAGCTCCTTTCCCCGAATTCGAGTTCCGCGCCGCGGAGCCGGACCAATTGTTCACCAATATCAGCAGGATGCGCCCGGGACAGTGGGGCGCTGCGTCTCTTGCCAACATTCTGGGTCGAGATCCGCAGTTAAAGGATCCGCGAAACGTCGTGCTGGGCCAGGTGTGGAGAATCCTGATGGAGCACCAAGCCCCGCAAGAAAATCATCCTGTCCCAGACCGGAACCCTGCACGCTCCGAATTGGCGCCGCAGCGTGTGAATCAATGAGCAAGAACTATGAATTGATGAAACTGGCGGAAATTGGGTGCGGGGACGCGCTCGGGGTGACGATTGCGGGGATTGGCGCGGAAACAACCCATAATTCGGTGGCATCCACGGAATGCATGACTCCGGTGGAGCCATTGGTCCGTGAGGAGTTGCTGAAATTGGTGCAACGGCTATTCCTGATCCCGGAGCAGGCACCGCCGAAGGCCGTAATGTTTGCAGCAATTGACGCGAGGACGAAATGCAACCGGTTGTGCGCGATCACGGCCGAACTGCTCGCAGAGAGCGTTCCCGGTTCAGTTTGTCTTGTGGAAGGCAATTTCCGCTCGCCCTCTTTGCCGGGTATGTTCGGTATGGCGAACCATCTTGGCCTAGCAGATTCCTTGCGGCAAGATGGCCCAATCCGAGGATTTGCAAGACAATTGCGGCGTGGAAATCTTTGGCTGCTTTCCTCCGGCTCACTGGAGGAAGACGCTTTGAATCTACTCAATTGCGAGCGCATGAAGGAGCGAATCGCGGAGCTCCGGAGCGAGTTTGACTATTTGCTTATCGATGTGCCGCCGTTGAATGTTTACGCCGATGCTATGGTATTCGGTCGATTGGCGGATGGCGTACTCCTTGTTTTAGAGGCGAATGCGACGCGGCGAGAATCTGCTCTGCGAATTGCTCAAAGTCTGCGGAGCACAAGAATTCCAGTGTTGGGAGCGGTGTTGAACGGCCGGACGTTTCCGATTCCCGGCTCGCTATACAAACGACTTTAAGCGTAGCCCCAGAGGCAAACAGTCTGCGCTTTTCAGACTCACACTCATGTGACCCAGAATGGCGGAGCCTTGTCTTTGACTGGCCTAAGTAGCGCTCCAGAAAAATTACTTCCGCATCGTCCGAAGTACTGGGGGAGGACTCCGGGTTTGCAGTGCAAACCCGGCCGCGCCACGAAAGGAGGGTGAACCCGGGACTCCGGGAAAAAGGGTTCAAACTTTTCTTCCTTTATACCGTGAAAGCTCCAATGGACCGACCGGCAGCAATGGGTTGAGCTGCCCTTGTTCTCACATAACTCGCGATTCCGCCGTCAGCGAGAACGGCAAGAGCCTTGTCGTTTCGGTGGATCTCATTCAGAAATCAATTGCGATACGAATTGATGGATTTGAAGTAGAGCCTGCTTAATCGAAATCGGAACCAGCCCCCCGACCTGAGGATTCAATCCAAATGGGGTCCAAAATACAGGAAATCATTCGCGCTATTGGTGTTCGCGCTCTCACGATATTCGATATCGGGCTGATCCTTGTTTCGTTCGGATTAGCGACCCTATTGAGCAGGAACTCCTGCAACTGGGTGACGATCGCGCATTTTTTCACCACCAAGGTCAGCATTTCAAGCTTCGCGTTGTTCGCGGTTGCAGTATTCCTGTGCCGCGGCATCTTTTCCCTGTGCAATTTATATGAGTCGAAAAGGATGTCCACAAAGTCAGCGGAGGCCTCCGCCGTTCTGCGCGCGGTAACGCTTTTGACAGCGTGTCTCTGGTGCTTAGGCAGGCTGCTTTCCATATTGGACCCGCGACCCTACTTCCTCCTGACGTTTCTTGCGATTGGGAGCACCCTGGTTATCGCTGCAAGGATGCTGCTTCGATATATCCTTGGCGAGGTTCGCAAGCGCGGGCATAACTTGCACCACATTTTGGTCCTGGGATCGAACGCGCGCGCGATTGATTTTGGCCGGAGGATCGAGGCGACGCCGGAACGCGGTTATCGCCTCCTGGGATTCGTGGACGATGAATGGCCGGGAATGGAAGGATTCAAAGAGACTGGATTGCGGCTCACCTGCACGATTGCGGGTCTGGCGGAATTTCTGAGAAAAAACGTGGTGGATGAAATCGCGATCTTTCTTCCGTTACGCTCCTTCTACGCGCTCGCGGCTGACATTGCCAAGCTCGCCAAGCAAAACGGCATCTACTTGCGTTTTGACACGGATATCTTCGACCTGAAGTTCAATCACGCGCGCACCGAGGGCACCGATGGAGCTTCCCAAATTGTGGCGAGTGGCAGCGGCATTGACGGTTGGCAGCTGCTATTAAAGCGCGCGCTTGATATCGCCGCCTCGCTGGTCTTGCTGATCCTTTTTTCACCCTTGTTCCTGATCGTGGCCGTGCTGATCAAACTGACTTCCCCCGGGACGGTGTTCTTCGCGCAGAAAAGGGTCGGTCTTAACAAGCGCGAATTCACCATGTTCAAATTCCGCACCATGATTCCCGCGGCGGAAAGCATGCAGGAAAACCTTGTGCACTTGAATGAAATGACCGGGCCCGTTTTCAAGATCAAGAATGATCCACGGATAACTCCTCTCGGTCATTTTCTGCGCAAGATGAGCATTGACGAACTGCCCCAGCTCTTTAACGTGCTCAAGGGAGACATGAGTCTTGTCGGCCCCCGGGCCATGTCCGTGCGTGACTATCAATTGTTCAACGAAGACTGGCAACGCCGCCGTTTCAGCGTGCCCCCCGGAATCACTTGCCTTTGGCAGGTCCTCGGGCGCAATTCGATTCCGTTCGAACAATGGATGATCCTGGATATGCAGTACATCGATGGGTGGTCGCTGTGGCTGGACATCAAAATTCTGGCGCTCACAATTCCCGCTGTTTTCAGGGGACTGGGCGCAGGATAGCGGTCGTGTGGAACGAATTGCGGTTGGCAGGCGCAGGTCGAATCGACGGAGGGCCGGGTGAGAAACCAGGAAATGAGCACCATCGCTGAACGTGAGCCGCTGCTGTCCTTCCCACCCTGCGATGTTCGCAGTGAGGCGGATGCCCCCGGTTTTCAAGTCCTCGGGGTTCGAGTGCACGCGGTCCAAATGTCCGACGCTGTGGAGCGCTTGCGTTCCTGGATCGACGGCCATCAGGCGGGCACGCGTTACGTGGCAGTTGCGGCGATGCACAGTATTGCGGAAGCCAGGCAAAATCAGCACTTCCGCATGATCCTGAATACGGCCGACCTGGTCGTGCCCGATGGCATGCCTTTGGTCTGGCTCGGCCGTCTTCAAGGCTATTCACTGCCATACCCGGTCTGCGGGTCCGAATTGTTGGACAACTTTTGCCGAGTGACTGGACCTGCATATCGACATTTCTTCTTCGGCGGCACCCCAGGAGTGGCGGAAAATTTGGCGCGGACGCTCCACGAAAAACACGGAATCGTGATTGCGGGCACATACACACCTCCGTTTCGCGCCCTCACGGATAAGGAGGAACAAGAGCTTGCCTCCCTGGTGGATGCCGCATCACCCGACGTGTTCTGGGTTGGGATGAGTTGCCCGAAACAAGAGAAATGGATGTACGAATACCGCCACAAATTAAGCGTTTCGGTGATGCTTGGGGTAGGGGCCGCATTTGACATGATCTCCGGCAATGCTCGCCGGGCGCCGGAGTGGATGCAAGGCACGGGCCTGGAATGGCTGTTTCGACTAGGTTCGGAGCCGCGCCGCCTTTGGAGACGATACTTGATCACCATCCCCAAAGCCGTGTGGTTTGTTTGCTTGGAACTTCTGCAATCTCGGAAATCGCAGCCAGTGACTCATGAACGCGGGGAAAGCATCGCGGGAAAATCACGGCAAGAGCAATCAAGATCCTTAGAAGTCGAGAACTGACTTCAGGAGTCCGGAGAAGAAGGCAGGGGAACCATGAAAAAGGCGCTCATTACAGGAATCACTGGCCAGGATGGATCTTACCTCGCTGAGCTTCTCCTGAAGAAGGGCTATGAAGTTCATGGCACAAAGCGCCGCGCTTCGCAGTTGAATACTGCGCGCGTCGATCATCTCTATGAGGATCCACATGTCCAACACCCAAGGTTGCTGCTTCATTATTGTGACATGACCGATTCCAACAGCGTGATCAGCGTTGTACAGAGGGTACAGCCGGACGAGATTTATAATCTGGCTGCCCAAAGCCATGTGGGCGTTTCCTTTGAGCAGCCGGAATACACCGCGGATGCCGACGCACTTGGAACTTTGCGGGTGCTGGAGGCCATGCGCACCCTGGGCCTCACCCTGAAGTCCCGTTTTTACCAGGCCTCCACGTCGGAGCTATTCGGCAAGGTACAGGAAATTCCTCAGACCGAGAAAACAGCGTTCTATCCGCGCTCGCCTTACGCCGTTGCAAAACTATACGCGCACTGGATTACCGTTAACTACCGGGAAGCGCATGGCGTTTACGCCTGCAACGGAATTTTGTTTAATCACGAATCTCCGGTTCGCGGAGAAACATTTGTGACTCGGAAAATCACTCGAGGTCTTGCCCGCATCAAGATGGGTCTCGAGAATTGCCTGTATCTCGGCAATTTGAACGCGGAACGTGATTGGGGCCACGCCAGAGACTACGTCGAAATGCAATGGTTGATGCTGCAGCAGCAAGAACCGGAAGATTTTGTGATCGCCACGGGAGAGCAGCACTCCGTAAGAGAGTTTGTGGAAGTGGCCGCCGGGGAAATGGGCATGAAGATCAAATGGCTCGGGCAGGGCACGGACGAAAGAGGATATAGCCCCGAAGGCAAATGCATCGTGCGCGTGGACGCCAAATATTACCGGCCGAGCGAGGTGGACACGTTACTGGGCGAAGCCGCTAAGGCCCGGGCAAAACTCGGATGGAAACCCAAAACAAGCTTCGTGGATATGGTGAAGGAAATGGTCGCTTCTGACTTAGAAGCAGCGGAGCGGGACCGCTTGATCAAGAATAGCGGCTACAAGGTGTATCAGCATCACGCCTAGCTATGAATCCCGATTCCAAAATCTATGTTGCGGGTCACCGCGGACTGGTTGGATCCGCTCTGGTGAGACGTCTAGGAGCGCTCGGATTCAAGAACCTTGTATTGAGAACGCACGCCGAGCTCGACCTGACAAACCGCGAATCGGTCAAACAATTTTTCGCACAGGAGCAGCCTCAATACATATTCCTGGCGGCCGCCAAGGTAGGCGGAATTCTGGCGAACAATACGTTTCCGGCGCAGTTCATCCATGAAAATCTGCAAATCGCGTTGCATGTCATTCATACGGCTTATGAGAGTGGAGTGGACCGCCTTCTTTTCCTGGGCTCCAGCTGCGTGTACCCGAAGCATGCGCCTCAGCCCATCAAGGAAGATTCACTCCTAAGTGGCGCCCTGGAACCGACGAATCGTTCATACGCCGTTGCAAAAATCGCCGGCATTGAGATGTGCAGCGCTTACAACCGGCAATATGGGACGCGATTCCTGGCGGGCATGCCCACGAATCTGTACGGACCTGATGACAATTACGACCCTTACTACTCGCACGTCATTCCGGCGCTGATCCGAAAAATGCACGAAGCCAAAACAAGCGGGGCGGACCAGGTGGCCATTTGGGGGACGGGCGAGCCCCGCCGCGAATTTCTATACAGTGATGATGCAGCGGACGCCTGCATTTTTCTAATGAACCTGGATGACCGCGAGTTGGAAACGATCAACGGCAGCGCTCCGGCTTGGCCAATCATCAACATTGGTTCCGGCGAAGACTTGACGATACGCGCACTTTCCGAGCTCATTGCCGAAGTGGTTGGCTTCAAGCATCGCCTTTGGTTTGATGACTCCAAACCGGATGGGACGCCGAGAAAACTTTTGGACGTCAGCCGCCTTCAGTCGTTGGGATGGTCGCCCCGCGTCCCCCTGCGGGAAGGCCTGATGATGGCCTACAAGAATTTCCTGGAAAATCACCCGATTGCACGTGCAAAAAGCATATCCGCATAAACATGGCTTCGGAACGAACGTTGGAGAGAGTGAATTGCGAAGTCGGGCAATCAAGGCGCCGCCTTCAGGCCTTTTCCTGCAAGGGGATCGAAGCATAACCAACAAGAACAGGCCGGGCGCAACCGCCGGCACGGGCCAAATGAAGTGCTCCCGAAGCTAAAACCAGTTCAACTCTTACTCAAGAGCACGTTGGCCCGCAACACGGGCTGGATGTTGATCGGGCAAGGGCTCAAGCTGGTAATTCAGGCCCTCTATTTCACGGTTATTGCTCGGTCCCTCGGAGCTCCGAATTATGGAGCATTTGTCGGCGTGACAGGGCTTGTGGGCGTTCTTTTCCCGTTCGGAACCCTAGGGAGCGGGTATGTCCTCATCAAGAATGTCGCACGTGACCAGAAGAGATTCGGTGAGAGCTGGGGGAGGGCGCTGGCAACAACTGTCCTATCGAGTTCGACGTTGTTGGGATTGGTCCTGTTACTCTCAGGTTTTCTACTCCCAGGCACAATCCCCATTCGCCTGGTGCTGTTTGTGACGGCTTCAGATCTGTTTGGAATGACCATCACAGAATTATGCGGACATGCATTTCTGGCGTTCGATCGCCTGAAATGGACGGCTTTTCTTTCCGTATTGCTGAGTACGACTCGACTCGTGGCTGCAATTCTGTTGGCTTGCCTGTACCACAGTCCGACGGCGCTTCAGTGGGGCAAATTTTATTTTGGCAGCTCGAGCATCGTGGCGTTGGTGGCATTGTCACTGACGCTGGCGAAACTTGGGGCTCCCGCGTTCAGATTTTCCCAACTTTCCGCGGAGATTAAAGAGGGCCTCCATTTCTCCATCAGTCGAAGTGCTAACACCATCTACAACGATATCGATAAGACCATGCTCGCCCGCCTAGGGACGCTTCAGGCAACCGGAATCTACGGCGCGGCGTATCGCTTGGTTGACGTCAGCTTTGCTCCGGTCAGCTCACTATTGGTGGCAGCGTATCCAAATTTCTTTCGGGTTGGCATGGGCGGGATTTCCGCCGCACTTGGATACGCTAAACCGTTGATCCTACGTGCACTTGGGTATGCCGCCCTCGTCAGCATCGCAATGCTGGCTGGCGCAGGAATCGTCCCGTATATTTTGGGCGGTCAATACCGTTTGACCGCAGAGGCATTACGCTGGCTTGCAATTCTGCCGATCTTGAAAGTCCTTCACTCCTTCTTCTCCGATGCCCTGGCCGGTGCAGGGCATCTTGGACTACGGACGTCCATCCAAGTAGGCGTGGCCGTGTTTAACGTTCTCATCAATTTGTGGATCATTCCCGCCTACTCGTGGCGCGGGGCTGCCTGGTCAAGCATTGCTTCGGATGCACTTCTGGCAGCTAGCATCGGCACCGCGGTCTTGGTGTTGGCACGGCGTTCACAGGCCCGGACAGGGGAACCAGAAGTAGAAGCGAGAGCGGAAGCGTGACAAGAAGCCCAAGTTTTGTTGAGTCCCTTGTCCTGGGAGGTTGCGCCTTCGTCTTGTCCAAAGCGCTGCTGTCCTTGGTCTTACTCCCGGCTGGGGACGCCCCAACCGATGGGAACCCAGTCTGGAAGCTCATTTTGGCCGTCGGCTACGTTAGCGTGGCCATGCTGTTGGTTCCGTACCGCCGGGCAGCGGTCTTCATCATTCACCGCAACTGGTTTCTGGCGGCTCTCGTGCTGCTTGCTTTGGTTTCTTTCGTTTGGGCAGAGAAGCCGAGTCTAGTGTTGCAGCGGGGCGTGGCGGTTTTTGGGACAACTCTCTTAGGTGTCGCGCTGGCTGTCCGCCTTTCTCTTGAAGATCAACTTCGGTTGATGAGTTGGGTTTTGCGGATCATTGCAGTTCTGAGTCTGGTTTGCGTTTTATTCTTGCCCAGCTACGGGATTTCCGGCGGCGTCGAGGACCACGGCGAGTGGCAAGGAATATTCAGCTATAAGAATGGGCTTGGATCCGCAATGGCCTTGTCCGCCTTGGTGGAATGGTACCTTCCCGCGGAAACGCGCGCGTCCAAAATTGTCAACCGGCTTGCCTTGATCTTGTCCCTGGTGTTGCTCGCTTTTTCGGCTTCCGTGACTCCGTTACTTGCGCTGGTGGGAGCTGTATTTTTCGTTGGAGTATACAAGCTTGGAACCCAGCGGTTCCGACTTCCCACGTATGCAATCGTGTTAGCCATCTTGCTGATGATCGCGTCTGGTGCGGCGGTGCTGGCCGGGCAGGGCGAAAGAGTTGCAGGTGCTCTGGGGCGCTCAGCGGATTTGACGGGCAGGACGGAGATTTGGAAGATGGTCGTGTCCTACATTCCCGAGCGGCCAATTTTGGGCTACGGCTATTCGGGGTTTTGGGCTGGCGCATCGTCAGAATCAGCCGCGATTGACTCGGCCGTCGGCGAATCAATCATGTATTCCCACAATGGATACCTTGAAATCCTTCTTAACCTGGGCGCTGTCGGTCTGCTTCTTACGACGGGCTTTCTCTGGACAGGAATAAGGCGCACCTACCACTGCTCGAACCACGGCCGATCGAACGTAAGTCTTTGGCCTCTCGCTTTCCTTTGCTTCTTCCTCTTATACAACCTCACGGAATGCACGATCTTGTTCCAGGATTTGTATTGGGCCGTATGCGTTGCAACCGTCATCGGCTCGGAGGCGGTGCTGCTTGAGTCGCATGAGGAGCAAGAGGAGGAACTGTTTTTCGCTCCGGGAGAGACACCTGCGTGACCGCGCTCACAAAACCGAAAGTGATTATTTTTTGCGACCACTTGCTCTATCCGTCGGAGACATTCATCCGTGCACAAGCGAGCGCGTTGTCTGGATTTGACCCCGTGTATGCAGGATCTCGCAGGGTTGCTGGCTTGGATTTGCGGCAGGCGCAGGTCCACACGATCAATCACGGAAATATATCAGGGAAGTACCGCGAACTGTGCTTTAAGCTGATCGGATTTGCGCCGAATTTTGTCCGGCAATTAAGCGCCGTGAACCCGGTGCTGCTGCATGCGCATTACGGCCCCAATGGAGTACGGGCGCTGCCCATCGCAACCAATCTGAAAATCCCGTTAATTGTGACATTTCACGGTTTCGACGCAACCGCCACCAACGTGCGTTATACAAAAACATGGTTGGGCTTCCGACATTACCTGGTGACAAAGGAAAAATTAAAGAAAAGCAGCGCATATTTTCTCGCTGTTTCTAAGTTCATCCGCCGGAAGCTCTTGGAGCAAGGCTTTCCTGAAGAAAGGATCCTGGTTCATTACATAGGAGTGGACACCAAAAAGTTTCAGCCGGCAAGCACGGAATGCGGCCCCGTTATTCTGTTTGTCGGACGCCTGGAGCCGACCAAAGGCCCGGAATTCCTTATCCGGGCGGCCGCCGCGGTTCAAAGCGAGCTGCCTGAAGCGGAGTTAGTGATCATTGGTGACGGGACGTTGCGCGCAGATATGGAGAAGCTCGCAAAACAGTCCCTTCGCCGGTACCGGTTCCTGGGGCTTCGGACGGCCGACGAAGTGTGCGAATGGATGAATCGCGCGTCGGTGGTTTGTGCACCCTCAATAAGAAGGCTTTCCGGGGAGGAAGAAGCATTCGGATTGGCATGCGCGGAAGCTCATGCGGTAGCCAAGCCTGTCGTTGCATTCGATTCGGGAGGAATCCCGGAGATCGTTACCCACGGAAGCACGGGATTTCTGGCCCCCGTGGGCGATTGGCAGGCCCTGGCGAAACATCTTCTTGTGCTCTTGCGAGACGCGCCATTGAGAAAACGATTTGGCTTGTCAGGCCGGGAGTCGGTTCTTAGACAATTTGACTTGGAACATCGCACGAAGATCTTGGAAGAGATTTACACAGGGGTATTAGAGGGGTGGCGCTGTAGCGAAGCAATGAGGGTGCCGGGATGGAGATAGCTAGTCCGACCTCAAGCTCCACAAACCTGAGGAGGTATCAGGGTGTGGAATGAACTTCAATTCAATACCCTTGTTTTTCTAACGAATCAGCCAAGCGTGAACACGCGCCGCAGGGGGCCGGCGTTGCAGCGCAGTTATGTGCGTCAAGCTCTCGCATTGGCACGATCGCTGGACAGCCTTGGGAAGACGCTTCGGGTGATTACGAATGATCGAAGATGGCTGCTCGATATAATATCGTCTGAGAGTGGGTCCGCAACTTTCCCGTACACAATTCAAGAAGTATGTTTTCCCCCTAATATCCCATGCACGATGCGGTTCTTTGCCGCCCATCACAAATTGTTCCTGTTTTCAGTCTTTGCTCAAGAGCCCCACTGCAACTGCCTGCTGGATACCGACATCGTCGCGAATCATGCGAAACGCTCCCTCATTCAACTGCTGGAGGAAAACCCACGAGTTGACGGGTGGGTGTATGACATCTCCGATCAGGTGTTCCCGGCCTTCGGCATCACCGCGGTCCAGGACGATCTTCGTCGCAATATGGGGGTGCAGCATCCCTTCCCGCGATGGTATGGAGGAGAATTCATCATCGGGAACGCCAGGCTGTTCGACTACCTCCACCAGGAGTGCCTGAGACATCTCGGGAACTATATTGAGACGTCGGCCCGACTCCACATGAGCAGCGATGAATGCCTCCTTTCCGCTGCTCTGAACAATAACTTCCAAAACCTCATCTTGGCGGACGCCGGAGTGAGTGGCCTCGTGGTCAGGCACTGGGCGAGTAAAACGCGGCATGTAAAGAGGCCCCCCAGCGTATTGAGCCATTCTCTGTTCTGGCATCTTCCGAACGCTAAAGATGCGCTGGCGCTATATCGTAAGCATGGAAGTCTTCGCATACTCTACCGTCATGTTCAGGGTCTCAGCGTTGCAAAGCACGCTGTTGGCTATCTCCGAGAAGGCCTGCGACGAATTCAAGCGGCGCCTGCAGCACCAGCAATATCTTAATTCAGCACAGCTAGTCCATTGATGTTTGGAGCGCGGAGCGAGAATATGCCCTCTTGGCGAAACTGTCTGCAGGTCCTAATGCTGATTCTTGCCCTGCCGTTCAATTGCGTTTTTGCCGCCGACACGACGACCTCAACGGCGACCATTCCCAGTAGCTATTTTGGATTGCACATTCACCACCTGGATAATCCGACTCCGACCACTTGGCCGAGCGTTCCGGTGCCAGAGTGGAGGCTCTGGGACGCCGGTGTGACTTGGCCCAATATCGAGCCTAACAAGGGGCAATGGCAATTTGAAAGGCTCGACCGTTATGTTTCGCTGGCTAAGCAGCACGGCACCAGCATCCTGCTCCCTTTGGGCGGCTCTCCATCGTGGGCCTCCGCGCGGCCTCAACTCGCTTCCCTCTATTCACCCGGATTTACAGCGGAACCGGCAAACCTGGATGACTGGCGCACTTACGTGAGGGCAGTCGTGACTCGGTACAGAGGCCGGATTCCGGCTTACGAAATCTGGAACGAGCCAAACTTGAAAGATTTTTGGAGCGGCACCACAGATCAGATGCTGACTCTAACAAAGGAAGCATCCCAGATCATCCACAGCGTGGACCCGAGTGCACTCGTCGTTTCGCCATCGGTGACCGCGAACTACGGAGTCCCGTGGTTTGAGGAGTTCTTGAAGAAAGGGGCCGGTCAGTACGTGGACGTGATTGGGTACCATTTTTATGTCGATCCACAGACACTGCTTCCGGAAGACATGCTGCCGGTGATCCAACGTGTTCGGCAAATCATTTCAGATAATGGCTTGGGGAATAAGCCATTGTGGAACACCGAAACCGGATGGTTTCCGCCTGCGAGGATCGACTCCGAAGAGCTCGCCGCTGGTTTTCTTGCCCGCGCTTACATCCTTTCCTGGAACGCCGGCGTTCAGCGATTTTACTGGTACGCCTGGGATAACGGGGCCGCGGCAATCGTTACTTACAAAGAATCCGAGCATAGGATAACTCCTGCGGGGCACGCGTACCAAGTCGTACAGCAGTGGCTCATCGGCGCACGAATGGTCAGCTGCACGCCCAGTTCGGATAACATCTGGACGTGTCAATTGAACCGCGCAGGAAAGAAAAATTGGATCGTCTGGAATCCGCAAGGCAACCGCAAATTCGACGTGCCCAAGCCGTGGCAAGTGGCGCGCATTACGCCGCTGCTCCAGGACCGTACAACTCTGAATGAGTCGAGTATCGAAATCGGCCCCGTTCCGGTGCTGCTCGAAGGACGTTTGTGAGTTGACACTCCAAAAAAATAAATGCGACGTCATCGAGTAATGCGCCCCGGTTTCCGCACAGCCATCAGAAGGGCAATTTGAAACGGTGCAATCCCTGCGATCGAGTACAGGCGGCAATCGACAATCGGCGGAATACAAGTAATGAAAATCATGATGGTCCACAACGCGTATCAGCAAGCAGGAGGGGAAGAGATCGCTTTTGAAAGTGAAAAACGTCTACTAGAACGAAAGGGCCATGAAGTAGTTACCTACGTGCGGAGCAACATGGAAGTTCAAAATGCTCCCTTGCTGGACCGGATTGCCATTGCCCCTCGAATGGTTTGGTCATCGAAGACACGCCACGAATTTGCTGCAAGGCTAGACGCACAGTGCCCTGAAATTGTTCACATCCACAACACATTTATGGTGATATCTCCATCGATTTATTCGGCTTGTTCGGAGCGGGGTGTTCCGATCATCCAAACACTCCACAACTTCCGGCTGCTCTGTCCGGCTGCCAGCTTTTTTCGCGACGGCAGGATCTGCGTAGCATGCGCGGAACACACCCTGCTACGGAGCATTCAACATGGTTGCTACCGGAATTCACGGGGAGCAACAGCGGCGGTGGCTGCCATGCTGGCCTTCCACCGCGCATTGGGTACTTGGCAAACATCGGTCACCCGTTTCATTGCGTTGACGGAGTTTGCGAAAGAAAGATTTATTGCTTCCGGGTTTTCGTCAGACAGTTTTGTGGTCAAACCCAACTTTGTGGATCATGATCCTGGCGAACGAGTCTGTTTGGGGGATTACGCTGTGTTCGTCGGACGTCTTGCCGAGAATAAAGGAGTGCGCTTCCTGATGGATGCGTGGAAAAGACTCCCCATGAAGTATCCGCTACAAATTGTGGGAGAAGGTCCTGAGCTCTCGGCGCTGCAAGCTCAAGCACGTGAACTGCAGCTCTCTGGAATTGTTTTTCGGGGACGTTTATCGCATGCCGCGACGATTGAAGTAGTCAAGGGTGCGCGGTTCATTGTTGTTCCAAGCATATGTTATGAAGGTTTTCCCATGTGTGCTGTCGAATCCTTTGCGTGCGGAACTCCAGTTCTGTGTTCGAGACTTGGTGGGTTGTCAGAAATTGTCGAGGACCATTTGACGGGCTTGCATTTCAATCCCGGCGACGCGCAAGACCTGGCCAGGACTGTGGAATGGGCTTGGAATCATCCTGCGGAACTCGTCGAGATGAGTCATGCGGCCCGCCGCAAATATGAAACGGCTTACACTGGTGAGCAAAACTATGATCTCCTGATGAGAATCTACGACCAGGCGCTGGCCACTTGTAACTCGTGAAATCACTGACGATGACTTCGGCAGCGGAAATAGTGAAATGGAATCTAAGCACCCAAACAGTCCGGTTACAAATATGAGAATCCCAAATTCGGTCTCGGACCAGGCCCGCAGCCCTAATTTGGCAACGCGGATCTCTGGTTCTAGTGAAGGACAACCTCCGGCGGGGAGTTACCTCGCGGCTATTCGGCGCTATTTAGACAGTGGGAATAGAAGCGTTGAACTGGATTTTGTTCGGGGTGTGGCGATTCTTTTGGTAATTGGATTTCACGCCTTAGCCCCTCCGACACGAAATCCATTTTTCGGGGGAGTAGAGGCAACGTTCAAAGCTGTGGGGTGGAGCGGGGTCGACTTGTTTTTTGTGCTCAGCGGCTTTCTAGTCGGCGGCGTGCTGCTGAGCGAATACAAGAAAACAGGAGCGCTCGACGTAAAGCGTTTCATCATTCGCCGCGGGCTGAAGATTTGGCCAGCCTACTACTTCTTTATACTTTTCCAGGTAATTGTTCGAAGGCATCCCATTCGGTCATTTCTATTCGCCAACCTATTACACATTCAGAATTACATTGGGAGCAGCCTCATGGCAACCTGGCCGTTCTCGATACGATTGGTTATACCTTGATTTATCTGGGATACGCTGCAGTCATGTTACTTCTGCTTCAGACAGTTCGTAGCTTATCGTGTCATTGCCAAAATTGGTGTGTACTCGTATGGGATTTATTTGTGGCACCTGGCTGTGCGAGATACATGCTTTCATATCGCGAATCATATGAGTCA
>Ga0210400_10001151_pt1 | contig 26702 bp, 22 predicted proteins | sample IncBWH26MmetaG_FD_155456 | JGI IMG/M metagenome (GOLD analysis project Ga0210400, IMG submission 155456) | Forest soil microbial communities from Barre Woods Harvard Forest LTER site, Petersham, Massachusetts, United States - Inc-BW-H-26-M | ecosystem: Environmental > Terrestrial > Soil >... | reverse complement strand
ACGGTCGGGCAGCACGATGACACCGCGACCCACCGCGGTGAAAGTGGTCTGCACCACCCAGCGATCCACCAGCCGCATCAGTTTGTGGCGTTCGGCCGCCCGCATGAACTCCGCCGGCAGCACTTCATTGCCGAATTCATCGGTCATGCGCACCAGCACTTCCATGCGCGGGCCGGTGCCATCATCCGCGTATGCCGGCACGATCGTCTGCTGATACAGCTGGAAGCGGTTTTCCTTGAGCGCGGACTGTAATCGCTGCAGCCACTGGATCTCGCCGGTGTGACGGGCCCGCGCTTCGTCACGCGCCGAGTACACCGCAACCCGGCCGGCGCCTTCCTTCTTGGCGACGTAGCAGGCGGCATCAGCAGCCGCCAGCACTTCCTCCATGGTGCCGCTTTCACGCGAAATCTCGACCAGGCCCACCGACACGCCGATGTTGAACAGTTTGTCCTTCCAGATGAATCGATAGTCGCCCACCGCGCGACAGACGTCATCGGCGATCTGCCGGGCCTTCTCCAGCGGGCAGCCGACCAGCAGCATGCCGAATTCATCACCGCCCAGACGGCCGACGAAGTCACTGTCACGTACCGCATCGCGCAGCAGCTTCGCCACCTCGCGCAGCATGCTGTCGCCGGCCAGATGGCCGCTGGTGTCGTTGACGATCTTGAAGCGATCCAGATCCAGGTAGCACAGTACGTGGTGCGCCTCACCGCTGTGAGCAGTCTCGTTGGCCTCGGTCACCCGCCGCTCGAACTCGCCGCGATTGATGAGACCGGTGAGCGCATCGTGCGTGGCCTGGTATGACATCTGGCGGGTGATGCCGCGCTGTTCGGTGACATCCCGCAGCAGCAGCACGCTGCCGGTGACCTCAAGCCCGGAGGATCGGATCGGTGCGGTGGAGACCTCCACCGCGCTCTCGGCGCCGCTGCGATGGGACAGCAGTACGGCACGGCGGCTGACGGCACCGAACTCCCCGGAGGGCAGCGTTGCGTATGAAACGTTGGCGCGCGCCGCACCCGCGTCTTCATCGTCCACCAGCTCAACGATTTCCGACAACGACTTGCCGACGGCGAAATCGGCGCTGGTGCCGGTCAGGGTCGCGGCGGCGGAATTCATGAACTCGATGATGCCGGCCTCATCGGTGGTGACGATCGCATCACTCAAGGACTCGAGCGCGCGGGCGCGGCGTGCATCCTGGTGGGCCTGCTGTTCCTCCTCGGGCGTCAGGGCGCGCAGCGTCTGCACCGTCTGGGTCGGAATGATTTCCACGCCGGTGACCAACAGCGCCGGGCCGCCATCGTAGTCGATGACGGCGGAGGTGATTTCCAGCCGCGTCACCTGTCCGGTGGCGCCGGCCATTTCAATCTCATAGCGCTCGGCCGCCGGTTCACCGGCGAGGCGGCGCGCGATATTCTCATTGACCAGTTCGCTGTACCCCGGCGGCACGAGGTCGCCCAAGCGACGACCCACCAGCGCCTCGCGCTCCATGCCCATCAGGCTCGCGAACTGCCGGTTGGCATGCAGGATGGTGTCGCGGTGAACCAGCACCGCCTCATGAATGCGATCGCCGAGTTCGGCAAACAGCCGCGGCGTGCCCCGATCGCGATCCGGACCGGCGGCGGCGCGCGTCAGCAGATGATTGATGGCCGTGGCCAGCAGCGAGACTTCCGCACCATCCGTCGGCACCTCGACGCGACCGCTCAGGCGTCCGCCGATCGCGATGCGCTGCACCTGCTGCGATACATCATCGACGGCGCCAAGTGCCCGGCGCTGCAGCAGGCACAGCACCGCCAGCAGGCCCGCGACCAGGCCAAGTAGCACGCATGAAAGACCGACGATGGTCATGATTCCTTTAGTCTTTTGGGGCGTGGCGCGGTGAGTTGGTTTTCTCGCGCCCGGGTCCCTCTATTCCTTCCGGCCAGCATAGCGCAGGATGACTGCCGCGCCTCAGGCATTCACCATATGCATCCTCTTTGCCACACGCTTGGCAGCGCGGATGAAAAGCCGTAACTTGCAGCGGCACAGTGCGGGTCGGATAACATAATGGCCCGCACACGGAGTTGATCGACAATGCAGACTGAACTTGCCCGCGAACAAATGATTGAACAGCAGGTCCGCGCGCTGGATGTTCTGGATGAACGCGTGCTCACGACCCTGCGCAAAGTACCGCGGGAGCTGTTCGTCCCGACCAATGTCAAATACCTGGCATTCGCGGACACAGAAATTCCTTTGCCGCATGGTCAACACATGCTGCGTCCCAGTCTCGTGGGCAAGATCCTGCAGGCGCTGGAGCTGCAGGGCACCGAGCGGGTGCTGGAAGTGGGCACGGGCAGTGGCTTCATCACCGCGTGCCTCGCGATCAATGCCGCCTCGGTACGCAGCGTCGAGCTGTACCCGGACCTCGCGGAGATCGCGCGCGCCAATCTGCGCGCCGCCGGCATCCGCAATGCCGAAGTGATCACGGCGGACGCGGCCTCGGATGAGGTGGCCTCCCCGGCAGCCCGGGCCGCCGGCAGTCCCTTCGGCGGACTGTATGAAGTCGTCGTGCTGACCTGCGCGATGCCCCTGCCCGATGAGCGCTTCCGCACCCTGCTCACCGAGGGTGGACGGATGTTCGTCATCGTCGGTGAGCCACCGGTCCAGGAAGCCCGGTTGCTGCGCCGCCTGGGCGACAAGGAATGGGAGCGAACGGTTCTGTTTGAGACCTGCATTGATCCGCTCATCAATGCGCGTCGCGCCCCCGCCTTCGTCTTCTGAGCGCAGCCCATGGCGAGCGCGCACGGCATCGTGGAAATCGGCCCGGCCGCCCTGAAAGTGCTGCTGGATTCCGCCCAGCCGCCCCTGGTGCTCGACGTGCGCGAGAACTGGGAGCTCGAGGCAGCCCGCCTGCCGGGCACCCTGGACATTCCCATGGGGCAGGTTCCGCAGCGACTGGCCGAACTGCCCCGCGACCGCGAGATCGTGGTCATGTGTCACGGCGGGGTGCGCAGCCTGAAGGTCGCGCAGTTCCTGGCACAGCACGGTTTCAGCCGGCTCGCCAATCTCAGCGGCGGCATTCACGCCTGGGCCTGCGACGTGGATCCGAGCATCGGCACGTACTGAACCTGCAGCTGCGCCACTGGTCTGCATTCAGGCCAGGCCCGCTTGTTCAAACGCCGTAGTACCTGATATAGTGAAGTACAACACCAAAGACGTTCGGCGTAATACGCTGAAAACACAAGGATAGTTATGAAGCACGCAACCGTCGCCGTCTGGGTCACTCTGGCCGTGGCGGGTGTGGCGCAAGCCAAAGACCTGGTGCAGGTCTTCGACGATGCCGTGCAGTTCGATCCCCAGATCCATGGGGCCGATGCCACCCGGATGGCCGCGCGCGAGAATTCGCCCCAGGCCCTATCGGCACTGCTGCCGCAGGTGAACGGCACAGCCGGCGTGTCCCGAGCCAAATCCGACCAGAGCACTGTGGAGAGTTTTCCGGGGCCGAACGGCAGCGAAGAGGCGCTTCCTTACGACATTTCCGGCTATACCGATGAACGCCAGTACAACGTCCAATTGCAACAGAGTGTGTTCTCCTGGGCGAACTGGAAATCCCTGAGCCGCGCGCACAAGCAAGTCGCCGAGGCGGAAGCGGAATACAAGGTGGCGCAGGAGAATCTGATTCAGCGCGTGGCCGTCGCGTACTTCAATGTCCTGTCGGCCCAGGACGTCCTCGATGCAGACCAGGCCGCGCTCACCTCCGACACCGAGCAGCTCGAGCAGGACAACAAGCGCTACGAAGTCGGCTTGATCCCGGTCACCAACGTGAAGGAAACCCAGGCGGCCCACGACGCCGCGGCTGCCGCCGTGATCGATGCCAAGCGCCAGCTCGCGAGCATGCAGCAGGCGCTGCGGGAAATCACCGACCAGGATTATCCGTCGCTGGCCAAGCCGGGCGAGGACATGGCCCTGATCCCACCCCAGCCGGCCGATCCGGAACACTGGGTGCAGGTGAGCATGGACCAGAACCTGTCGCTGCTCTCCAGCCGGCTGGCTGCGGATGTGGCGCGCGACTCCGTCGAGGTCAGCCGTGCCGGCCACTTCCCCACCGTGGGTATCACCGCCTCACGCGGCGTGCAGAACGAAACCCTCAACGATAGTTTCGCCATCGGCGGGCCGCCAACCAGTGCGCGCTTCCCCCAATCCGGATACCAGAACCAGATCGGACTGCAGGTCACCGTGCCCATCTTCAGTGGCGGGAACACCCAGTCGCAGGTCCGACAGGCGCAGTACAACTGGATCGCGGCCAAATACAATATGCAGCAGGTCTCCCGCCAGACCGAACACCTCGCACGCGATTCCTACAACGGCCTGGTCAGCAAAATCGCCCAGGTGAATGCGCTGCGCCAGGGACTGGAATCCGCACAGGTCGCGCTCCAGGCGACCCAGGCCGGCTATGACGTGGGTACCCGAACGACGGTCGACGTCCTGCAGGAGCGTCAGGCGCTGGTTCAGGCCCAGACCACGTATGCGCAGGCGCGTTACGACTACCTGAATGACGTCATCGCCCTGCGTCTCGCGGCCGGCACCTTGGACCGCGCGACGCTGGTCGAAATCAACAAATCACTCACCGTGCCCCAGGACAGTCCGATCACCCCGGGACCGGCTCCGGCACCGCGGTAGTTCACGTTTCGCGAGTGGCGGCGGCCGCACGGTCCAGCCGCGACGCCAGCAATTCCATGATGCGCGCGCAAGCGCCGCGATTGGCGCTCACGACATCCAGCGCCCGCGCGCCCAGGCGCTCGCGCGCACCGGCATCCGCCAGCAGCTCGGCCACGGCTCGCCCCAGTTGCGCGCCGTCGCCGACTATGCGAACCCCCTCGGCCGCCTGCAGGGCCTGCAGCACTTCGCGGGCATTGGCGTGCTGGGGACCGGTGAGCACGGGACGGGACAGCGCGGCGGGCTCGAGCAGATTGTGACCTCCGGCCTGAACCAGGCTGCCGCCGACAAAGGCGACATCGCCGGCCGCATAAAAGTCGAGCAACTGGCCCATCTCATCCACCAGCAGAACCTCGCTGACCTGCGTCACCGGCTCGCCGCGCGCTTGGCGCACGAAGCGGACCTGCTCGCGCTGCAACCACTCGGCGACGGCGGCAAAGCGCCGCGGATGGCGGGGCACCAGCACCAGCAGTGCCGCGGGGTGCGTCTGCAGCACCACCCGATGCGCCTGCAGCACCTGCTGCTCCTCGATTTCATGCGTGCTGCCCGCCACCCAGACCGGTCGCTGCGGGCCGAGCCGTGCACGCAGCTGCAGACCCTTCTCCAGCACCGTGTCCGGGATGCTCAGATCCGCCTTCAGATTGCCGGTGACGGCGATGCGTTCGGCCGGCACGCCCAGCGCCGCGAAGCGCTGCGCATCGGCCGCACTTTGCGCGCCGACCTGCGCAACGCTCGCCAGTGCTTCCCGCAAAGGCTTGCCCAGCCAGCGATAGCGGCGCGCGGACTTTGGGGAAATGCGCGCGCTCACCAGCACCAGCGGCACATTCGCCGCGGCGCAGGCACGCAACAGATTCGGCCAGATCTCCGTTTCCAGGATGAGGGCCAGCGGCGGCCGGACGCGCCGCAGGAAGCGCCGCACCGCACCGGGCAGGTCAAGCGGTGCATAGCACACCATCACTCCCGCGGCTGCGAACAGGGTGCACGCCCGCGCCCGACCGGCCGCGGTCGTGGTGGTCAGAAGCAGCGGCAAGCGCGCATCGCGCGCGCGCAAGGCGGCGACCAGTATTGCCGCCGCCTGCACCTCGCCCACGGAGGCCGCATGCAGCCACACCGGCGCGGGCAGCGGCGGGCCGCGTCCGAAGCGCTCGCCGAAGCCGCGCCAGATTCCAGGCTCGCGCCGGCCACGCCACAACAGCGCCGCCAGGTAGAACGGCGCGAGCAGGTAGGCGGTTATTTTGAAGACCACGAAGATCGCGGGTGCTACCTAAGCCGGCAGCAGCGCCGCCGCCGCGGTCACCGGCAGGTGCTGATAGCCGTCGAGCAGGCCATGCCAGTCATCCTCGGTGAAGCGCTCGCCGGGCAATCCCCAGGTCACCTTCTCAAGGGATCGACGCAGACGCACGAGGTTCGCGTCCTGCCAGAATCCCGGCTTGCGCAGGCTGCCGCGGTCAAAATCGATCAGGTAGACGCGCTCCTGCGGTTCATTCGGGGCCACCCCGTCCGGGCGGATCAGGATGTTGTGCGCATTCAGGTCGGCATGGCACACGCGCAGATCATGGAAGCGTCGCAGGCAACGCCCGATCGCAATCCAGGTCGTCACGGACAAGGGCGCGCTGGCCAGCGCCTGGGCCAACGACCCGACATCCACCAGTCGCTCGGTAATGATGTCGCCGCGGTAGCCGAGGCCGTCCTTGCGATAGCGCGCCGCGATGGGCGCCGGCACCGGCAGTCCGGCGCGGTGCAGATGATAGGTGAGCTGCCATTCCGCGAAGGGTCGGGTACGCTCCTCGCCCTGCCACCAGTACCGGTCGCGCGATAGATTGCGCACCAGGCCGCCGCGCCGATAGTGGCGCAGCACCCAGGACTGGTTCTGCCCACCCACGAACCAGGTGGTGCCACGCCCGTGGGCTTCACCCACGATCTGGCCGCGACTCGCGAGTAGCACCGGATCGAAGGCCTCGGCGGACAAATTGCCGGCGCGGGAAGCGTCATATAGCATGGCGCCGCCGGCCAGCACCTTGCGCCGGACTTCCGATCCCAGCGGCCACTTTCCAGTCACACGCGCTCCATGCCGAGTCTCATCTCGACGCCGCAGAACATCTGCATACTAAGACTCTCGGCCATTGGTGATACCTGCCATGTCGTGCCCGTGCTGCGCACCCTGCAGCAGGCCTGGCCCGCGGCCCGCTTCACCTGGGTGATCGGATCGGTCGAGTCCCGGCTGATGAGCGCGTTGCCCGACGTGGAGTTTATCACCGTCGACAAGCGCGACCGTGCCGCCCGCAAGGCGCTGGCCGCCCGGCTCAAGGGCCGCCGCTTTGATGTGCTGCTGCACATGCAGCTGGCGCTGCGGGCCAGCCTGATCGCTTGGCAGATACCGGCCACCATCAAACTCGGATTTGATCGGGCCCGTGCCCGGGAACTGCAGTGGTTGTTCACCAACCGGCGGATCGCCGCGCAGCGCCGCGAACACGTCCTCGACAGTTTCTTCGGTTTCGCCGCCGCCCTCGGTGTGCACGAACGGGTGCTGCGCTGGGACGTGCCGATTCCGGAGGACGCCCGGGCGGCCGCCGCGAAGCTGATTCCGGATGCGACCCGCACGCTGATCATCAGCCCCTGCTCCAGCCATTCGCTGCGCAACTGGAGCGCCGAGCGCTATGCCGCGGTGGCGGACCATGCTGTGCGGGTGCATGGCATGCAGGTGCTGCTGTGTGGTGCGCCCCGTGACGTGGAGCGGCAGATGGGCGCCGCCATCCGGCGTCACGCCCGCCTGCCCCTGCGCGATCGCATCGGCGAAGACTCCCTGCCGCAGTTGCTGGCGCTGCTGTCGCGGGCGAGCGTCCTGCTAAGCCCGGATTCCGGACCGGTGCACATGGCCACGATGGTGGGCACGCCGGTCATCGGCCTGTACGCCGCCACCAATCCCGACCGCACCGGCCCCTACCTGGCCCGCAGCTCGTGCGTGAATGCCTACCCCCAGGCCGCGGCGCGCTTTCGGGGCCGCCCCGTGGCTGAACTGCCGTGGACCACGAAAATCGAGGTGCCGGGGGTCATGGACCTGATCGAAGTGGCGCAGGTCACCGCGAAACTCGACGGCTTGCTAGGATCGCGCCCATGACCGACCTGCACGTGCCCGTCTCGCCCGGCGAGTTGCTCGACAAGATCACCATCCTGAGGATCAAGAGCCAGCGCATCCACGACGCCGCGAAAGTGGCGAATGTGCGGCTGGAGCTTGACCTGCTGGAGCGCACCTGGGGCACGCTCGGGGGGGCCGCGCGGCAGGTGGCCGCGGATGAACAGGCGCTGCAGGCCGTGAATGAGCGGCTCTGGGACATCGAGGACCGCATCCGCGCCCAGGAGGCGGCCGGCCGTTTCGATCAGGATTTCATCGCGCTGGCGCGTGCCGTATACCACTGCAACGATGAACGCGCGGCCATCAAGAAGCGGGTGAACGTGGCGCTGGGCTCACGCATCGTCGAGGAAAAATCCTACCAGCCGTATCGCTAGCGGCGCTCAACTCCTGAGCGTGTACTCCGCGCCGCAGTAAGGGCACTTGGCCCAGCCGGTGGCTTCGATGGCGAGGTACACCCGGGGATGGGAGTTCCACAGGTACATTTCCGGCATCGGGCAGGCCAGCGGCAGATCCGCCGCGGTAACCTCGTACTGGTTCTGCGCGTTCGGCTGGATGAGCGGTTTGGGCGTGGCAGGCATGGCGGGGCGATTATACGCGATCGGCCGCGCCTTCAGTCCACCATGGCCGACTTCCAGATGGCGCTCACCGCGGCCCGCTGGCGCGCGAACTCCTCCGCGGGTACCACATTCGCACCACCTTCGAGCGACATGCGATGGGTGCGCTCCCGATAGGCGCGGTAGGCCGCGGTCAGGGTGTCCACGACGGTCTGCGGCACCAGGTTCGCCGAGGCCACGGACTCCAGCTGGCGAATGGTGTCCGAGAACATGACCAGCGGCGGATAGCGCAGCGCCCAGGCCAGCGCCCAGTATTGCGCCAGGAATTCGATATCGGCGATGCCGCCGGCATCCTGTTTGATATCGAACTGCTCCGGACCACTGCGGGAGAGCTCGCGGCGCATGCGTTCGCGCATGCGGCGCACCTCGGCGCGCAGGCCCTCACGTTTGACATGGTGGCGCAGCACCTCGATGCGCACAGTCTCGAAGCGCGCGCGCAGCCCCGGGTCGCCGGCCACCGCGCGGGCATGCAGCAGGGCCTGGTGCTCCCAGCTCCACGCCTCGCGCTGCTGGTATTCACGGAATGCGGCAAGGCTGGTCACCAGCAACCCGCCTTTACCGCTCGGGCGCAGCCGCACATCCACCTCATAGAGCCGGCCGGCCGCCGAGTGCATGGTGAGCAGATGCAGGATGCGCTGGGCGAGGCGCACGAAGAACACCTGGTTGTCGATGCTGCGGCCGCCCGGCGTGGCACCGGCGGTCTCCTGGCCCTCGCCCTCGGAGTCATGCAGGAAGACCACATCCAGATCCGAACCGTAGCCCAGTTCCCGGCCCCCGAGCTTGCCGTAGCCGATGACGCAGATGGCCACCGGACGGCGCTGCGTGCCGACGCCGCACATGGGCATGCCCCACTGGCCGCAGATCTGGCGCAGCGACAGGTCGATGACCCGCTGGATGATGAGCTCGGCGATGTCGGTGAGCCGATCACTGACGCGCATCAGCGGCAGCCGCCCGGACAGATCCGCCACGGCCACCCGAAACACCGCGGCCTGCTGGAAGTGTCGCAGCGCCTCGACCTGGCGTTCCGGGTCCTCCTCCTGCAGGGGATCCACTTCCAGATCCAGTTCCTGCAGCAGCGCCTCGCGCCCGGGCAGCGCCTCAAACAAGCGCTCGTCGATGAGTTCATCGAGCAGCAGCGGATTGGCGGCGATCTGCGCGACCAGGAAGTCGCCGTAACCACAGATCTGCACCAGTCGCGCCCGAGCATCGGGGCGTTCATTCAACAAGGCGTAGTAGGCCGAACGCTTGCCGATGGCTTCGATGATCTTCAGGACCCGCTCGAGGGTTGCGTCAGGGTCGGGCACCCGGGCGATGAGCGGCAGCATCTGGGGCAGCAGGGCCTGCAGCCGCCGGCGGCCCACCGCATCCAGGCGGCGCACGAAGGCAGCGCCGCGCAGCTGCGAGAGCCGCTGCACCGCCGGCCGCGGCTCGGCCGTCCAGCCGATCTGCGCGAGAGTGGCGGCCAACGCTTCATCGTCGGGTGCCACATCAGGAGACTCCAGGTCGACCAGCACCTCGCCCGGTGCGGCCGGCGCCGCGGCGCCGAACACTACGGCCCGAAAATGCCGGCTGACCCGATCGCGATGCTCATCGAGCGTGGCCCGCAGCGTCGGCCAATCGGCAAGGCCCATGGCCTCGGCGAGGGTGGCCTGCAGGGATGGGTCTTCGGGCAGATTGTGGGTCTGTTCATCGGCGCGTTCCTGCAGCCGATTCTCAATCAGGCGCAGGAATTCATAGGCGGCCCGCAGTTCTGCCGCCGCGCCCGGCGGCAGCAGGCGGCTGCGGTCGAGCAGCGGCAGCACCTTCAGCAGCGAGGGAGTGCGCAGCCAGGGCTCGCGCCCGCCCCGAATCAGTTGCAGCGACTGCGCCAGGAATTCGATCTCGCGGATGCCGCCCGGACCTAACTTGACGTTGCCGCCGAGGTCCCGCCGCTCCATCTCGCGTTCGATCAGCGCCTTCATGTCGCGCAGGCTTTCAAACACACCGTAGTCCAGATACCGCCGGTAGACAAACGGCCGCACGGCGCTGTCATAGATGCGGGCATAGTCGGCATGCCCCGTCATGGGCCGCGCCTTGACCCAGGCATAGCGCTCCCAATCGCGACCCTGTCCCTGCAGGTAGTCCTCGAAGGCGCCGAAGCTGGCCACCAGCGCACCGCTGTCGCCGAAGGGCCGCAGCCGCATATCGACCCGGAACAGGTAGCCCTCGGGCGTGCGGGCCTCCAGCAGGCGGATCAGCAGCTGCCCGAGGCGCGTGAAAAAATCCTCGTTGGCGAGCGGCCGCGGGCCATCGGTGTCGCCGTGTTCCGGGAACAGGAAGACCAGGTCGATATCCGAAGAAAAATTGAGTTCCCCGCCGCCGAGCTTGCCCATGCCGACGATGATGAGTTCCTGTGCGACACCCGCCGCCGAGCGCGGCACGCCATGGCGCGGCGTCAGCATCCGCCGGGCATGCTGATAGGCCTGGCGGATCGCCGTTTCCGCAAACGCCGATTGTTCCAGCAGCGTCTCGCTGATCGTCGCGAACCCGGCGACATCGCGCCAGGCAATGCGCACCATTTCACGGGTGCGCCAGCGACGCAGCGCCGCCATCAGGCCCGCTTCGTCGGGTTCCTCGCCGGCGCGCCATGCCGGCGCGCGCGCCGAAAGGAAGCCGACAGCATCGGGGGGCAAGGGTGTGTCCAGATCCCCAGTGGCGATCAGGGAAGCGAGCAGCCCCGGATCACGCTCGCAGGCCTCGGCCACGAAGCTGCTGGCCGCAGCCACCCGCGGCGCGGATTGCTGCACGCGCGCCGCGGCCGACTCTGGCACCCGGATCTGCTTGGGGATACTCATGGGGCGCGCACAATAAGCCGGGGGTGATGGCAGGTCAAAAAAAACCCCGCCGAGGCGGGGTTTCAATGTTGCGCGGAAATGGGGGGTCTTGATCCGCGTCTTTACGGATGGGTCGTAAGCTTGCGCCTGCGACCCGTCCATTCGATCAGCATACGACCCGTATATTACGGATTCCGGACGCCGTAGCTCATTAAGACATTTACATGTCCATGCCGCCCATGCCGCCCATGCCGCCCTGCGGCATGCCGTGGCCATGGTCGTCGTCCTTCGGAGCCTCAGCGATCATCACTTCGGTGGTCAGCAGCAGGCCCGACACGGAGGCCGAGTTCTGCAGCGCCAGACGGGTGACCTTGGTCGGATCCAGGATTCCGGCTTCAATCATGTCGCCGAACACCCCGGTCGCAGCGTTGTAGCCAAAGCTGCCCTTGCCTTCCTTCACGCGGTTCAGGATCACGGCGGCATCTTCACCGGCGTTCTCCACGATCTGCCGCAGCGGCTCCTCGATCGCACGGGCCAGGATCTTGATCCCGATGGTCTGATCCTCGTTGGCGCCTTCCAGGTTCAGCAGCGCCTTCTGCGCGCGAACCAGGGCAACACCGCCGCCCGGCACCACGCCTTCTTCGACGGCCGCACGAGTGGCGTGCAGGGCGTCTTCAACGCGGGCCTTCTTTTCCTTCATCTCGATTTCGGTGGAGGCACCGACCTTGATGACGGCGACACCGCCGGAGAGCTTGGCAACGCGCTCCTGCAGCTTTTCCTTGTCGTAGTCGGAAGTCGCTTCCTCGATCTGCTGGCGGATCGATTCGACGCGACCTTTGATTTCGGCGGCCTTGCCGTGACCGTCGATGATGGTGGTGTTTTCCTTCTCGACCACCAGGCGCTTGGCTTCGCCCAGGTCATTCAGGGTGGCCTTCTCGAGCGCCAGACCCACTTCGTCGGAAATCACAGTGCCGCCGGTGAGGACCGCGATGTCCTGCAGCATGGCCTTGCGCCGATCGCCAAAGCCCGGGGCCTTCACGGCCACGACCTTGAGGATGCCACGGATGTTGTTGACCACCAGAGTCGCGAGGGCTTCGCCTTCGACATCTTCGGCAACCACCAGCAGCGGACGACCGGCCTTGGCCACGGCTTCCAGCAGCGGCAGCATCTCGCGGATGTTCGAGATCTTCTTGTCGACCAGCAGGATGAACGGCTTTTCGAGCTCGGCCGTCTGATTCTGTTGGGTGTTGATGAAGTACGGCGAGAGGTAGCCGCGATCGAACTGCATGCCCTCGACCACTTCCAGCTCGTTGTCGAGGCCCGAGCCCTCTTCAACGGTGATGACGCCTTCCTTGCCGACCTTTTCCATCGCATCCGCGATGGTCTTGCCGATCGACTCGTCGGAGTTCGCCGAGATCGTGCCGACCTGGGCAATCGCCTTCGGATCCTTGCAGGGCTTGGAGAGCTTGCGCAGCTCCTCGACGGCGACGATGACGCCCTTGTCGATGCCGCGCTTGATGTCCATCGGGTTGCGACCCGAGGAGACCGCCTTGAGGCCTTCGCGGATGATGGCCTGGGCCAGCACGGTCGCGGTGGTGGTGCCGTCGCCGGCTTCATCGGAAGTGTTGGAGGCCACTTCCTTCACCATCTGCGCGCCCATGTTCTCGAACTTGTCCTTCAGTTCGATTTCCTTGGCGACCGAGACACCGTCTTTGGTGATGGTCGGAGCGCCAAAGCTCTTCTCGAGCACTGCGTTGCGGCCCTTCGGGCCGAGTGTCGCCTTGACGGCGTTGGCAAGGATGTTGACACCCCTGAACATGCGTTGACGTGAGTCATCGCTGAAGCGAACTTCTTTAGCTGCCATGATCTTGGGTCCTTACTTGGCTTCGAAAATAGCCATGACGTCTTCTTCACGCATGACCACGAGTTCATCGCCGTCGATCTTGACCTCTGTTCCGCTGTACTTGCCGAACAGGATCTTGTCGCCGACCTTTACGTCGAGCGGACGGACGGTACCGTCTTCAAGAATCTTGCCTTTGCCGACCGCCATAATCTTTCCCTGAACCGGCTTTTCGGCCGCAGAATCAGGGATCACGATGCCGCCCGGAGAAGTACGATCTTCTTCGAGACGTTTCACGATGACGCGGTCATGAAGAGGACGGATCTTCATGGATATCGCTCCTTGGGAAGCTATTTGACTTAAATGAAATTGAATTGAGCCGGGCAGGTGTTAGCACTCTACCCTGTCGGCTGCTAATGATAGGGGCGGCGGGCTAGAATTCAAGTCGGCGATGCGGTTTTTGGTCCCTGAAGGGGTCACCGAGGGTATTCTTGTGAGCTTGCCAGCCTGCGCCGACCCTACCGCCCTCCTGGTGCTCTGTAGCTGTGCCGATGACTCGACGGCACTTGATATTGCTAGGGTTTTGGTCAAGGAAGGCCTGGCAGCCTGCGTGAATCGCCTGGGGCCGGTGACCTCCATTTACCGCTGGCAGGGGCGGGTCTGCGAACAGTCCGAACAGCTCCTGGTGATCAAGACCACCCCGGCGCGCTACGAAGCGCTGGAAATGCGGCTCAAAGCACTTCATCCATATGAAATACCAGAGATTATCGCCGTACCAGTGGTGGGTGGGTCCAGCCAGTACCTGGCCTGGCTTGCCGGCGCCACTGAGGCCCTCCCGGTCGAATCCACTCCAGTGAGCCTGCAACCAACATGACCTCCCCAGCCTGTCCCCGTCGCCGATTCCTCCGCTGCGCTGCCCTGCTGCTGCCCGCCCTCGCCCTGATGCCCGCGCTGGCTGCGGCGCAGACTTCAGCCGCCGCCGCGGTGACGCAATCCGCCCATCCCGGAACCCTGACTCCGGCGGCGATGAGCGCCGTGCTGAATTCGACGCATGACTGCAATCACCAGCCCTTCAGTCCCGACCAGGCCTTCCAGCTGACGGCAGCGGCCGCCGGCGCGGACGGCATCCGCATCGACTGGAGCATCGCCAACGGGTGCTATCTGTACCGCAACCGCATCAAGGTGAAGACTCAGAGCGCGGCACAGCTGGGCACTCTGGCTTTGCCCGAAGGCGAGCTGCATCAGGACGAATACTTCGGCAAACAGCAGATCTATCACCATACCCTGAGCGCGACGCTGCCCGTCACACTCGCCGCGGCCGCCGGCGAGCGCATCCTCGCGGTGGATGTCACCTACCAGGGCTGCGCCGAGGTGGGTTTGTGCTACCCGCCGATCACGAAAACCCTGAAGGTGACGCTGCCCCCGGCGGGCGCAGCCGGTGCGGGCGTGGCCGGCGCCGCCAGTGATCAGGCCAAATTTCTGAATCCCGACCAGGCCTTTGAGGCCAGCGCCACGGCCGCCGGACCGGACCGCGTCCGACTCGACTGGAAGATCGCCGACGGCTACTACCTGTATCGCAGCCGCATGAAGGTCAAGAGCGCCAGCCCAGTGCAGCTGGGTGCGTTGGCGCTGCCCGAGGGCAAACGCCAGACCGATGAGTATTTCGGCGCGCAGCAGATCTATGAGCATGCCGTGAGCGCCACCCTCCCGGTCGCGCGAGCCGGCGGCGCAGCCGCCGTGAATATCGCCGTGGACGTCACCTATCAGGGCTGCGCTCATGCCGGTCTGTGCTATCCGCCGATCACCAAGACCCTGGCGGTCACGCTGCCCCCGGCGGGCGCGGGGGACGGCGGCACGATCGCGGCCGCACCGGATGCCGGCGCCGCCGCCCAGGGCGGCAGCTTCATCTCGGAACAGGACCGGCTGGCGGCGCTGATCCGCAATGGCAATCTGCTGCTGGTTCTGGGCAGCTTCTTCGGCTTGGGACTGCTGCTGGCGTTCACACCCTGCGTGCTGCCGATGGTGCCGATCCTCTCCGGAATCATCGCGGGCCACGGCGCCAACGTCACCACGATGCGCGCCTTCATGCTGTCACTGACTTATGTGCTGGGCATGGCCTGCACCTACACGGCGGCCGGGGTCGCCGTGGCCGCGGCGGGCAGTCACGTCCAGGCGCTGTTCCAGCAGACCTGGATCATCGTGCTGTTCGCCGGACTGTTCGTGGTGCTGGCGCTGTCGATGATGGGCCTGTTCACGATCCAGATGCCCGCGGCAATCCAGACCCGCCTCAGTGCCGCCAGCAATCGCCAGACCGCCGGCAGTTTCGGTGGCGTGGCCGTCATGGGCGCGCTGTCCGCGCTGATCGTGACGACCTGCGTCGCGCCGCCGCTGGTGGCGACGCTCGCCGTGATCGGCCAGAGCGGCAATATGGCACGCGGTGCGGCCGCCCTCTTTGCGATGAGCCTCGGCATGGGTGCGCCACTGCTGGTGGTCGGCGCCTCGGCCGGGACGCTGTTGCCGAAGGCCGGTCCGTGGATGGACACGATCAAGCAGCTGTTTGGCGTGATGATGCTGGGCGTCGCGGCCTGGATGCTGACGCGCGTGACGCCGGCCGGCGCGACCTTGCTGCTGTGGGCCGTGCCCGCCGCCGTGGCCGCCTGGCTGCTTTGGCGTGGGGCGCGGGGCATCCGGCATCTGCCGATCCTGGTGCGGGCCGCGGCGGTGCTCGCCGCAGGCTATGCGCTGCTGCTGGTGGCCGGCGCCGGCCTGGGCAGCACCGACCCGCTGGCGCCGATCCCCGCGCTGGCCGCACAGCACCAGGAGTTGAGCTTCCGCACCATCAAGTCCGCGACGGATCTGGATCGCGCCGTCGCCCAGGCCCATGCCGGCGGTCAGGCCGTGATGCTCGACTTCTATGCGGACTGGTGTGTGTCGTGCAAGGAAATGGAGAAGTACACCTTCACGGATCCGGCCGTTCAGGCCACACTGCGGAACGTGGTGCTGCTGCGCGCCAACGTCACGGCCAACGACTCGGATGATCAAGCCTTGCTGAAACGATTCGGAATCTACGGACCCCCGACCATCGCCTTCTACGGGGTGGACGGCCAGGAACGCACGCCCTATCGCGTCGTCGGTTTCATGAAGGCGCCGGAATTCGCGGTGCTCAGCGCCCGCGCGGTGGGCAGCGCCGCGGCGGCCGCCTCATGACGCCGGTCGGGCGCGCAGTCGTCGCCTTCGTCCTGGTCGCCGGGGCCGGCCCGGCGGGCTTTCTGATCTATCACATGGTGTTCAACAGTCATCCGCTGCGGATTCGCCCGTCCAGCGCCCCGGTGTCGAGCGCGCCCCTGAGCTCCGCGCCCGGCCCGCGTGCGGTGATGCGATTGACGCTCCCGGAGGCCGTGGCGTTGCCGGACAGCAACGGCAGGATGCACCGTCTGGCCGAATACCGCGGCCATCCCCTGATGCTGAACTTCTGGGCCACCTGGTGCGAGCCCTGCCGGCGCGAGATCCCGCTGCTGCAGGCGCTGCACCAGGAGCGTGGCGACCGGGTCCAGATCGTGGGAGTCGCGATGGACTTCCAGAAGGATGTGCTGCCGTATGCCAAGGCGCAGGGCATCACCTACCCGCTGCTGATGGGCGAAAAGGACGGCCTGGCGGCCGTGAATGCCCTGGGGATGGACATGGCGTTCCCGTTTACGATTTTCGCCGATTCCCGGGGCAACATCGTTGCCGTGAAGGTCGGCGAACTGCATGCCGATGAAGCCCGGCTGATTCTCGGCAAGGTGACCGCGCTCGATGCCGGCACGCTCGGCCTCGCGGACGCCCGCCGCGCCGTCTCCGCGGAGCTGCGCAGCCTCGCCATTGCGCACGCGCAACGGCCGGCGGCCGCCATTGTCGCGGTGAATGGAAAGTCGTGATCTGACGCAATTTTACTGGGAAAGGTACCCAAACGCCTGCAACTTAGGGTAAATTCGCCGCGCTTTGCTTGAGTGGACGAAGGTCCGATAGCCCTATGGCGCGAATCCTCCTGGTCAATGGCCCGAACCTGAACCTCCTGGGCACCCGGGAGCCGGAAATCTATGGTGCCGACACCCTCGGGGACATCGAAACCCGCGCCACCGCCGTGGCCCGGGAGTGCGGCCACGAGCTGATCGCCTTCCAGAGCAACGCCGAGCATGAGCTGATCGAACGGATCCACCAGGCCGGTCGTGAATCCACGGATTTTCTGATTCTCAACCCGGGCGCGTTCACGCACACCAGTGTTGCACTGCGTGACGCCATTGCCGCGGTGCGATTGCCGTTCCTGGAAGTGCACTTGAGCAATGTCTACGCCCGCGAGGCGTTCCGCCGCGAGTCCTATTTTTCGGACATCGCGGTCGGCTGCATCGTGGGCCTCGGCGCCTACGGCTATGAGCTTGCCGTGCGGGCCGTCGCCCGGTTGCTGGCCGCGAAGCCCGCCGGCCACCCGTAATACACGGGCCACAGACGACCAACCAATTCAGGGGAGCACTTTCGGCATGGATATTCGCAAGGTCAAAAAGCTGATCGAGCTTCTGGAGGAATCCGGAATCGCGGAAATCGAGATCAAGGAGGGCGAAGAATCCGTCCGGATCAGCCGTATGCCCACCGGCGCCTACGCCACCCATGCCCCCGCGCCGATGATGATGCCGGCGGCCGCAGCGGCGCCGGCCATCGCCGCGCCGGTCGAAGCGCCCGCCAAGCCCCGCGCCAACGAACATGTCGTGACCGCGCCCATGGTGGGCACGTTCTATGCGGCCGCGACGCCGGGCGCCAAGGCCTTCGTGGATATCGGCGATGAAGTCAAAGTCGGCCAGGTGCTTTGCATCATCGAGGCCATGAAAATGATGAACCAGATCGAAGCTGACAAGAGCGGCAAGGTCACCTCCATCATGGCGCAGAACGGCGATCCGGTTGAATTCGGCCAGCCCCTCTTCGTCATCGAATAATCCCATGCTCGAAAAACTCGTCATCGCCAACCGCGGCGAAATCGCGCTGCGCATCCTGCGCGCCTGCAAGGAACTGGGCATCAAGACCGTCGCGGTGCATTCCACGGCCGACTACAGCCTCAAACATGTGCTGCTGGCCGATGAAAGCGTCTGCATCGGGCCGCCGGCCTCCCAGTTGAGCTACCTGAACATGCCGGCGATCATCAGCGCGGCCGAGGTGACTGATTCGGGCGCCATTCACCCGGGGTATGGCTTCCTGTCCGAGAACGCCGATTTCGCCGAACGGGTCGAGAACAGCGGTTTCATCTTTGTCGGCCCCAAGGCCGAGACCATCCGCCTGATGGGCGACAAGGTCTCCGCCATCCGCGTGATGAAGGGCTACGGGGTGCCCTGCGTTCCCGGCTCCGATGGCCCGCTGGGGCCAGAGGCGGATGAGAACCTGCGCGTCGCCCGCGACATCGGCTATCCGGTGATCATCAAGGCCTCCGGCGGCGGTGGCGGCCGTGGCATGCGCGTGGTGCACACCGAGGCGTCGCTGCTCAACGCCATCAACATCACCAAGGCCGAAGCACTCGCCGCATTCAACAACGACCAGGTCTACATGGAGAAATTCCTGGAGCGGCCGCGGCACATCGAATTCCAGATCCTGGCGGATGGCCAGGGCAACGTCATTCACCTGGGCGAGCGCGACTGTTCCATGCAGCGTCGCCATCAGAAAGTGATCGAGGAGGCGCCGGCCCCGGGCATCACGGCCCGCCAACGCAAGATCATGGGCGAGCGCTGCATCGATGCGGTGCGCTCGGTCGGCTACCGCAGTGCCGGAACGCTCGAGTTCCTGTACCAGGATGGCGAGTTCTACTTCATCGAAATGAACACCCGCATCCAGGTGGAGCACCCGGTGACCGAGGCGATCACAGGCATCGATCTGGTCAGAGCGCAGCTGCTGATCGCCGCCGGCGAGAAGCTGCCCTATACCCAAGGTGACGTCCAGATCCGCGGCCATGCCATCGAATGCCGCATCAATGCCGAGGACGCCAAGACCTTCATGCCCTCGCCGGGACCGATCCGCCTGTGGCACCCGCCGGGCGGCCCCGGTGTGCGCATCGACAGTCATGTCTATTCCGGATACAACGTGCCGCCCAACTATGACTCCCTGATCGGCAAGGTGATCACCCATGCCGAGACGCGCGAGGCCGCCATTGCGCGCATGAAGAACGCGCTGGGCGAAATGGTCATCGAGGGCATCAAGACCAACATCGCCCTGCATCAGGAAATCTTCAACCACCAGGCCTTCGGGGCCGGCGGCCAGGACATTCACTACCTGGAGAGGCGCCTCGGGCTGCGCTGAGGCGGCACGCCATGCCGTTTCTGGAATTGACGCTGGAGCTTGCCGGGTGCGCGCCGGATGCCGCCGAAGCGGCCAGCTTCGATTTGGGTGCGCTGTCCGTCACGCTCACCGACAGCCGCGATGATGCGGTGCTGGAGCCGGCACCCGGGGAGGTGCGCCTGTGGCCCGCCACCCGGCTGCAGGCCTTGTTTGCGGCCGGCACCGACGCGGGCCGCGTGATCGGCGCGCTGGCGCAACAGCTCGGTGTGGATCCGGCCGGCATCCGCCCCCGCCTCATCGCCGATCGGCTCTGGGAGCGCGAGTGGCTGAAGGACTTCCATGCCATGCGCTTCGGCACCCGCCTGTGGGTGTGTCCTGGCCACGAGGTGGTCACCGATCCGGCCGCCATCGTGGTGCGGCTGGATCCGGGCCTGGCATTCGGCACCGGGACCCATGCGACCACCGCGATGTGCCTGGGCTGGCTCGATGCCCATGCCCCGCACGGCGCCCGGGTCATTGATTTCGGTTGTGGCTCCGGGATTCTGGCGATCGCGGCCCTGAAGCTCGGCGCCGAACGCGCCTGGTGCCACGACATCGACCACCAGGCGCTGCTGGCGACGGCGCAGAATGCGCAGGCCAATGGTGTTGCCGCGGCCACTGTCATCTGCGCTACCCCCGCCGCTTTGCCGGCCGCGGTGGATCTGCTGCTGGCCAACATCCTGTCCGGCCCGTTGTGCGAACTCGCGGCAGGCTTCGCCGCGCGGGTGCGCCCCGGGGGCCACGTCATCCTGTCCGGGCTCATGCCGCATCAGGAAGCGGAGGTGACAGCGGCCTACGACGCATGGTTTGATACCGCTCCAATTGCGGTGCGCGATGGTTGGGTGGCTTTGCAGGCCGTACGCCGCGCGTAGCGGGCCGTACGAACCGCCCAGGATCGAAACGGTATGTTCACTGTCTGCTCCAAGTGCAATCTGCGCCTGACGGTCACGGCGACTGACCTGCGCGCCGCGCAGGGCTACGTGCGCTGCGGGCGCTGCCACAATGTCTTCAATGCGCTGGCGGCACTGGCGGATGATCCGGCCCGCCTGGCCGAACAGTCCGCCGCCGCGGACACCGCCAGCCGGCCGGCACTCACGCCGCCGGAACCGCCTGCCCGGGAAGCGACTGCACCCGCAAAAACCGCCGCGGACATCGCCTCCCCGGACACTTCGCTGGAATTCAATCCGGCCTCGACCAATATCAACGAAGTGTTCATCGAGGCGGCGCCGGATGACCGCACCGGCTCGTTTGAATCCATCACCCTGAGCGGTGAAGATCCGGCGGCCGCCGCGGCCGCCGCGGAACCGGACCCGGAGGAGCACCCCGAGCCGGTCATTGCGCCGCAGGCGCTGTCGGCACCGGCCGCGCCCGCCGAGCACGTCGTCACGATCAACGTGCAGGGCATGCGGGACGCGCTCGCCGAACCGGATCACGCCCAGCTCCTGCCGCAGGCCGCGGCAGCCGCAGAGGAGGAGATCGAAATACCGCTGATGAGCAACTGGTCGGCGCGGACGTTGCGTCCCGCCGATGAGGGGCTCGCGGTCAATGCGGGCGCCGCCCGGGAAATCGCCCGCGCCATGGATGACGGTGCGGCAGCGCCCGGCGCCCCGGCGGTCGCGGACACCGTGCTGATCGAAGTCGCGCTCGGTCCCAAGCGCGCGGCCCGACGCGTCCCACGCTGGATACTGCAAGGCAGCGTCGGAATTTTGACGCTGTGTCTGATCGCGCAGGTGCTGCATCACTATCGCGCGCCACTGGCAGACACCGCCCTGCTGCGTCGCCCGATAAACGCAATCTACGGCCTTCTGGGTTGGCCACTGGAGGCACGCTGGGACATCAGCCGCTATGAGATCCGGCAGCTCGGTGCCAGCACGGACGGTGCGGCGGCGGGCGACCTGGTGGTGCGCGCCAGCATCAGCAACCGCGCCACGCGCGATCAGCCGCTGCCGCTGCTGCGGGTGGTCATGCAGGATCGATTTGGCAACCGGGTGGCGGCCCGCGACCTCAAACCCGCCGAGTACCTGGGTCGCGGTGCACCGCAGGTGAGCCTCATGGCGCCCGGGCAACGCGTGGACGTGCAGGTGGCCTTCCAGGACCCCGGACAGGCTGCCACCGGTTTCGAGATCGATGCCTGCATGGCCGGCCATGCCGGCACGGTGACCTGCGCCAACGATCCTGCGGGCCGCTGATGCGCCCGACGATGCAGATTGGTCCTTGGGCACTCCCGGCGCGCGCGGTGCTGGCCCCCATGGCCGGCGTCACCGACCAGCCGTTCCGCATCCTGGCCCGCAAGTTCGGCGCCGGCTTGGCCGCCTCGGAAATGCTGACCAGCGACACGAGCCTGTGGCACACCCCCAAGTCAAGGCATCGGCTGGATCATACCGGCGAGCCGGAGCCCCGGGTCGTGCAACTCGCAGGCGCGGAGCCTGCACTCATTGCAGAGGCGGCGCGTCTGAATGTCGACATGGGCGCACAGATTATCGATATCAACATGGGCTGTCCGGCCAAGAAGGTCTGCGGTCGCTCCTGCGGTTCGGCGCTGCTGCGCGATGAGCCGCTGGTCGCCGCCATCCTGGATGCGGTGGTGCGGGCCGTCAGCGTGCCCGTGACGCTCAAGATCCGCACCGGCTGGGACCGCGAGACCATCAATGGCGTGCGAATTGCACGGCTTGCAGAAAGTCACGGCATTCAGTCGCTTGCCGTGCATGGACGCACCCGCGCGGATCGCTATGAAGGCGATGCGGAGTACGACACCATCCGGAATATCAAATCCGAGGTGCGAATTCCAGTGTTTGCCAATGGCGATATCGATTCACCGCAGAAGGCGCACGCGGTACTTGCGCATACCGGCGCAGACGGAGTAATGATCGGTCGCGCGAGCCATGGTGCTCCGTGGATTTTTCGCGATGTCAACGCCCTGCTGGCCGGCGAGAAGCTGCCTGATGCACTGGCGCCGTGGCAGCTGCGTGATATTATTCTTGAGCACCTGGATTCTCTTTATGGCTTCTACGGGGAAGCATCGGGCGTCCGGATCGCACGCAAACATATAAGCTGGTACTGCGACCGACTTTCCGTCCCGGAAAGTATCCGGCGGGCATTGCTGGCTGCAGGGACAACGGTCGAACAGTTCGGGCTGGCTGAGAATCACTTTGACGGGTGGGCCGAAGCGAATCGGGCCGCCGTCAGCTGTGGAACGCGGTCGGGGAGCGCACATGGTACTGAGGAAGAATGGTCGGACCCGCATCGCCAATACGGCAAGGTCCAACAGCAAGGATCTCCCCCTGCGCACTCATACCGAACGGGCCCTCATTGACTACTTCGCCAGCCTCAACGGCCATCGTCCCGCCCACCTGTATGACCTGGTGCTGCGTGAAGTGGAGGAGCCGTTGCTGAAGGCGGTACTCGATTACACCGAGGGCAACCAGGTGCGGGCCGCGGATATTCTCGGCATCAACCGCGGCACCTTGCGCAAGAAACTGCGACTGCACGGCATCGCCGGCTGATAAACCTGCCACGCTGCCTGGAACTGCAGGCGGCGGGAGATCGACGTTCCATGCTGCAACCTGTGCGACGGGCGCTGATTTCCGTGTCCGACAAGGCCGGTGTCACCGAACTGGCCCGCGCGCTCGTGGCCCGCGGCGTGGAGATTCTGTCCACCGGCGGCACGGCGCGCCTGCTGCGGGATGCGGCGCTGCCGGTACGCGATGTCGCCGACTACACCGGTTTCCCGGAGATGATGGACGGGCGCGTGAAGACGCTGCACCCGAAAATCCACGGCGGACTGCTGGGCCGGCGCGGCATCGACGATGCGGCCATGGTCGCGCAGCAGATCCTGCCCATCGATCTGCTGATCGTGAATCTGTACCCTTTTGCCAGCGCCGTCGCGAGGCCCGGGTGCAGCTACGAGGCAGGGATCGAGAACATCGACATCGGCGGACCCGCGATGCTGCGCGGCGCCGCCAAGAACCATGAATTCGTCACCGTCGTCGTGGATCCACCGGACTACCCGCGGCTGCTCGAGGAACTGACCACCCACGACGGTCACACCACTTTTGAATTGCGCGCCGCGCTGGCCGCCAGGGCCTTTGCCCACACCGCCCGTTACGACACCATGGTGTCGCAGTGGCTCATGCGGCAGCACCTCATGGCCCCGGCATCCTTGCCGCCGACCCTGCCGCTGGTGTTCGAGAAAATCCAGGAGCTGCGCTACGGCGAGAATCCGCACCAGCAGGCGGCCTTCTACCGCCCGGTCGGCGCTGCCGGCGGCGGCCTGGCCGCGGCGCGCGCGCTGCAGGGCAAGGAACTTTCCTTTAACAATATCGCCGACGTCGATACCGCCATCGAGTGCGTGCGCCAATTCCCCGAGGCCGCCTGCGTGATCGTCAAGCACGCGAATCCCTGCGGCGTCTCCCGGGCCGCCAGTGCGCAAAGCGCCTATGAGGCAGCCTATCGAACCGACCGGCTTTCCGCCTTTGGCGGCATCATCGCCTTCAACCGCGAACTGGATGTCGCAACGGCCCGCAGCATCATCGGCCGACAGTTCGCCGAAGTGATCGCCGCGCCGGCCGTCGCCACAGACGCGCTGGCGGTGCTGGCGCAGCGGCCGGACATCCGGGTGCTCGCGGTGGCCCGCGCGGCCCATGGGGTGCGTGAGGCCGCCGACGAGGAGGTCGAACTGCGCAGCGTCACCGGCGGGCTGCTGGTCCAGACCCGCGATACGGCCATCATCGGCGCAGCCGGCCTGAAGGTCGTGACCCGCCGCGCCCCGACCGCGCCGGAGTTGCAGGACCTGGATTTCGCCTGGCGGGTCTGCAAGTTCGTGAAGTCCAATGCCATCGTGTTCGCGCGCGATGGGGCCACGCTGGGTGTGGGCGCCGGCCAGATGAGCCGCGTGTATTCGACCCGGGTCGCGGCGTTGAAAGCCGCCGATGAAGGACTCGAAGTGGCCGGATCGGTGCTGGCATCGGATGCCTATTTTCCGTTTCGCGATGGGCTCGAGGCCGCCGCGAGCCTCGGGGTGCGGGCCATCATCCAGCCCGGCGGCTCGAAACGCGATAACGAGGTGATCGCGGCCGCCGATGAATATGACCTCGCGATGGTCTTCACCGGCATGCGTCATTTCCGGCACTGAGCGGCAGCCATGAAAGTCCTGATCATTGGCGGCGGCGGCCGCGAGCATGCCCTGGCCTGGAAGTGTGCCGCCGAACCCGGTGTCAGCGAAGTGCTGGTCGCACCGGGCAATGCCGGCACCGCGGCCGAGCCGCGGGTGCGCAATGTCGCGCTGGATCCCGAGGACATCGCGGGTCTGGTGGCGCTGGCCGCGGCCGAGGGAGTCGAGCTGACCATCGTCGGGCCGGAAGGTCCGCTGGTCGCCGGGGTGGTGGACGCCTTCGCCGCCCGGGGCCTCGCGTGCTTCGGGCCCACCCGCCTGGGCGCGCGCCTGGAAGGATCGAAAACCTTCTGCAAGGAATTCCTGCAACGCCACCGCATTCCCACCGCCGGCTACCGCAGCTTCACCCGGGCGAATTTCGATCCGGCCTATGTGCGCTCCAGGCCGACGCCCATCGTGGTCAAGGCCAGCGGCCTGGCGGCCGGCAAGGGCGTCGTGATCGCGGCCAGCCATGATGAGGCGATCCGCGCCGCGCAGGACATGTTCGGCGGACAGTTTGGCGCCGCCGGCAACGAAGTCGTGATCGAGGATTTCCTCGCCGGGGAGGAAGTCAGTTTCATCGTGATGGCGGACGGCACCCATGTGCTGCCGCTGGCGACCTCACAGGACCACAAGCGGCTGCTGGACGGGGATGCCGGTCCGAACACCGGCGGCATGGGCGCCTATTCCCCCGCGCCGATCGTCACGCCGGCGTTGCACGAGCGCATCATGCGCGAGGTCATCCATCCCACCATTCGTGGCCTGAAGGCCGAGGGCACGCCCTATACGGGATTTCTGTATGCCGGCCTGATGATCGCCGCCGACGGCACACCGAACGTGCTCGAATACAACTGCCGCTTCGGTGACCCGGAGACCCAACCGGTGCTGTCGCGACTGCGGTCCGACCTGACCGGGCTGTGCACGGCCGCGCTCGCCGGCCGGCTCGACGGCGTCCAGGCGCAGTGGGACGCGCGCGCGGCCCTGGGCGTGGTGCTCGCGGCCGCCGGGTACCCCGACACCGCACGCAAGGGCGATCGCATCGGCGGGCTTGAGGCCGCCGCGCGGCTGCCGGGCAAGGTGTTCCATGCCGCCACGCTGGCCAGCCCGGGGGACGCCGCGCCGGGCGCGCTCACCAATGGCGGCCGCGTGCTGTGCACGGTGGGCCTGGGTGCTACGGTGCGCGCCGCGCGGCAGCAGGCCTATGCACTGGCGCAGGTTATCCACTGGCCGGGGATGCAGTATCGGCACGACATCGGCCACCGGGCGGTAGCCCGGGAAGTCTAGAAGCTCGCCCGCACGAAGATTTCCGGTCCGCGGATGCGGATGCCGACCATCCCCGGGTCCGAGTCGCTGTCCGTCGCGAGCTTCAGGCGCACCGCCGAGTAGCCCGCGCCGATCGCGAAATTGGGCACCCAGCGAAACTGCGCGTCGGCATGAAAGTCGCTCATCAGGCCGGAGGTGCCGTTGCGTGCCCCATGCAGATATTGACCGCGGGCCGTCAGCGAAATCCGCCGCGTAATGCGCACCGCGGCCTCCAGGGCCGGCGTCGGCAGAGCCCCCGAGGTGGACACCTCATAGCTGGCAAAGCGGGACGGCACATCGCCGCGTGCATCCAGATCCATGACATGCACGCCGATGCCCGCGCCCAATTCGAAGCGATCGTTCTGGATGAGGGCGTAGGTCCAGGTGAACCCCATGACGCGCCACTGCAGGTCGGCGGTCAGCACATCCCCGGCCCGGAACACCTGGGTGCCGAACACGATGGGACGGGCCAGGGTGGTCGTGCCGGACTGATCGAGTTCCAGAAAGTCGGCCCGGATGCGATTGCGATCCCGCAGCCGGAACAGCAGATCGACCATGCCGTCATTCTCGGAGGGGCGAAAGCCCAGATCCCGGGTGCCGGACAGCGCGGTGCCCGCCAGCGGCTGCCCGGGCGGATCCAGCCGCAGATCGGTATTGACCGAAGCGTGCAGGAAGCTGGCCTGAAAGCCGAAATAGTCGGTGATGGGACTGGGCGTCTCCACATCGGTGCGGGAGAAATCATCAGCCGCGTACGCCGGTTGCAACGCAGCCGCAGCGACGAACGTCAGGATGCAGGCCAGCACGGCGGGCGGCGAATGGCTCATGG
>Ga0210400_10001150_pt1 | contig 26789 bp, 32 predicted proteins | sample IncBWH26MmetaG_FD_155456 | JGI IMG/M metagenome (GOLD analysis project Ga0210400, IMG submission 155456) | Forest soil microbial communities from Barre Woods Harvard Forest LTER site, Petersham, Massachusetts, United States - Inc-BW-H-26-M | ecosystem: Environmental > Terrestrial > Soil >... | reverse complement strand
AAAACGGCGAGTGGGAAAACGTGCAGAATTTTTTGGGTTACGAGCGTTCCAGGCTCGAGCGTCTCAGGCGCCTGATCAAAAACGGCGGCAAGAAAAAACATAAGCGCAAGGCCAGAGATCTCAAAAACATGATCAAGGAGGTGGACCGCATATTGGCCTTGGTCAGCACCGCCTCTCGCCGCGCATGAACGACACCCGTCGTTCTTTTTTTGCAAAAATCCAAAGGCCGCACTTTCATTTCTGCTCGATCGAGCAGAAATGAAAGTCGCAAAAAACAGGCTCATTGCCTGTTTTTTTAATCTCTTTATACTTACCCCTCTATACTACTTTCCCACTTGTCCAACTCTTATTTTTCCAGATTCGCCGATGATTTTTTCCGCCACATTCCTGGGCACTTCTTCGTAGCGATGAAATTCCATGGTGTATGACGCCTGACCCTGAGACATGGATCGGATCTGGGTGGCGTAGCCAAACATTTCAGCCAGCGGCACTTCCGCGTCCACGACTTTGATATTACCGCGTTCGGTCATTTCAAGAATCTTGCCGCGTTTGGCATTGAGATCTCCGATGACGTCGCCCAAACTTGATTCAGGTGTCAGCACTTCCACTTTCATAATCGGCTCCAGCAATATCGGCTGGGCTTTTTTGACCGCGTCCTGGAAAGCCATGGAACCGGCGATTTTGAAAGCAATTTCCGATGAGTCGACTTCGTGGTAAGAGCCATCATACAGGGTCACTTTGACATTGAGCACCGGGAAACCGGCGATGACGCCCCGATCTTCCGCTTCTTCAATGCCTTTTTGGATCGGTTTGATGTATTCTTTCGGCACGACGCCGCCCACGATTTCGTTGACGAATTCATTGCCTTTGGTCGGGTCATCCTGCGGCTCGATGCGGATATAGACGTGGCCGTATTGGCCGCGGCCACCGGTCTGCCGGATGTATTTGCCTTCAGCTTCGGCTTTGCCTTTGATTGTTTCTTTGTACGCCACTTGCGGACGTCCGACATTCGCTTCCACTTTAAATTCCCGCTTCATGCGGTCCACCAAAATTTCCAAATGCAGTTCGCCCATGCCTGAGATCAGGGTTTGGTTGATTTCTTCATCGGATCGCACGCGGAAAGTCGGATCTTCTTCAGCCAGTTTCTGCAGAGCCAATCCCATTTTTTCCTGGTCTTGCTTGGTTTTGGGTTCGATCGCGACGGAGATAACCGGTTCTGGGAATTTGATAGATTCAAGCTGAACCGGGAAATCCACGTCAGTCAGTGTGTCACCGGTGAACGTATCTTTCGGTCCTACCAATGCCGCGATATCACCAGAATAAACTTCTTTAACTTCCTCGCGGCTGTCGGCGTGCAATCGGACCAATCGGCCGACGCGTTCTTTGTTGCCGGATCGAGTGTTCAAAATATAAGAGCCGGCTTGCAAAACTCCGGTGTAAACGCGGAAGAAAGCCAGCTTACCCACGAAAGGATCTGTGGCAATTTTGAAGGCCAACGCCACGAATTTGTCTGAATCGTTGGGAGTCAGGAGTAACTCTTCCTTCGTCTTCATGTGTGTCGCTTTGACCGGAGGCTTGTCGAGCGGACTGGGCAGATAATTGACCACCGCGTCCAAAATTGTCGTCACGATCAATCCGCGGCCGTCGCCGCCAAGCACCGGATAAAATTTGCCGGACAAAGTAGCCAGGCGGATGGCGCGCATCAATTCTTCAGTAGTGATTTCCTGGCCGGCCAGATATTTTTCCATCAAAGCATCTTCAAATTCCACAACTTTTTCCACGAGTTTCAAACGGAATTCTTTGGCCTTGGCCAGCATGTCTGCCGGGATTTCGCCTTCCACCAGTTTCGGGTCTTTGTGATCTGTGTAAGTGTAAGATTTCATTTTGACCAAATCCACGACGCCGTTGATGTCTTTTTCAAATCCGATCGGAAGCTGGATTGGGAATGCGTTTGGCGAAAGTCTTTTGTGGATGGCGTCGAGGGATTTATAAAAATCGCCGCCGGTTTGGTTGATTTTATTTATAAAGCACATGCGAGGCACGGAATATTTATCCGCTTGCCTCCAAACTGTTTCGGACTGCGGCTCCACGCCCATTTTGCCGTCGAAAACTACCACAGCGCCGTCGAGCACGCGCAAGGAGCGTTCGACTTCTACAGTGAAGTCGACGTGGCCCGGAGTGTCGATGATGTTGATGCGGTTGGTATCGTCTGCCTTGCCGCCATTTTTCAAACTTGGTGACCAGAAAGCAGTCGTGGCCGCGGCTGTGATCGTAATCCCGCGCTCGCGTTCCTGTTCCATCCAGTCCATGGCTGTGTTGCCTTCATGAACTTCGCCAATTTTGTGAATTTTTCCGGTGTAAAACAAAATCGACTCGGTAGTGGTGGTCTTACCGGCATCGATATGGGCTATAATCCCGATATTTCTAGTTTTTTCTAATGAGTATTCTCTGGGCATAATTTAAATGTTCAAAATCCAAAGTTCAAAGTTCAAAAGTTCAAGGTTCAATTGAAACTTAGAGCATTGATAATTGTTTGGATTTTGAATTTTGAAAATTGATAATTAACGACGTTGGAATCTCGCGAAATGCGCAAAGGCTTTGTTCGCTTCAGCCATTTTGTGGACGTCTTCGCGCTTTTTGATGGCAGCACCTTGCTTGTTGTAGGCTTCCACGAGCTCTGTGGCCAATTTCTGGGCCATGGGCTTGCCTTTTTTGGCTCTAGCCGCATCAATCACCCATTTCATACCCAATGCGGTCTTGCGCGGTTCCTGAACTTCCATCGGCACTTGATAGTTGGCACCGCCGATCCGTCGTCCTTTGACTTCGAGGATCGGACTGACGTTTCTGATGGCTTGTTCGAAAACGCTCTTCGGGTCTGCTTTGCCGCCTGTGGCGGATCCGGCTTCCGCGGCCATTCCTTTTTCAATCAGGTCCAAAGCGCCGTACACAACTTTCGTAGCCACGGTTTTCTTGCCGCGCGTCATGACATAGTTTATAAACTTCGCGATTTTGACGCTATTGTATTTATAATCAGCGTCGACTTGATGTTTTTTGTAACTTCTTGCTTTTCTTGGCATAAATTTCGTGATACATGATGCGAGTTGCGTGATACGTTTCAAGCATCACGATTCGCGCCTCACGGCTTAACTTTTCTTGGTTCCGTACTTTGACCGACCTCGTTTTCGTCCTTCGACACCGGACGCGTCCAATTTTCCTCTGACAATATGATAGCGGACTCCGGGCAAATCTTTGACACGGCCACCGCGGATCATAACCACGCTGTGTTCTTGCAAATTGTGACCGACTCCCGGGATGTAGGCCGTGACTTCCATGCCATTGGACAGCCTGACACGGGCGATTTTGCGCAAAGCGGAGTTTGGCTTCTTCGGAGTAGTGGTGGTGACTTTTATGCAGACACCGCGCTTAAATGGCGAGCCTTTCGGATACCAGAATGGCTTGCCCTGAAGCAAATTAAACCCGCGGTCGAGTGCCGGAGTTTTGGACTTATAAACTGATTTGGTTCGTCCTGATCGGACGAGTTGATTGATCGTTGGCATGATGTATTAAATTTTCCCAATTAAAAACGGCCATTAGCCGTTGTTGCAACTCAGAAACAACGAAATTAACTACTGGCAAATCTTAACAGGTTTTGACCAACGTGTCAACTCGGGTCGCAACAGATGCAAGGTTGACAAAATGCCAACAAAATGCTATATTTTTTCGTTGGCAATACAATAGGAGGACAGTGGGTGCGATACGAGCTGGGTGAAAGCAACGACGGCCGGCCCAAAGCTAGCCTATGGGAACTCGCCGACACGTATGACGAGCGAAGGTCATCAAGGAGAAACGATGAATCGAGAACAACGCGAGATGGTTGCACAGGCGGAGCGCGAGACGATCTTCGAGCTCAAGTTGAAGGCACAATACGGTGCGTCCGAGCAGCCGCTGCCGCAACCGATGCCACGAGACAGATTCCGCTGGACCGAACCGTTGGAACTGGTGTCGAAGAACTAGGAGGACATCGATGGAAAAACGTTGCGGGATATGCAACAACGACAAGAATGTCGTGCCCAAGGTCCTCGGGGCGAAAGGTCCTGTCTGCCTCGGTTGCTGTGCATTGGCAGACAACTTGGTTCGGAACATGGTCCCCCGCACATACATGAACGGATCCGTTCGAATCGCTGAAGGCCTCTATGCCGTGGCTTTCCGCACGATTCAACAGCGTATCTGTTAAGGAGGACGAACAAAACACTGGGCGGGATTGCGGAGCAATCCCGCCCTCTCTCGCCCCGTACCGAATGCGAAGCATTCCGGTACGGGGCTTTCTTTTTGACAAAATTCCGGCCAAGGCCTAAGATTATTCACTAGCAGAAGGAGGACTTGATGGATCTCAAGGTTGGCAAGATAGTACTTCTCTCGCCAAGCCTGGGAATGGCTTTGGCAGTCAATGGCGGTGAGAAATGGTTTGTGCCGCAGAATCGCAGCGGACAATTCGTGGCAGGACAAGATACTCCGGAGCTGACCAAGCCGTCCGCCGGGACTTTACTGTATCCACCTCAACTGGATGAAATCATCCACTTCACCGTGGATGAAAAAGATCCGGCTGTGGTCAAGCTCTGGGCGACCAAGCAGGATTACGACGCAGTGACAGAAACGATCAAACGGCAAAAAGAATTAACTGCTCGGCCCAAAATTCGCTACATGGAACAACTTGTTCAGTCCGGCGTGGAGATCGGAAAACCAAGAATCATTCTCCCGGAAATGCCGCTGGAAGAGTTTCTCCTGAAGTATCCGACGATCCGCAACCGTGACCAATTCATAACGTCCGGCGACTATTATCAGATGCGCAAACGCTGGCCTGAAACATTCACGCCGGCCGGCTGGGTACCCATGGAGAAAGATCCGCGGAAAAAATTATAAGACGGCCACTCACTTTATCGTGGCCGCCTTTTCTTTTTGCCTAACTTTCATTTTTGCTCGATCGAGCATTTTTGAAAGTAATAAAAATTACAGACCTGCGCCGGAGCCTAGAAATAATTTTAGAAAAAAATTAACTGGAGGCAAGATGATTGTCTGCACCAAGCCCAGATACAGAAACAAAATTAAAATAACGAATCCATAGCGCTCCAGTGACAAAATCGTATACATCCAGCCGCGATCCAGGAATCCCAGCAGACTGGCGAGGATTTTTGATCCGTCCAGCGGCGGGATGGGGATAAGATTGAAAAAACAAAGCACGAGATTCAAAATTATCGTCTGCAAAAGCAGGTAACTGCCGAGGCTCGAAAGATGCGGTGTGAGCCGATATACTGCCGCCGCGACTACGGCCAGCAAAAAATTGGTTGCCGGCCCGGCCAGCGAAACCAAAATCATGCCCCAGCGCATATTCCGCAGATTGCGGAAATCTACAGGGACGGGTTTGGCTGAGCCAAATATAATTGGAGAATGCACTAGCAACAAAAACGCGGGCAGCAGGATTGATCCGAACAAATCGATATGCGGGATGGGATTGAGTGTCAGGCGGCCGGCATACCTGGCTGTCGGATCCCCCAGCCTTTCGGCCACCAGGCCGTGCGCCACCTCGTGAAAGATCACCGAAAACAGCAAAATAACGATATATATGGCAATAGATAGTGGGTCCATGGATGATTCCCATCTCGAACGCAGTGAGAGATCGCTTTTGAAAAGGGTTTTCTCGCTAATCGCTCGAAATGGCGCTACTCTTGATTAATTCCCAAACATATGCTAAAATCTACAAGTGCTTATAAGTTTATAGCTTAATTAATTCTTTTACAATTGTATGGCTAGAGTCTGCTCAATCTGCGGCAAAGGCTATCTGGCAACTTTCACCCGTTCCCATTCCATGCGGAAAACCAAAGTTCGGCTTTATCCGAACCTCCAATGGTTGACTCTGGATCACGGCCGGCGAGTAAAATCGTGCACCAAGTGCATGAAAACCTACGCCAGAAAGTTAGCCAAAGTCGCCGCCTAAAATCCCCGATCTTGTGATCGGGGATTTTGTTTTAAAAATTTTTGTTGCTAAGTTTTATTTCAAAAAGTTTACGGTATCCTGCCAAGGCGTTTGCATGTTGTTGTCGGCCAGAATCGGAAGACCAAACGGATGAAATTGCGCCGCATGAGCAGCTATTTCTATATACTGGCTCTGATTCGGATCAAACTTACCGATATAAACATAAATCCGGTCACCCATTTCCCGCACACTCGGCTCATTGCCGCCGTAGGCATCTTGTTTATCGAGATAAACGAAGCTGATGCCGAGTCTCTGTGAAGTATAAGTTTTCTGGATCGAATGGTCGATGCGCGAATCGTCCGCGATTGCTGAATAAGTATTGGCGCCGTGTTTTTGAGGTATAAAATAAATTGCTCCGGCCAAAACCGCGGCGAAAATAAAAATGCGGGAGGATTTGTATTGCATATCGCAAGCCTAGCAAATCAAAAATGCCTGATCAAGCAATCAAGCCAGCTGTGATGTGCAGGCCGGACAGCGCACGGCTTGCAAAGGAATTTTCGTCAGGCAAAACGGGCAATCCTTTTCCGTGGCTTCTTCCTGGCGGCGGAATCGGTTGATTTGTTTGACCACTAAAAACACGGCGAACGCCACGATCAAAAAATTGAAAACTGAATTAAGAAAAACTCCAAACTTCAGCGCGTGGCCGAAAATTATGACTTTGATACTGCCAAAATCAATATGGCCGATAAACAATCCCAAAAACGGATTGAGTACGTCGTTGACCAGCGAATTGATGACTTGGTTGAACGCGGCTCCGATCACGATTCCGACTGCCAGGTCTATGGCATTGCCGCGAACTGCGAATTCTTTAAATTCTTTCCACATAGATTTGATTGTATCAGCAATATAGCATAAAATGATGAAAAGTTCCCATAGTTTTCTTACGGAGGGGTTAATGAGTGATCTAGGCGAATTGCTCGGTGTCGATCATCGTCAGGCAATAGAATTCTTTTTCATCCGCCTCGGCGATGTCTCAGGGCCGGTCAATAGAGAAGAACTGCGCTACAACGCCAGCATCCTCGCGCATTACGCGCAAGTCTCCACATCCGCCGGCGAAGGAGTCGCTGCGCCAGCAGACTTATCAAGTGTCTTCGATAACTTTGTCGTTGACGCGTCCTTGTGCAACGATGCGCAAATGCTGGAAACCGCGGCAGTCCAATGCCTTATTCTCACCGGGTTCTTCAAAAACCAGATGCAGGCGCGGCATAACATTAGCTGGTATGCCAAGCTGGGCGCCGGGTTTTTCATCCGATCGGCGCATATCGAACGCTCCCAACCCAAAGTTCGATTGCTCTACAAAATGAGCAGGGATTTCGAAGCTTGGCGCAGGCGCCACGCTGAACTTAGCCGAGAACTCCGTGATCAACCCTATCTCCTCTAACCGTCATAGCCTCGCAAAGCGAGGCGGCGCGACTCGTCAAATGACGAGTCTTTTTTTATACTGTTCTAGCTTCAGCCTCTGCAATTTTGTCCGGCTCTTTTTCGTTTTCAGTAGTCAGCTGTGTGATTGCAAACAAAAGTATCGCGCCGCCCACGATCTGCATCAGCGAAAGTGTGGCGCCTAAAAATTTCCAGTTCACGATCACGGCCGCGAATGGAAACGCCAGTTCACAAAGCGTAGCCACAGAGGCTTTGGTGGAACGGAGGCCGTAGTAGTAGATCAGCAGGGAAACAAATCCTGCTACGATTGCGGTCATGAATACAAAAAACCAATCTTTGCTGGTCGCCATTTTTAATTCAGGCAAAGTTTTGTAATAGACATTCAGAAAAAACAGAAACACCAGCGCTGACAAAAACCGCAAGCTCGTCATGACCTGGAAACTGGCTTTGTTGAGTACAAACCGGCCAAAGACAGTGGACCCGCCCCAGAAAAACGCGGCACCCAAAGCCAAAACTACGCCTAGCGTGTCTGAGTTCCAGCTAAAGCCTGCTGGTTTGAGACCGGGGAATGAAACTACGTACGCGCCAAAGATCGCGACCACTGCCCAAATCCAAAAATTCTGGGATAATTTTTCTTTCAAAATAAACGATGCTAAACCAATGGCAATCAGCGGCTGGAGTTTTTGGAGTAAAATGGCAACAGTCGGATTGAGATAATGAAAACTTTGTGTAAACAAAACTGTAGCTAGCGCCGAGCCGCCAAAACCGACGAAAATCACGGCCAGCCATTCTTTCCACGTCAAATTTTTCAGCTCGCTGACTCTCGGCCACAAAATCGCCAGAGCCAAAACTGAAATCAGGATGTGCTCCATCAGCACGATCGTGGTACTGGAAAGCTGAGTCGTCAGGTATTTGCGGAACGGGGCATCCATGGCCCAGAGTATGGCCGCAAACGTCACAAACCATGGCCCGTATTTGTATTGATTCTTCATAAAACAAAAAGCCCTTTATTTCAGGGCATGCGCATCCGCCTGCGCTGAAGCTTTGGCGGACAAGAAAAACGCGCCTTCTTTCATCCAGACTATACTGTCGCCTCCGGAATCAAACCGGATCGTGCCCTGTACCGTTCTGGTACAATGCTCGCGGGGTATACCGCCGGTGGGGACTCGCACCCCGCCCTGAAGGATATTAATTGCTTATATTATATCACATCCGGTAACCGAAAGTATTCCCGCGCGTCTTGCTCGTCTTTTTTCATCTGCGCCACCAATTCATCTTTGCCGGTGAATTTCACATTTGGCCGCAGGAATTTTTCTATTTCCACTTCGACTTCTTGTCCATACAAATCCCCGCCAAATCCTAGCACATAAACTTCCACTTTTTTTTCCGTCTCACCAAAAGTCTCCGCCGCCCCGATGAAGACTAAGGATGGTGCGCCAATCAATCGGCCGAAATAAATTCCTTCCACAACATCCAAACCTTCCGGCGGTTCGATATTTGCCGTGGGAAATCCCAAATCCTTCCCCCTTCCCGCGCCTTTTTTTACAACCCCCGTAAATTTCATGGTTATTTCTTTTTTCTTATAATACTCGACTTAAACACTTCTGGCCGAAAGGCTTTTAGCCTTACCACTTTAGTCTTCAGTCCGTGTTTTTGCAATTGGATTTTTAAATTATTATCAACATAATCTTTCTGGTCATAACCAAGTGCGATAATATCCGGCTTCTCTTTTTTTATGTGCGGCATAGGATCTTTTAATCCGCCCAAAACTACCTTTTTTGCCAATTTGAGCCGCTTGACGTGCTCGATGCGTTTTTTCTCATCAAACACCGGCGGTTTGCCTTTGATTTTTTTGACGTTGACGTCTCTGGCCACTGAGACAATCAAAAAAGTCCCCAATTTCTTGGCTTGTTTAAAAAAACTAATATGCCCCGGATGCAGTAAATCAAAAACCCCGAAGACCATAACCTTTTTCATTTCACTTTCCTCACAATCCCTTTATCAGCGTCAACCTCCACTTTATCTCCATCTTTCAGGACTTTCGTAGCGAACTTCGTGCCTACAATGCAAGGCTTTTTCAATTCTCTGGCCGTGATCGCCGCGTGAGAAAGCATGCCACCGGCATCAGTAACAAAAGCTGCGGCTTTATGCATCAAAGGTAAATACTCCGGCCTAGTCATGCCCGTAACTAAAATATCACCTTTTTTGAAGCCTTTGGACTTTCTAGGATCAAAAATAATTAAAACTCGGCCCTTTGCCATTCCTGGAAAGGCAGTTTGGCCTCTAAGATCTCCCGTTTCTTTAATTTCGACTAAACTTTGTTCAAGTTTTTGGGCATCATTGCCGGTATAGATTTGAAGCTTTTTATCAGCATCGAGTACCGAAACACTATATTTGTATCTTTCCAAAAGTTCTTTTTCTTTTGGCAATTTTCCTGTATCAAAATAAAGATTAAGTTCATCTCTGGTCAACGAAAGCAATAGTTCTGATTTAATTTTCTCTTTTTTGCTTAATTGTCGGACAAGCTCGCTATCGAATTTCAAAGTTTCAGCAAAAACAGGTTCCGCGTAAACTCTAGCTTCCTGCAAGATTGGCAAAAAATCTTTTCGTTGCTTCTCCGAAAATCCATCAATCACGTATTTAACGTGGACGTGGGGGACATAATATTCCCTGATTGCTTTTCGATAATCATTATAAGTTTCTTTGTTCGCTGTAAACTTAGTTCTCATTACCTTCAGAGCCTTATCTACAGAATGCTTCAAATTTCCCGCCAATTCCTGAATTTGTTTTTTATTCGTATAAATTTTAGATAAAGTTTCGCAAGACTTCTTGAGATAATCTTCATCAACCCAGCACGAACTTTTGCCGTTTTTGATGACAAAAACGACTTTATCCAAAAAAGGTCGTTTACCAATCTTAAGGGAGCCCAGATAATGCTCGCCCCAGTCAGAAACATCCAAGAGATTCCAATCCCCAGCCCAAATATTTTTCCAGTTATATTTCTTAATGTCTTCTGACTTCATTTGATCTTCCTCACGATCCCCTTATTCGCATCCACTTCGACCATATCGCCGTCTTTGAAAATTTGTGTCGCAATTTTGGTGCCGATAATGCACGGGGTGCCTAGTTCACGCGAAACAATTGCGGCATGAGAAGTGATCCCACCTTGCTCCGTCACTATTGCTCCTGCTTTCTTCATGGCCGGCACCACATCAGGATCTGTAGCGATAGAAACCAAAATGTCTCCTTGATTGAATTTCACCATATCCTTGGCGCGGAGAATAATTTTTACTCGGCCTTTGGCGTATCCGGGCTGAGCAGTTTGTCCTGTTAGTTCATTGATATTTTTATCAATTTTGTGATGGATTGTGGAGCGAATCTTTTTTTCTATTTCGCCCAAATAAACTTTTTCAAAATTATGCTCCACGTAAAATACGCAGTGCTTCAAACGTTGGGTCAGTTCTAACTGATTGATTTTGCCGTCAATTAGTGCGACTCTCACTTCGTCTTTCAACATAAACTGGACTTGGTATCGAGAAATCCCCAAACGCTTAGCAATCTCAGCCAATAAACTTTTATGTAATAAGTATAAATCCAAAAGCTGAGCGTGCCGACGGACGAGCTTGGACAAAGCGAAAGCTTGGGCTGTTTCAAATAACCTTCGGTATTGGGAAGTAATTTTTAATTCTTCATATAGTTTGAGCTGCTTTTGCTTGGCTATTTTCAGTTGTTCTGATTCTTTCATCAACAATTTCTTGCTATCCACACCAGTTTCAGCCAGATCCCAAAGTTCTTTTAAATAATGCGATACGCCAAACGGCTCGACATTGCCAGCATAGATATACCCAAGATGTCCCCATTTCTCAGCGTGTTTCGCGAGCTCGTTTTTCAATTTATCCGTGGAGGTTTTTGCCTTCAAAAAGTTTTTATATTTATTGTAAATCGCTAGGAAGTCTTTGCGTTCTTGCGCCACAATAGTTTTTCTGGATGGCGTAGTCAAAACTTGAAACGCCTTCTCAGCCTCATCTTTACTGTCACAGACAGAATACAAATAACTTTTTAATTTATTCGTAAAATTATTGTGGAACATGTCTACGGATACTGGTAGCCAACCGTATGTATAAAGCTTGGTATGAATTTGATGATGTTGGCTATACAAACCCCATAACTGCTTGTTGGAATATTTTTCCAATGGCAACTTTGAAATTCTCTGAGCGAAAATAATCAGCTTCTTTGACCAAACAAGAATATTTTTGTCCAACTCTCGGCCGAAGTTCGGTCTTTCGACCAGAGCCTTGAGAATGCTTTCCGCCACTTCAAATGAATCTTTTTTTCCAAAATAAAAATCAGCTACAAAGACTTTGTAGGTGCAGAGTGCTTTTTTATAGATTTTGATGAAAGGATAACTGGTTCTGTTTACAAAGGTATAAAAAAACAACTGCAGAAAAAACATATCCATATCCGGAATATGCTCGGCCAACATCCATGGATCTTTATCAAACAAATACTTAGGCTTCATGACCTCATTATGCCAAAAGCCCTAACTATTGACAAATAAGCCAAAATATGACAATATGTGTAGTTCGTATTGTTCTTTCCAATCACAGAACATCAACGTCAGAATGCCTTTAAGGAGGCGATCGTGAAAACACTGCATTATCGGCGGCACTCGATCAAGGACGGCGCGGTGAAAGACACGATCGGACTCAAGGGCTACGAGCTCGCGTTTCAAGAGGGAGAACGGTCGCAGGCAGACCAGTCATTCGTGAGCTTCTCAGTTGCTTTTCATGGGCCTCTGGTTCGCACCGCCGAGACGCTCATGGAGTTCTTGCGAGGATCAGAAGACACGCCGCGCCACGCACCTGCCATCGAGGAGATCGGCAACCAGAAATGGTTCGACGAGCTCGTCACCAACGGTGAGTATATGTCGGCGGTCAACGCCGGCAAGACCTCCCTCGAAGCGCTATACGCTGCGGCGGGCGACAACCAAGCACTCCGAAACGCGTGGGTCGAAACGGCGAAGCGTGCGGTCGAGAAGATGTTCGAGCAGATGAGCGACAGCGAGACCGCCATTGCATTCGGCCATACGCCGATCATCGAACTCGCCGCCGAGAACACAGTTACGTTCGGTACTCCCCTGCCTGAAGGATGGAACCATCTGGCAGAAATGGACGGACTCGTGTTCGTCCAGAACCGTATTCCGATGGTCAGTGGCATCGAGGTCACCGAGGTCATCCGCGCTCAGCGGCAACTGGCTCACGCATAGCGCAGACCGATATCAACAAAACAAAAATAACTCTAGGAGGAAGTGCAATATGTGAAGAAAGGCGAGTCCACCATGTGGATTCGCCTTTTTCGTTTATAAAATTTACAGAGTCGTTATTGGTCTACTTTGGGTAATATAAAATTTCCCGCCGGCGTAGGCCCATTCGATATCCTGCGGATGATCATAATGCTTTTCGATATTTTTGGCAATTTTGGCAAACTCCACAATCTGCTTACCAGTAAGTTTCTGTTTGCCACCGACTGCCTTGGACAATTTTTTATGCAAATTTTTTGTACCCGATTTGACTATGGCCATGGTTTGCTCCGAGACATTTATATCCAATATCGAAAAATCATCTTTATGCACGATGTACGTGTCCGGTGTCACTGAGCCGGAGACTATTGCCTCGCCAAGGCCAAATCCTGCCTCAATCACCATTTGATTGTAATCTTTCGTCACCGGATGCACGGTGAAGCAAATACCAGAAACTTCGGATTGAACCATGGCTTGGACTACCACGGCCACAGATACAGCTTTTTTATGTAATTTCTTTTCAAACCGATAAAAGATCGCGCGAGGGGTAAACAGCGATGACCAGCATTTCTTGACCATGGCCACGACATTTTTTTCGGTGACATTGAGATACGTTTCCAGTTCCCCGGCCCAAGATGCGGTTTTGCTATCTTCGGCTGTGGCGGATGATCTGACTGCGACAAATTTGGCTTTAAGTTCTTTGAAGTGTTTCAAAATATCAATTTGCAAATCTTTCGGCATATCCGCATCAGCAATCAACTGGCGGATTTGAACCGAAGCTTTGTCCACGGAATTAACGTCCTTGTGATTTACCTTCTTCAAAATCGTTTCGATTTCGGTGTCTAAATCCGTTTCTTCCAGGAAACGGTCAAAAGCGGATGCAAGCACGACAAATCCCGGCGGCACGGGAATCCTGGCATTCGTCATCTCGCCAAGCGAAGAGCCTTTGCCCCCAGCTTCGGCAACGCTGCTTTTATTTAATTGCTTGAAAGATTTTATAAACATAAGCTGCCACAATCATAACCAATTTGGGCAAAAAAAAGAAGCCCCAGACCAATGTTACATGGCCAACGGGACTCGATTATCCAAATTGGGAATATCCTTCCGATTCCGGACGAAGTTTTGATGCATCCAGATTCGGTGGAGCCCTTGCAGCGGATCGTGCTGGAAGACTGCCGCTGTCTGAACGCTGGTCAGTGATTGCTTCCTATCCCGAGGGTTGTGGAGCTCCACTACGCGAAAGGTGTATTGCCGTCGAATGGCCTCCACGACCTGCAGAAGGTTGTTCACCGAATAGGTCATGTGTTCACGGCTTCGGACCTGCTGGAGAAAATCCGCCAAGGCCCTGGGATCTTCGGGATCCAGCGGCCCACACGCCACGATCTCAATCGGGAAATCGTGATGAAGCATATACATCGTATCTTTCACGCAAGCAGGCAAGACTCTGTACGGCCAATAGATTCTCATCGGTCCTCCGATGCGCGTTAGTGGTGCGTTGCTGGCTTCATGATAGCAAAAATACTATAATACTCAAAGTCGGTCGGGCCCGCCGAAGCCGGCGAAGGCGGGGTGTAGTATACCGGTAGTACGCGCCCATGGGGTGGGTGTAGACTGGGTTCAATTCCCAGCACCCCGACCAAGAAAAAAGCTTCTGAAATTTCGGAGGCTTTTTTCTTTGCATTGATGCATTGACCGAAAAAAAGACCCGCCCGCAACGCATGAACAAGTTTATAAGCTTGTAATCAGGCTTGCGATGGCGGGCGGGCCCGAAGATTGCTCTTTGGGCTTAGTTCTGTTGGCGCAGTTCGGCGATCGTCCGGATGGGCGGACAAATTTCTGGCGTACGTGGATCTTCGTCGCCACAATCCCGAGATTCCAGAAACGGCTTGGGTCGTTCGATCTCCGCCTGCAGATGTCTTACCGGTACGATTTGGCGCTGCTGCATTGTCTCCTCCTCAAATTGCTAAGCACAAAAATACCGACCTTGATGGTCGGCTCATGTGCTTATGCTTGTGGCTAACAAATCATATGCCAAGAACGCCGACCTCGGTGGTATCGGTATTCTTATTAGTTTTGGTTGTGGCCAAAATTAAATGCATAGATTTGCTTATCCCAAGCTTATCAGGAAAAAATTCCCCAGTCAAATTTGAGCAAAAAAAGAAGCCCTTGATCACTGGTGATCTAGGGCTGTTTGGTAGAACGTCGAACGACTTTCTCAGGAGCCTTGGGCGCGTCGGATTTTGTGAAGAAGTTGAATTGCGGCTTCACAGTGCACATATGTTCCTCGCGCTTCGGGCAATCGATGCGTTTGTGGCCTGGCTCTCCGCAAAAGCCGCATCTGAGCCGCTGTCCTTTCAGCATTGTGACACTTCTTTCAGCCGCCGTAGCTGGCGATTCTCAACTGCTGTAGACTGTTCACTACGCCATTGATTCTTTCTTTCGCAGGCTCTCGAGTCTCGTAATCGGCTCTTACCGACGCGATCAGTCCTCTGACTTGCGGCTGCAAGTTTTCGGCGGCGGACCTATTTTTCATGCGCCGAGCCACCGACTGCTTGTTGTGGAGCCTGACGATCTGCTGTTTCCAGTTCGCGCCACGATTCTTCATCACATCCCTCTCGATTCAAATGCGGTTAGGTGAACCGGGGCATGAGTATTGAGACCCCACCGCGTCTTTGCGGCGTCGTCCGCACTTCATGCAAGAATCCTGCTCCTTGGATCCGGGCGGGAAGAAGTGGTTCTCCCGAGGCTGCTGCAGCAGATAGGTCGCCATATCGGCAGGGTTAGGTCTGTCGTTTGAGTTATCGGATTGCGGCATCAGGAACCTCACGATCAGAGGCAATGTGCCGCGGCCGCGGCGCCAGGATGGAAATGCTCGCGCTCGATTTCCTGGCTTAATTGGTGGATTGCGTCGACGCGATTTGCGTCCAGCTCGACCCTTCTCTTTTGAAGCTCAGTGAGCTCCTCGCCCTTAACAGCGGCAATGAGAAGATCAATTTGTCTGATCTCGTCGTCGATACTGCGCAAGCGATTCAACGTCTCACTCATCTGTCCCCCTTCTCAATGTAATCAATCTGGTTGATCTGACTTGCTGAAAATTACGCCTCAATCTCCTATTTTCCAAAAGCCTAAATTTCAGTTTTTGCAGGAACAAAAATCCGACCCATTCGGTCGGTTCGATTTAGAAGCTAGTTTTGCTAAAAACTTACTTTCTATCAGAACCGACTCTCACGGGCACGACATCAAGGTTAAGAATGCCCAAAATGCCTTGGGTAACCTTGGTAATAATGCTGGCGAGGAATGATCGGTTCATATCCTCAATAGTATATAGCAGGTAAAATATGCAGTCAAATGCTTTTGGCCAAAAGAAAAAGGCTGAAGCTTGCTTCAACCTTGAAATGGCGGGACCAACGGCCCCAAGTTACTAGTTCCAGAGCGGGTCGATCCGATCAGGCCAGATGACTTGCGAAGACGGTGATGGTGCGGCAAAGCTTTTCTCATAAGCTTTGTACAACCGTCTGACGATCCTGGCTCTTTGATTCTGGATCCAATAGTATTGCCTCTCGGTGAGTCCCGGAGCTTCCAGTTGTTTCGCCAGGGCCAGCAGCGTGCGTTCGCGGCCTTTGCGGACGCGTTCTGGATTCTTGCCGCGTTTTCTGGTCCGTGTTGCCTGAGAAATTTGGTTCTGATCCTGACATGGAAGCGGCGACCAAAGCGGCCGGGACTGGGGCAGTTTCTGCATGTGTCCTCCTCAAAAATTCGGCAAACAAAAATACCAGCCTTCATGGCTGGCTTAGAGTTTGCGGTTTTTACACAAACTTAACCAACCATCGGCTGATGGTAATACCAAAACTTAAATGTTTGGCTGGTCAAATTCATAGTAAGATTATTATATGCTAAGCAAATTGAGACGTCAAGATTATTGTTCCAGTTTCTTCATTTTATCCATGAAAGCCAGAAGTTCTTCTTGGGAGAAAAATTCGATGGTGATTTTGCGGCCTTCGCCGGCTTTTTGGATCTTCACCTTCGTGCCGAGCTTGCTGCGCAAATCGTTTTCCATAGCCGCGGCTTCGGGATCCACCGGGCCTCGGGGCGCTTTGATTTGTTTGGGCCGCTCCAGCATTTCGCGGACTTTGTCTTCGACCTGGCGCACGGTCATGGCATTGCCGATGATCAATTCATAAAGCGCCAGTTGCTTCTCCATGCCGGGGAGCGCCAAAATACTGCGGGCGTGGCCTTCCGTGATTTTGCCCTCGGCCAGCGCGGTTTGGATTTTGAGCGGCAGATGCAGGAGCCTCAGCATATTTGTGATCGTGGTGCGGCCCTTGCCGACTTTCTTCGCCACTTCTTCCTGGGTCATTTTGTAATGATCAACCAGCTGTTTGTAAGCCAGTGCTTCTTCGATCGGGTCGAGGTTGTGCCGCTGGATGTTTTCGATCAAGGCCACTTCCAGCTTATGCTGCTCTTCCATATAATCGCGCACCACCACCGGCACTTTCGTAAGTCCGGCCAATTTCGACGCGCGCAACCTTCGCTCGCCCACGATCAGCTGATAAGTGCCGTCTGGAAGCGGCACCACGACCAGCGGCTGGAGGATGCCGTGCTCTTTGATCGAATTGGCCAGCTCCTGCAGAGTTTCTTCATTGAAAACTTTGCGCGGCTGCCAGGGATTGGGCTTGATCAAATCCACCGCTACTTCGGCCAGGTTGAGAGTCGGCAAATTATCGGGCGGTCCAGCTATTTTCGATTCTTGATTTTCCATAACCGGTTCGGGCATCGGAGCTGAAACTGGTGCGACCGAGCTTTCGAGGGCCGGTGCAGTGGCAGTATTTGGGACACTGCCTTCTGCCGGTGGATTTACAATTGTTTGAAAATCATTCATAGGTTTTAAATTCAGTATAAGAATAGCATATTAGGGCCGAATTAACGAATACAGCTGGTCTTCCATGTGGAAAAAGTCGTTGGAACGCATCACCCGCGGCCGCGGCAGGGTGTTTTTGACCACGCGCTCGATTTTCGCGGGTCTGGCTGTAAGCACGGCGATGCGATCCGCCAATTCCAGAGCTTCGGCTATGATGTGAGTGACCATGACGATGGTCGGCCGGCGTTTGATCCATATCTGCAGAAGCTCGCGGCGCAATTCTTCGGCTGTAAATGAATCCAGCTCTGAAAACGGCTCGTCCATAAAAATAATTTTGGGAGAACTGGCCAAAGCCCTGGCTATCCCCACCCGCTGGCGCATTCCACCGGACAAATCTTTCGGATGCGAGTGGGTAAATTTTTCCAAACCAAACTGCTTAAGCTCGCCGGAAACAATTTTGCGCCGCTGGTCAGGGTCGAGATTTTTCGACAGAAGGCTGAGCTCGATATTTTCAAACACAGTGAGCCAAGGAAGCAGCGCAAACTGCTGAAAGACAAAGCTCATGTCCTTCTGCGACATATCTTTGCCCAAAATCACTTCGCCTTTATACGATTTTTCCAGGCCGGAAGCGATGCGGAGCAGTGTGGATTTGCCGGAGCCGGAGGGACCTACCAGGACAAAAAATTCACCGGTCTCGATCTCCAAACTGATATTATCCAAAATCAAAAGCTGCTTACCGTCTTCTTCAAAATACTTCGTGATATTTTTTAGAGTGATAACTGCCGGCATTATTCCTCCATCTGCCGATGGCTGGCGTCCAAAAGCGGCGTCCAAATTAATTTATTGACGCTGAAGACTATGATCAGCAGGGCCAAAATTCCAAAAATCGTGACCCTGGTATTTTCGGCGTGGCCTTGGAAAAATTTGCCCAAGCCGCCTGGCAGGCTGACGATAATCTCGGTCGCCACCAAAGCTCCCCAGCCTTCGCCAAGTCCTATGATAGAGCCAGTCACAAGCCCGGGAATGCTCAGAGGCCAGATAAAATTTTTGAAATACGCCCATCCGGACAAATGATAAATTTCAGTCGCTTCTTCCCAGTCATGGCGCGCCAGTTTCAGCGAACTCACCACAGAAAACAAAATCGGCCAGATGATAGTCAGGACCAGAAAAAAAATCACGGTCAAGTTTGTCTGGCCCCAATATTGGATTGCCAAAGGCAAAATCGCAAAACTGGGAAAGCTGTTGAGAATATCAAAAATCGGCAAAACCGCGTGCGAGCGGTGGCCTTTGTAAAACATGATGGCCAAAACCCAAGCCAAAAATGCCGCGATCAAAAAAGCTATGAACAGCCGGATGACAGAAACAAAGACGTCATGGAAAAGGGTGGAAATCGCAAGGCGTTCGATCTGAGCAAAAAACAGCAAAAATAAAAAAGGCGCCACGATAAGCATGAATGTCACGGCCAGATGCAGGCCCGATCGGTAAATTTTCATTCTGTGTCTATAAGTCCTGTGCATTTTTGAAAGCGTCTATTTGCGTAATTATACCATAAAAAATAAAAATACGTACCCTTGTACGTAATTAGACTCTTGGTGCTATTTTACTTTTTTTCTGGTGCCGCTGGTCGGAATCGAACCGACATGGCCGTGAGGCCACACGATTTTGAGTCGTGCGTGTCTGCCAGTTCCACCACAGCGGCATGTAAAACGTATTTTAACTCAAAATCCGGTTTTTGAAAAGTCGGCGCAGGAGCCAAACTGTCAGCCAGGCGATGAAGAAGCTGGCCAAAACGTCGCCAGGAAAATGCACACCGACGAAGACTCGGGCCAGAGAACCCAAAGTAGCGCCGATAAAAAACGGCCAGAAATATTCTGTTCCCCAAAATGCCAAGGCAAAACTAAAGTAAACTACGGCGTGGCCAGAAGGAAAAGACATGCCGTGTTCGCCATCGGGCAACAGCTGATGAATTTGAGTCAAAATTTCGTAAGGCCGAGGATGATTGAAAATTACTTTTAACGCCTGAACTATGATAAGACGCGAAACTAGTGCTGAACCAAAAGCCAGATAAACGTATGGCCTGAGCCGTTTGAAGAACCACAGCAAAGCAATGATCACAATGAAAACATAGAGAAACGTATTCGCAAAAAAAAGACCCAGCACATCGAGCAGGTGTGATTTGCCGGCCAAATTATTGATCGCGTAAAATATGCGGTGATCCAGATTCCGTATAGTTTCTATCATCAGAGTCCTGGCGCTGGAAAATTTTTTGTAAACCTTTTTATTTCTTCGCGGACGTTGTCGGCCACGGCCGGGTCCGCAATCACAGCCGCGATCCACGATGCGACTTTGCTCATTTCTTTTTCCTTCATGCCGCGGCTGGTGATGGCCGCCGTGCCCAGGCGGATGCCAGACGGATCCCACGGTTTGCGCGGATCAAACGGCACCATGGTCCGATTGGTGACGATCCCGGCACGGTCGAGCAATTCCTGCGCGTCTTTGCCGCCGATGTTTTTGTTGGTCAAATCCACAAGCATTAGATGATTGTCCGTGCCGCCGGATGTGATTTTGAAGCCGAAGTCCTGCAGGCTTTTCGCCAATGATTTGGCATTGCTCACGACTTGCTGGGCGTATTTGCGAAATGAGCTGGTTTGGACTTCTTTCATGGCCACGGCAATCGCCGCGATTGCGTTTTCGTGCGGTCCGCCTTGCAGGCCAGGAAAAACCGATTTGTCGATCTGCGGGCCAAATTTATCTTTGCACATGATGATGGCACCTCTGGGTCCGCGCAGAGTTTTGTGCGTGGTGGTGGTAACAACGTCAAAAAATGGAATCGGAGACTGATGCACGCCAGCCGCCACTAAGCCGCCGATATGCGAGATGTCGGCCATGGCGATAGCTTTGACTTTATCCGCAATTTCGCGAAATTTCTTAAAATCGATCTCCCGCGGATACGCGGTAAAACCACAGAGAATAAGTTTGGGATTGACGCGGTCGGCCATTTTCAAAATTTCCATGTAGTCGAGCTTGCCGGTTTTGGCGGACACGCCGTAGTGGACGAAGTTGTAAGTTTTACCGGAAAAATTTACGGGCGAGCCGTGAGTCAGATGGCCACCTTGGTCGAGATTCATGGCCATGACTGTGTCTTTGGGCTGAAGCAGTCCGTGATAAACTTCCAAATTAGCCGGACTTCCCGAATACGGCTGGACATTGACATGCCAATCAAGCGGCAAATCGAAAGCTTCCCGCACTCTGGCAATCGCCAGTTCTTCCACCTGATCTACGATCTGATTGCCGCCGTAGTAGCGCTTGCGCGGATAGCCTTCTGCATATTTATTCGTCAAAATTGAACCCAGAGCTTCAAGCACTTCATCCGAAACATAATTTTCCGACGCGATCAATTCCAAAACTTCCACTTGGCGCTTGCGTTCTTTCTGGATCAGATCATAAAGTTGTGGATCGGATTTTTTTAAACTCATTTTTTCTTGACTAAACTATAAAGCATGGTCATGCCACCCGCAACCACAAACACGTAATAAATATTGCCGGTCGCAGCCAGAATCCAAATCGCAGCCAGTGCCGCGACCACTTTGCCCACCGCCAAACTGAATTCAAAAAATACCGCATAAGCAATCGCATAATCCGAGCCTCGCTCTCCTGCCAGTTCGAAAGTCTGGGAAAGCAGAGGGACATTGACCGCGGCTTTGCCGAGCCTAGTGAGAGTATCAAACACCACCACTCCCGGCACGCTGGCGGAAAAAAACCGTATGAGCCAGCTGAATCCGTAAGCCACCGCTGTTACCGGCAAAAATTTCCTGACGCTGAAGCGGTCGATCAGCTTCCCTAAGTACAACATTACCACGATGGCGATCAAGCTGGCAACCGTGATCACCACGCCCACGGAAAAAACCGCGGGAATAATCGCATAAATGTACAAAGGCCACAAACTCATAAGCATCAAATCCTCTGCATAGCCCCAATAACCGAAAAAATTGTACGGGTATTTTTTGGCCACACCCCACAAATTTCTGAAATGAAAGCGGTGCTTGTTGTAAATTTCAGGGCTGAGTAGTAGAGGAAACACCGAAGCGATCATCAGAAACGCGGCCGCGGCAAACAAAATTGAAAACCCGAACTGGTAAGAAATAAATCCGCCGATGATAGGACCGACGATGGCCACTAGCTCGACTACGGAAAACAAAACGCCGATTTCGCGGCCGCGCTGTTTTTTGACATTGCTGATTGCCACGTCGGCGTTGTATGGCGGCCAGAAGAAACTTTTCTGCAAAGCAAACAAAACCGGCGCCAGGAAAATCAGAATCGTATGGAATTTGATCTGATAAAGTACGGTCCAGTACAAAACATAAATAATCGTCGAAATAAAAATCGCGTGCTTGTATCCGATTCTGGCCGTGAGTTTGGTGACTGGCAAAATCAGCAAAGCGTACGCCGCGTAGACCATGAGATAAAAAGCCATGATCCGAATCAAGCCAAATCCGAGATTGAACAAAAAAATCGGCTCGAAAATGTAAGTCAGATTGATAGCGAGGTTATAAAGCGCCGTGTTCCAATACAGTTCTATGACCTCTTGTTTGAGTTTGTAGGAGAAATACATTTTGTTTTTGTCTTTCCTTTATACTTTATACTATCCCCTTAATACTCTTTTTATATGCGTTTCTGAAATTGGCCCTACTCTAAGTATTTTAACATGCTTGTTTGCCAAAAGAACAACCGTGGATGGCAAAGTTTTGGGTAATTTGCCGCCATCGAGGTAAAAATCCGGTTTAATGGCTGATTTTGCAAATTGTTTTTTTATTTCCGCAATCGAATACGTGTTTGCCTGGCCGGAAACATTGGCCGAGGTCGTGGTGACCGGCTTGCCAAATTTTTTGACTAAAGCCAAGGCAATTATATTATTTGGCAATCGGATGCCAATCGTTTTGGTTCCTGCTGAAAGTTTCTGCCACGATGGTCCCTTGGCTTTCAGAGGCAAAACAATCGTCAAAGGTCCTGGCCAAAATTGCTTGATCAGTTTTTCTGCAATTGAATTACTGTAGTATGGCACAGTAAAGTCTGGAGGAATGATGACGTGAATGGGTTTTTTGAAATCCCGGCCTTTGAGCGCATAAAGTTTTTTGACCGCCGACAAATTCGTGGCGTCCACAGCCAAACCATAGGCGGTGTCCGTGGGATAAGCCACAACACCGCCTGACTTGAGGATTTGAGTTGCTTTAGAAATTGAATCCATAAAATAACCATTGCGAGGAGCAGCTTTCAAAAGCGTATGTTTGGGCGGCTCCGCGGCAATCTATCCCGAGCACTTTTTGGATAGATTGCGGCGCTCGCGACGGGCTTTGTCTGTTTACAAATTATTTCACCACGAAATTAATCAGTTTATCCTGAACGAAAATTTCTTTGACAATCTCCTTGCCGTGCAGATGTTTTTTGACGTTCGCATCGGCCAATGCCTTGGCTTTGACTTCCGCTTGCAAAGTTCCTGCTGGCAATTCCAAAGACGCCCGAACGCGGCCCAAAACTTGAACGACTATCGTTGCCGTGTCTTCTTTCGTCAAGTTTTCATCAAACTTCGGCCATTTCTGCAGGTGAATCGAATCTTCGTGTCCGAGCTGGTGCCACAATTCTTCCGTGATATGCGGAGCAAATGGAGCCAAAAGAATCAAAAAGCTTTCCCAATTTTCTTTCGACATCTGCTTGTTCTCGTTTAGGAATTCCATGAACGCCGCCACCGCTGTGTTGAATTTGAAATTCTCGATGTCCGCGGTAATCTTTTTGATAAGCTTATGGATCTTGGGACTGGATCTCGGATCAAGTCCGGAATGGGGCGCAAACCGCCCCACTTTGTCCAAAAATCTACGCACGCCGACGATACCATTCGTCTGCCAAGGCTTGGCTTCTTCCAGCGGCCCCATAAACATTTCGTACATCCGGAATGCATCCGCGCCAAACTGGGCGATGACGTCGTCGGGATTGATGACATTGCCTCGGGATTTGCTCATCTTTTCGCCATCGGGACCCAGGATCAATCCTTGGTTACGTAGTTTGAGGAACGGCTCTTCAAAATCAATAAAGCCTAAATCATGGCAGGCTTTGGTGAAAAACCTGGCATACAGCAAATGCAGTACTGCATGCTCTGCCCCGCCGACATAGACATCCACTGGCATCCAGGCATGGACTTTTTTGCGATCCACCGGTTCTTTGTCGTTGTGCGGATCTGTAAATCGGAAAAAATACCATGATGAGTCCACAAACGTGTCCATAGTATCATGGTCGCGTGTTGCAGGACCATCACACTTCGGACATTTCACTTGGTTGAATTTTTTGGATCGGGCAAGCGGGGATTCACCCGTGGGCCGGAAATCCACGTCATCCGGCAATTCAACAGGCAAATCTTTTTCGGGCACCGGCTGCATGCCGCATTTATCGCAATAAATAATCGGGATCGGCGCTCCCCAATACCGCTGGCGAGAAATCAGCCAATCGCGCAATTTGTACTGCACTTTTATTACTCCGAATGCTTCAGCCATTTTTTTCCTGATCTTTTCAGATTCCATACCGTCATAACCATCCGAGTTTATCAGAGTTCCATCCCCTGTCCAGCAGTCGCTTTCCAAATCAGCAGGCAGAACGCCAAAAATTCCATCCGGAGAAGGAGAAGCATCTGTTATTGCATTTATAATTTTCGGCGGCTTTATCACCTGCTTCATGGGCAAATCATATTTTTTCGCAAATTCAAAGTCGCGCTCGTCATGCGCCGGCACTGCCATTATGGCACCTGTGCCATAAGTCGCGAGCACGTAATCCGCGATCCAAACCGGAATTTTTTCTTTGGTCGCAGGATTGACGGCATATGCGCCGGTGAAAACGCCGGTTTTGTCTTTTTCCAAAGCCGTACGCTGTAATTCGGTTTTCTTTTTGGTTGCTTCGATATATTTCTCAACAACTTTTTTCTGTTCTTGAGTGGTGATTTGATCAACCAGTAAATGCTCGGGAGCCAAAACCATATACGTCGCGCCATACAAAGTGTCGGGCCGCGTAGTAAAAACCTCAATTTCAAATTTGAAATTTGAAATTTTAAATTTGATCTGCGCGCCTTCGCTCTTACCGATCCAGTTTTTTTGCATCAACTTGATCGGCTCCGGCCAATCCAATGTTTCCAAATCATTCAACAATCGGTCAGCATAATCTGTAATTTTGAAAAACCACTGCGACAGCAATTTTTGTACAACTTGCGTGCCGCATCGATCGCATTTGCCGTCTATTACCTGCTCATTGGCGAGCACGGTTTGGTCTTTCGGACACCAGTTCACATAGGCTTCTTTTTTGTAAGCTAAACCTTTTTTATACAATTGCAAAAACAGCCACTGCGTCCATTTGTAGTAGCTTGGATCTGAAGTATTTATTTCTCGCGACCAATCGTAAGATAATCCGATTGCCTTGATTTGCTCGCGGAATCGCTCAATGTTTTTCTTTGTGATTTCAGCTGGATGCACGCCTTCTTTGATAGCGTAATTTTCTGCAGGCAAACCGAAAGCATCCCAGCCCATGGGATGCAAGACGTCAAATCCTTGCATACGCTTGTAGCGGGATAAAATATCCGTAGCAGTGTAACCTTCCGGGTGGCCGACGTGCAGGCCTGCTCCCGACGGATACGGGAACATGTCCAAAATATACTGCTTAGGCTTCGGCGGCTCCGGGGTCTTGTAAAGTTGGGCTTTCTCCCAAGCTTCCTGCCACTTCTTGTCTATTGTTTTGTGGTCAAAAATTTCCATAAAAATCTACTTTAGTATACAATTTATCGTGAGCATCGTCCAAGGAGGGCCTATGGCTTGGGTTACTCAGAATTTCCGTGAGCAAGTACGTACTCTAAGCATGGAACTTTCGGCGATCGTCAGACGAACTCTTGAAGACAGGCAGATGGATGAGCTCCGATTGATCGCCGCCAGACATCCTCTCAAGCATGTTCGATTTGTTATCTTTTTTGCCTGGACCCGTGAAGAGCGTCGGGCCAAAAAAGCAGGCGGCGATCGGGAATTCGAATCACTGGCCACTCTTGCTTTCGACCTGGTTGTCAATCACGAGCGATACCAGCACGTCGTTCTCGATCTGCTCGGTGAAATGCAGAAGGAACACAGGAATTTTTCATGGGGTCTCGTTGCGGAATCGATACCGCGAGAATTTCCGCAAAAACCTGCTACGCAAGCCTTGGCAAAGCAATTTCCAATCCATCCCCTCGATCCCCGGATACTCGGTTCGTTGGGAATCTCAGACCAGTAATTAACTTACTGGTTTTTTTATTCCAAATAATTTGCAGGCGTTTTCAAAAGTTTGCTGGCCGGCTTCTTCCATATCCATTTTTTTTATCTCCGCGATCTTCTCAGCCACGTGGCGGACATAACTTGGCTCGTTGCGTTTGCCGCGATATGGTGGCGGCGCCAGGTACGGCGCATCGGTTTCGATCAGCAAACGGTCAAATGGGGTTTTCTCCACGACTTCAGACAGCCGGCCGGTTTTGTCGAAAGTCAAAATGCCGTTGAGCGCGATATAAAATCCCAAATCGAGAAATTTTTTCGCCGTATCCCAAGTGTCTGTGAATGAATGGGCAACACCTCCACCGGCATATTCGCTTTTGAGAATTTCTATCAAATCAACGTAAGCATCACGGCAATGTATGATCACTGGCAAGCCATGTTTTTGAGCAAAGACAAGCTGTTTGATAAATTCTGTCTTCTGCATTTTGACCGCACCTTCTTGCCCATCCGGCGGCAAACGAAAATAGTCCAGCCCGCACTCGCCCACTGCCATCACTCTATTACTAGATAGTAATGGAGTGTAATTAGCCTCGTCAAAATTCTCAGTTTCAGTTGGATGTAAACCAATCGCGACAAAGACGCCGGTCGGATATTTTTTTGACAAATCAACAGCCAAACGGGAATTGGCCAAATCCGTGCCGACATTGATCATCCAGGTTTGAGCATCCAAAGCGCGTTTGATCACAGCATCCTGATCATCCGCAAAAGCCTTATCATTGACGTGCGTATGAGAATCGAAATACATAAAAGTAAAACGTAAAGAGAAGAGCGTAAAACAATTATTTTTATCTCTTCTCTTTAATCTTTAATCTTTAATCTTTAATCTTTAATCTTTAATCTTTAATCTTTAATCTTTAATCTTTAATCTTTAATCTTTAATCTTTAATCTTTAAT
>Ga0210400_10001149_pt1 | contig 26799 bp, 23 predicted proteins | sample IncBWH26MmetaG_FD_155456 | JGI IMG/M metagenome (GOLD analysis project Ga0210400, IMG submission 155456) | Forest soil microbial communities from Barre Woods Harvard Forest LTER site, Petersham, Massachusetts, United States - Inc-BW-H-26-M | ecosystem: Environmental > Terrestrial > Soil >... | reverse complement strand
TGGTGCAAGGAACGCATTTATCAGTAGACGGCAGCTTCATCGAAGCGAATGCGTGCAAGGAAAGCCGGATTCCACGCGAGCAGTTAGCGGAAGCGGCCCAAGTTCATCACACCGTGCGGCAGTATCTGCAGGAAGTGGAACAGCAGAACCCGGTGGAAGAGTCGGTGCATGAACAGGACCAGGTTTCGACCACCGATCCCGACTCTACCTACGCCACCAAGGGAGGCACACCGGCGCGGCTGGGATACTACGACAACTACCTGGTGGACAATCACAGTTGTGTGATCGTGGGAGTGCAAGCGACGGCAGCACGGATGAGTCAGGAAACCGTGGCCGCGCAAGACATGCTCGCCCGTTTCGCTCAATGGCAAGGACGAGAGCCGGAATCGGTGGCGGCCGATACAACCTACGGGAACGGCGAGTTCTTGCAATGGCTAGCTGATCGGAGCATCACTCCCTACATGCGGACCCGTGACAGTATCCACCGAAAGAGGAGCCCATTCTTTGGCCCCGAGCGTTTCACCTACGAACCAGAACACAATCGCTACGTCTGCCCCGCCGGCCAGTTCCTCAACTACGGTGGCCGAGTTTATCGCAATCGAGCCTTCAACTACATCGGGACACGCAAAAAGTGTGGCCCGTGCTCGCTCCGGCCTCAATGCACCAGTGCTGCCTTCCGAGGCCTTATCATCCACCAGAACGAGCCCGCCCGACAACGTGCGCGGGAGTTGGTCAACACGCCAGAGTTCGCCAAAGCGCAGCGGCAAAGAAAGAAGGTGGAAGCCTCGTTCGCGGAACTGAAGAATCAGATCGGATTGCGGCGCTTGCGTCTGCGGAGACTCAGGTTCGTACGCGAGCAGTTCTTCCTGGCAGCGGTAGCTCAGAACATCAAGCGACTGGTGCGCTTCCTCAGTCTGCCGACAACACCGGTTCTACCGGCCACCACTTAGTCGAACGAAAACAAGAAACTCGACGACGGCACGCTCGCAGATGAAAAGCCGCCCTGTGGAGGGACTTTTTCAACACCCACAGGCGATTTCGCTCATTGAGGGATCTTGAGCGTAACCGAGACTTTCACCAACTATCCGGGCTTCCTGAGCAAAATTGACCAATGTTTCCCGTTGGGATCGCCGTAACATCGACAACCTGGGCAATCGTGAAAATACTTCTGGTGGAGGACAGCAAGTTTCTGAGGATGGCGACGGACAGGGCACTGACCACTGCCGGATACGAGGTGATTTCTGCCTCCGACGGAGAACAGGCCCTAAGACTCGCACGCGAGCATCTCCCTGCCCTGATTCTGTTGGACGTAATGCTGCCCAAGATGACCGGGCCAGATGTGATGAGGATATTGAAGAATGACCCCGCCACGGCAGCTATTCCGGTGATGATGTTGACCGGCCTCTCGCAGAAAAATGCCAAGCAGTTGGAGAAAGACGGAGCGAGCGGTTTCTTCGAGAAGTCAGACTCTATGCTCGGCAAGGGGCCTCAGTCGCTCTTAGCTTCGGTCGATCGAATCCTCAAGGAAACAAAAACCCGTTAATGAGTGAAATGGGGATTTTAGCCAATTGACCTACGGGAACTGATCGGCGCTTTTGGTCGTACTGCATGATGCAGCCATATTTGTGGAGCATCGAACGTGCGAGACGGCGAACTCATCTTATCTGGACCGTCGCGATCCTGATTTTCTACATCCCATTTGCCCTCAGTGTGCCTCGTGCAACAGGGCCGATAGTATGGTTGCTCGGTGACAAATGGGATTGGGAGAGTTCAGGATTGGCGGGATGGAATGCAAGGAACTGCGGGTCTGTCGGGTTCAATACCGACGCCCGACATGGCTCAAAATGCGTAATGACGTCCCTGCGGAATAAGGTGCCGTTTCGAGTCCGCTATGAAACAGGCTGTATCGACGAAGCGTGCTCAACAGGTTTGTGGGCGGTCGCGACGGCAGTCTCTACATGGTCTCATTTAACGGAGGTAGCCCGGACGGTGGAGTGGACCTGCTCCACCAGAGCGTAACGATACGTCCCTGCGCCGAGCCGATTCGCCTTGTCGAAGTTTGTTGAGGGCGACCAGATTACATGCTTTGCACCCCCCACGGTGTCAGTGAGTGTAACGGGGATATTACGACAGTGGTCCCGCTCAAGGCCCCACCTTAGTTCGCCTCAAACCGAACCCTGCGAGACACAAAACTGCCCTTCGGGGCGTACCCGTATATAAAAGTGCCGAACGTGAAGGACGGCTTCGAGTCGTCCTGGAACTGATGATACCCACGATATCCAGAAGCTGTCCGTTGACCGTCGATCCACAAACTTGCCGTTTGCGTGAGGTGATCGTACCGCAGTTCGTAGGTGTGTGGATGAGCAACGTCCCCAGCCCCCGGGAACTCGATCTTCTGGTCCCACTTTAAATCGGGAGACAGCTGACTCACTAAGGCGACAAAGTATCGGTTTCCTTCCTGCAGGAACTCCATGTCGAATCGCGGCCCCCTACCGGCAAGATCAATGTCAGCCTCTCCTGCACCGCTTTCTACAGCGCAAACGCAAGTCAGCTTCCAGTCTCTCTGTACTGCGAAATCCCTTTCCGCTGCGCTAAGAGCTCGATAGTAATAGTTCTGATCGTCACTCACGATTCTCCATCGGTCCCAGCCGTTCGTCTCTCGATTGAAAATCGCTTGCGGATATTGTCCCTGCGGCCTAGCCAGCCTAAAGCCTTCGTCCAAAGGATCAAGCGCGCCTTCTTTCTGAATCAGAATCGAACGTATTGCGACGCTCGCGGCAGAGGAGGTCATCTTGGCTGAGATTATGCCGACGAAGCGAAACACGACCAAAATCAGTACAACGCTCGCCATCGCCAACCACACCCTGCTCCTGCGTGCCCACCATCGCGTCGCCGGTTCCATCGCCCGGCGTAATTCTGGAGGCGAAGGCTGCTCGTTTGATTCCACCCTCGATGTGGCGCCCGGAAGATCGCGCGTGACCTCCACTCTTTTCACCGGCACACTGATCCGATAGCCCTTCTTGGGTAGAGTTTCGATGACCTCTGTGCCAAGTGCCTTGCGCAGCACCGAGATATTTCTGGCAAGGCTGCCATCACCCACATAGCTGTCAGGCCAAACGCGGGCGATCAATTCCTCCTTGTTAACTACGCTCCCACGCGCTTCCACTAACACCATGAGGGTGTCGAATTCCTTTGGGGTCAGTAAGACGGTCTGTCCGTCCCGGCTCAGCAGCCGTTTTGCGGCATCCAGGCAAAAAAGATGAAAAGTGAAAACTGATGTATGGTTATCGCCCATAAAGTGCAGGACTTAGTGTTTTAAAGCAACTTTAAGATTTCGGTAAGGACAGCAGAAGCCCCAACTCCCTATATTCATCGCCAGGCCCCGGTCGGCTCACCGGTTTCCCCAGCCGACGAGCAGGCATAGCTCGACCCACAGGAATTTTAGCCGTGGTCACAAGCCAAGGCAATGGCACAAGTGTCTGGCAATGCTGGCGGGAAATCTCAGCTGCACAATCCGATTCGAAGGGGGCAGCTGCAATGTCTTGCACAATCGTAAGAAACCTTACCCGCGCATCGAGGAAAAGTGGGAGGGTGTCCACCGCCATCGCAGTATTTGTTCCTTTCGCCGTGGCAATCTCGCCGGCGCAGGCAACATTTACCAATCTCTTCGACTTCGATGGCACGGACAGCGAAATCCCTACTACGTCTCTCTCGTCCAGGGCACCGATGGTCAGCTTTACGGAACCGCTGCGAGCGGTGGGGGCAACGGCTTGGGCACTGCCTACAAGATCACAACTGCTGGCGCGTTCACACAGCTCTACAGCTTTTGTTCGCAGGCTGGCTGCGCCGACGGCGGCGTACCCTACGCGGGATTGGTGATGGCCGCAAACGGCAACTTCTATGGCACGACTGATCGGACGCTGAGTGCTATGGGGATTTTTCAACAGCTAACGGGTTAGCGTAATCAGGCGGCCCCATTTGTCCACTTCGCAGCCACACTTCCCGCAGGTTCCGCCACCCCAGAGGGTTTGCTTCAATGATTGTGGTCGCCGCACTTTCGGCATCGGTGAACCGCACGCGGCGCGAGCCGTTCAGGTGCACGACGCGAGGTGGTTGTGGCTAAGTACGTTCATAGCGTGAGCCACATCCCGCAAAACTGTCTACCCACGGTTCAGTCAACGAAGAGTTCGAAAATTAGTCACGGCCGATGTCGCGGTTTCGGTCGCGTTGTTCGGAAGAGTATCGGTCGATATCACATACACACTGTAAATGGTGTTATTGGTCAACCCCGTGAAGGTAACAGTGTGGTTCGTCACCAGCGTCGTGTCCACGGAGGTGAGTGTGTAATTGCCCGGCGGGTACAGAGCGATCGCACCTTGAGAAGTTGAAGGCTTGTTCGTCGTCCAGGTTACGACGGCATCATTTTGCGTAACGTTGGACATTGAAAAATTTGAAATCATCAGCGGTGCAACGCTCTGAACAATCGACCCGGAACTGACGCCAAAGTCTGCTGAACCGTTATAAGTTGCGGTGATGGTGTCCGATCCGGTTGCCAGAGTTGTCGTCGTGTAGGAGGCGGACCCGCCGCTCAGCGTCACCGTCTGTAGAGATTTCGTTCCCAGCCTGAAGCTCACGCTCCCCGTGGGCGTTCCCGAATACTGCGGTGAAACTGTCGCGGTGAAGGTCACCGACTGCCCAGCGGCCGAAGGATTCGGCGACGACGTCAGAGCCGTCGTAGTCGAGGCTTTGGTAATGACTTGGCTCAACGCCGATGACGTGCTCGCCGCGTAAGTCGTGTCGCCGCTGTAAACGGCGGTGATAGTCTTCGTTCCAACCGCCAGCACGGAGCTGCTGTAGGATGCTGTACCTCCGCTCAATGGCACCTTCGCCAGAGTTGCCGTGCCGGATTTGAATGTCAACGTTCCTGTTGGCGTGGCGGTGCCTGAATTCGGTGCAACCGTAGCAGTGAAGGTAACTGTCTGCCCGAAGGCCGACGGGTTTACGTCGACGTTGATGCTTGTTGTGGTGGGCAGGCCGTCGACGACCTGAACCAGTGTTGTTGAAGTGCTGGCCAAATAATCGATGTCACCGGCGTAATGCGCCGTTATTTTGTGGCTCCCTGCGACCAGCGAACTGATGGCAAGAGTTGCAGTCCCGCCGTTTATCGTTCCCGTGCCGAGTGTAGTGGTCCCGTCTTTGAACGTGACTGAGCCACTGGGTACGGGTAGCCCCAAAGTGGTGTTCGAAGGAGTGACCGTCGCAGTGAAGGTCACTGAGTCTCCGAAGTTGGAGGGGTTCTCAGAGGACGCGACGGCAATGGTTGTTGAAACCCTTTCTACTACTTGCTTGAGCGCCGCCGATGTGCTGCCCGTGAAATTCGCATCCCCGGAGTAGATCGCCGTGATCGACCGCGTTCCGATCGTCGTGTACGTGGTCGTGTAGCTAGCCTGCGCGTTCGAAAGCGGGAATGTGCCCACCTTCAAGGTGCCTTGCTTGAAGGTGACCGTGCCGGTGGGCGTTCCGCCCGACTGACCAGCGACCGTAGCGGTGAAGGTAACAGATTGATTCAGGAGCGAGGGATTTACTGAGGATGTCAGCGCCGTGGTTGTCGTCGCCATGCCAACGGATTGCGAGAGCACGGTCGAAAAGCTCCCCTGGACATTGTTGTCGCCGCTGTAAGACGCCGTGATGGAATGCGTGCCTGCGGTGAGTACAATTCCGGTCAAAGCCGCGGAATTGCCGCTCAGACTAGCTGTGCCCAACGTAGTGGGGCCGTCCAGGAAAGTCGCCGTCCCAGTCGCTGTGCCGCCGTACTGCGGCGTAATCGTTGCCGTGAACGTCAGTGCCTGGCCCGCTGGGTCTGGGTTGAGGCTCGAGGAAACAGACGTCATACTCGTGGCCTGACTGACAGTCAATGACAAAGGCTGTGAGCTACCGGTTCCGGTTTGCGTATCCCCGCTATACCTTGCGATAAGCGAATGCGTTCCCGCTGGCAGTCCAGATGTGGTAAGAGTGGCGATGCCGTTCACTACCGATGAATACCCAATCCCGTTCGATCCATCCAAAAACAACACAGTGCCCGTTGGCGCCGCCTCGGCTGTCGACGTGATTTGCCCCTGCAGGGTGAGCTGTTGACCGTAGATTGTTTGGCTTGGCGAGGCATGAATCGCCACAATCGGCTGAACTCGATTATCGGCAACTTGGTTGTAAAGGATGGCGAGCTGGCCGTTGCTGCCAGGCTGCACGATGTCGAGACCGCCGTCACCATTGAGATCTGCGACCGCAAGTTGCACGCGTGGGCTCGCCGTAAGAGCGGCATAGACCGTGGGCGACTGCAAGGTGCCATTGCCTTTGCCGAATGAAACCAGGATTCCGGTGTAGGTCGATGCGATCACATCGAGCTTACCGTCTGCGTTCACGTCGGCGAGCGCGATGCCCACCAGATTGCCGTCGGTTGTGCTCTGGGGCGAGTTGGCCGCGTACTGAAAAGTTCCGTCGCCATTGCCGAGCAGGATGCCGATTGAGCCGTTGGCACAGTCGCCCAGTTCGCACTGGTTGCCAATCACCACGTCCGCCTTGCCATCCCCATTTACGTCGCCCGTCACGACGGTTCCGGGTCCGCCGCCGCCATCGTAGACCGCACCGAAACTGAACGTTGCATCGCCATTGCTGAGCAGAATCTGTGCCCGATTGTTTTCTGCAAGGACGAGATCAGTCTTACCATCACCATTGAAATCAGCCGACGCAATCCACGTGCCGCCGCTGGATCCGAGTGGCGTGGTTACAACAGGTTGAAAGGTGCCATCGCCGTTGCCCAGCAGGACACCGATTGTGCTTTGTGGAGAAGAGTCAGACTGCAAGACGGCGATGTCGCCTTTGCCGTCGCCGTTAAAATCGCCGGTTGCCATTGTGAGCGTAGAGTAAGGGCTTCCCCCGGTCTCATAAACCACTGGGTTTGCGAATGTGCCGTTTCCGGTGTTGAGAAAAATGCTGACCGAGGTCGCCGTACAGGAAGCGTCGCAGCCGTTAAAAACCGCCACATCCGGCTTGCCATCGCCATTGAAATCACCAATTGCCAAAAATTGAGATTGTTGCCCCGGCGCCGTGAACTGTAGTGGCGCTTGGTATCCCCCAGCTCCATCTGAAAGAAGAAGGGTAAAGCCGCTCTGGCTGCAGGGTTCCCCCGCTACGCATCCGCTGGGGTAAAGCAAATCTTGGAATCCGTCGCCATTGATGTCGGCGGCAGCGACTGCCGGACCAGCAGGATAGCGTCCAAAAATATCCCTTCCTTCCGACACGTAAGTGGCGCTGCGCATGGTGCCATCCCCGTTGCCAAGAAGCACGCTCAGGGTTCCATCGTCGGCACCCCCAGTTTCGGCAAGGTTACTGGCAAGAACGATGTCGTTCTTGCCGTCGCCGTTGAAATCGGCGACATCCACAAATGCAGCCTCCGTGCCGCCGAGATAGAACGTCGATGAATTGGTGAAGTTACCCAAGCCGTCGTTAAGCAGCAAGGCTGCATAATTGATGCCATTTCCCGACCCAACAATGAGGTCCGGCTTGCCGTCGCCATTCATGTCTGCGGCGACCATGGAGCTGACATATACACCGCCGGCGCTAAAGGCGCCATACGCAATCGGGGTTTGAAACGTGCCATCGCCATTGCCGATGGCGACTTCGGCATAGCTAGAGGCAAAAACTGCGACATCGAGATTTCCGTCTCCATTAAAATCCGCCGTCGTAATGGCCTGTGCCCCATAAAAAAACGGTGGAGGAAAAGATGTTGACGACGGCGTACCCAGCGTGCCATCTCCGTTGCCAGGAAAGAAGACGAGGGTCGGGCCAGCAACCGTCACCAGCACGTCGGGCTTTCCGTCCTTATTGAAGTCGCCTAGGACCACTGGAATGGCAGAGTTGCCCCCTGTGGCATAACTGCTGGGTGCCTGGAAAGTTCCGTCGCCGTTCCCCAGGTAAACCTTGACCGCCCCCTGAGCGCATCCCCCGTTTGAAAAATCGCAGCCCAAAGTGACGACAACGTCTTGCTTGCCGTCACCATTCAGATCGCCTGCCGTGATGGTGTTCGGCCCGACGGCGACGCCGTTAAACGCGTAGGTTTGGCCGACCGAAAATGTTCCGTCGCCATTGCCCAGCAAAATTGTTATCGTCCCCGCTGAGCAGTCCTGACTGTTAAGGCAATCGCTGGCAACCGCCACGTCCGGTTTGCCGTCACCGTTGAAGTCACCGACAACAATGGATCTAAGCGCAGGTGCAGGGCCGCCCGAAATGATTGGGGGCTGAAAAGTTCCGTCGCCGTTGCCCAAATAGACGACGACCGCGTATCCGCTTGCAGGACAGCCTGGGATCCCGGCGGAGCCGGAACCGGACGGAAGGGTGGGGGCGCTACAGGAGGCAGCGACCACGACATCTGGCTTGCCATCACCATTGAAATCTAAGGGGTTACCCTTCGAGTCGCGAGTATGGACTTCGAGAGGTGAAATTCCACCAAATAGGGATCCTGTGTTGGAAAACACAGTCGCAGGGCCCGCCGGATAATCGATTCCCGCCTGGAAAGTGCCCTTGCTTTGGGCGACCAATGGCTGGCTTACAAAAGTGACAAGGACCAAAACGGCGAACAGGGCTACGAGGGCGTGGCGCGCCATGTTTATCTCCCCTTAATTCTTTAATTCTTTGATTGGACGGCTCGACGGCCTCTCCTGCCATTCAGTGCTATTGCCCAAGGGACACAATTCCCTTAAAATTCACTCGCCCTTGTGTCGGTCTCCCAAGTTGGGGGTGCTTGGCGGGCCGAAGGTGGCATTCACCGAGGGAAAGCCGCACGAGATGTCGTTCGACACAATCCTCAGTGAAAACCACGGCAATTGTCCTTACAGAAACCTTAAAAAGTTCTTAAATAGCTCATTGGGCGTGCCGTGAACGATTCCTCACATCCGACATTCGTGATTGGACGCCTTCGCCTTGAGGCACAACAAGGCTGCGTGACGCGCGACGGGCAACCCGTGCCCTTGACCCCGAAGGAATTCAATACGCTGCTAGCGCTGGTCGATGCAGGCGGACGTTTGGTACTAAAAGAAGACCTGATGGCGAGGGTCTGGCCCGACAGCTATGTCGGCGAAGGCAGTCTGACCAGGAATATCTCGGTTTTGCGGAGAGCGCTAGGGGAAGACTTGATCCAGACCGTGCCTCGTCGTGGATATCGGATTGGGCTGCCGGTGGTTTCGACGGATGCTGGTTCTGGGGAAACGTCGCGGCCGCGAATTGAAACGTCTACGAACGGCGATCGGGCAATCACAGTTCAACCGGCGCTATGGTGGAAACAAACCGCCATTTTTGGCTTGGCCCTTGCCGCCGTTGTTATAGTCGTTTTCGCCGTTGCTCACTTCCTTGGCTACCACACTGCGAAAGCCCACGCCAGCAGCATGAATCCCATCCGCTCGGTTCTCATCGAGAAGAGTGGAGGGTTCGATCCGCTAACGGAGGGTTTCACACTCCACCGACCCGATGGAGATTATCCGCACGTGATATACAACCGCGAGGCGAACGGGTGGGATCGCTGGCGGCTCGTCACCGATGACCAGAACTATTACACTCGGCCGCTGAGTAACGAAGAAAAGGATTTCGCCCTGCAGAAGGATTGGAAGCTTACTTGCGTGTGCGCCCTGGAGAGCGGCGCTGGTGAAGCTGATATCGATTTCGCGGGCAAAGGGCCGAGATTCGACATCCAGTTACTGCAGGAAGGCAAACGATACTTCGTCGGCCTGACAAAGCAAATCTCTCCGACGATCGAACTGGACGACAAGATTGAGTTTCCCGGCGTGGCCGATGTGGCGCACCCGCACACTTACGAACTCCGTTACGACCACCTGAACAAGACGGCGAGCCTGTGGATCGACGGCAAAGAAATGGCCTCGGGATATCTCGGGCACTACCAGTTTCAAGAGGATAGGGGATTGTTGTTCGGCGCCGCTATCTACGGGAACGTCCAGAAAAGCAGCGCCGTGTTCCAGCAGGTTCGCTTCGAGGCGAAGTGATACGTCTTGCATTGGCGAAAACCAGTCTTTGAGCTTTGATGCCGTGGTGATCGATTTCTCTGCGTTGCCTTTCGAAAAAAATGTGGTTCGTACGAAGGAAACCGTTGAAGCGATGAAGGCGGTCAATCCAGCCATCCTGGCGGAGGGAGAGATAGGCGATATTGGAACGGGCTCTGAAATCCATGAGGCAGCTCAGAACGGATTCGAGAGCCTGACAACACCCGAGGAGGCGAGGCAGTTCGATCACTCAACCAGAATTGATGTCCTCGCCCACAAACTGGTTTGAACTGCCCGGAAAGTCGGCTTCCAGGAAGTCTGTAGCCGGGGGCACGACTGTGCCAGAATCCCCCGTTCCAGCCGTTCCCAGCGGTGCTGAAAACACATCTCTTAACATGACTAGTTTGGGAGCCTGCTCTTGTGCCGAAATCTACAGATTGTGGGGCGACTTCAGCCTCCCCTGACACGGCATGCCCCCGGTCGCATCATGACGTGAATGGTTCTCTTTTTCCATTGCTCAAACCCTTGTTCGCCAGGCAGATAAGTGTAATGATTCCATAACAATGTCGGCTCCCAGGCCCGAGTAAACTTTGGAGGCGCAAACCAACCAAAGGGCTCGGAGGAAAGGAGCCGAACATGCTGATTATAGGTTGTGACTATCATCCGGGCTTCCAGCAAATTGCTTTTGTGGACACAGAAACTGGGGAGTGCGGCGAACGACGACTGGCTCACCGCGGAGAAGCTGAGCAGTTTTACCAAGACCTTAAGCAGCGCAATGCAACCGTGCGGCTAGGGATGGAATCGAGCGGGCACTCGCGCTGGTTTGAGCGTTTGCTGCGGGACTTGCAGTTCGAGTTGTGGATCGGGGATGCGGCTGAGATTCGCACCCGGCGGGTACGCAAGCAGAAGACGGATCGTCAGGATGCGCAGTTGTTGTTGCGGCTGATGTTGGAAGATCGTTTTCCCCGAATCTGGGTTCCCGATGCAGCCAACCGGGACCTGCGGCAGCTGCTGTGGCATCGGCATCGCTTGGTGCAGATGCGCACGCGGGTGATGAATCAGTTGCATGTGGTGGCGCTCAACGAGGGTCTGCGGCGCAAGAAGGCGCTGTGGCGGCCGGCGGGGCGCAACGAACTGGAGTCGTTGGTGCTGGCACCCTGGGCCAGTCGACGACGGCAAGACTTGCTCGACCTACTGGATCAACTGACGCCGAAGATCCAGGATCTGACGCGCCAACTGGAACAGGAAGTGGAGAAGCGCCCGGTGATGCGGCGGCTGATGACCCATCCTGGCGTGGGTCCGCTGACGGCACTGGCCTATGAGTTGGTCATCGGAACGCCCGAACGTTTTCACTGCGGCAAACAGATTGCCAGCTACGTCGGGCTGGTGCCCGAGGAAAATTCCAGCGGCGATCGACGCCGGCTGGGACACATCAGCAAGCAGGGCAACGCGCTGCTCCGGTTTCTGCTGGTGGAAGCCGCGCAGGTCACGGTGCGCAGCCATCCCCAGTGGCGCAGCACATTCTTCCACCTCGCCATGCGGCGGGGACGGAAGATCGCCAAGGTAGCGATGGCGCGGAAGCTGGCGGTGCATCTGTACTGGATGTGGCGCCAGGGGTTGGACTACGGCCAGGGCAAAAGCTCGGTTCGCACGCGGGAGAGCCCGGACATCCCCATGGTGTGCAGTAAATCACCGACGTAATGATTGGGCCTCCCGCTCCCAAAACCAAGGGAGTTCGAACAAGTAATCATGATCCCAGTTGGGGATCGAAGAGATGGCTGGGTCGGACTGAGTTCCTGCCCCCAAACGATTAGCAGCGAGCCCAAGGTTGGACAGCGCAAACCACCCACGAGAGCGAAATGGCGCTCTTCCACGAGTGCATGCAGTGGTGTGCTCGGAAAGTGCTTGACACCGCCGACATTGTTAGACATGGGGATTGTTACGCCAGTTAACTCAAGGGCAGAGATGGAAACGCTCTCGGTGTCGCCTCACGACCTGACCATGCGAATCAAATAACAGGAATATCCAACTTGCTCGGCGCATGGCCCCTGCCAAGCAACAGTCTGGTGGCGAGAAAACAGGAGCAATTCACCTTCATTCGCAGTCAGTCTGTATCCCCTTCCATCTTCGAACACGGAACCAGCTTGTCGCTCAACCTCTTCGTTGTACTTGATACCAAGCGTATCCAGACCCGCTCGAACGTTATTGAGCGATGTCCCCAAGGCGGTCACCTGATCCACATTCGATTCGAGCATTGCCAACTCTGCATAGCCATGTGGAGCGGAACAATAGCCGAGGTAGGACGCTGCGGCCAGCATGACGAGGAACCCCGTACTTTTGAACGGATGTTGGCGGAGCCGCTTGAGGATAAGATTCACCTTCTTCACTAGATCGTTCGAACGGTTTCATTATGCAGGGTTTCGGCGATGGCGAGGCAGGTAACGGCTGAAATCAGGCCATAGCGCTCAAAACCCCTGAACCCATCTTAGTGCTCACGCTTGCATCGCCCAGACGGTCTGCCGTAGTCCCAATGGTGCGGCATGGGAGGCCGTCGCCATGGGCAAACACAAAATCAAACCGAATTACCGTCGCCGAGTGCTGCGGCTGCCAGACCTGGATCATTGTAAAACGGCGGTTCTCAATAGCCTCGGCTCGCCAGCCTCGCGCCGAGTCTACGAGTACGTCATCGACCAGTTCATCGCCTGGTACTGCTCCGAGCCTCGGCTGGCTTTCAGCCGCATCGTCGTCGTGCGTTATCGCATGTATCTGGAATCGCGGCATCTGGCCGCCAACACCATCAACCAACAGCTTGCAGCCGTGCGTCGTCTGGCTCACGAAGCCGCAGACGCGGGCTTGCTGGGTCCAGAGCTGGCGGCCGGGATCAGCCGGGTCAAGGGTGTCAAGCAGCTCGGGTTTCGCTCCGGCAACTGGTTGAGCGCCGAGGAGAGTTCGAAGGTACTCCAACATGCTTGTGGTGACAGTATGCGTGCCAGGCGTGACTACGCGATGCTGGCCATGCTGTTCGCTTGCGGCTTCGGAAGATCGGAACTCGTCGGCCTGGAGTTGGACGAGATCCAGATGCGCCAGGGGCACTGGGTAGTGGTAGACCTGATCGGCAAGGGCGGCCACATCCGCACCGTGCCCATTCCAGAATGGGTCAAAGCCGCGCTCGATGAGTGGACGGTCGCGGCCAGGGTGACGGCGGGAAAGATCTTTCGAGGGGTTGCCAGAACGGGAAAGGTGGGGGGGAAAGGCATCTCGCAGAATGTTGTGTGGTACGTAGTCAAGACCTGTTGCGAAAGAGCGGGATTGGAGAATATTGCACCGCATGATCTGCGGAGAACCTGTGCGAAACTGTGCCACACGAATGGTGGCGAGCTGGAGCAGATTCAATTCTTACTGGGCCATGCATCGGTCCAAACGACGGAACGCTATCTCGCCTGCAAACAGAATCTCGGACATCCGGTAAATGATCTTTTTGACCTCAGATCGGACGGACGGCCGCATGAAAACGATGGTGAATCTGCCCCAGTGAAATCCTCCGACGCTGTAGAAAAGGCATCTGGGCAAGGGATAGAATGCAGCCACGGAGGATCGGACCATGACCAGCCCATCTGCGACTCAAGACCGCTATCCCTACCAGAACGAAGCGATCTGGTCGAAGTCAGAAAAGACCGCTGCACGCCAAGCGTTCGACGCTGCCCTGGGGCGAGAGCTTCACGCGGCAATGCAGGAAGCAAAGAAGATGGTCAGCCAGATCAAGGAGCCGGCGGATCTGTGGGACTTGGAACACTACCTGACGGAACGCCGTAAAGAGATCAATCGCAAGTACGACTACCGCTACTCCCAACTCACGCACGTCTTCGGGAGACTCTTGCACGAAGGCCGACTCAGCGAGGAAGAACTGCGCGGTTTACGGGAGGACAAGCTGACGCCGATCCGTTCCTTCGCCAAGTTCTTAGCAGAGGACGCGGCCTGACCTGCATTCTGAGTGCTATGGCCTGATTACAAGAGTTGTCTACCAAACCGCCGATTCACTTCCGCCCGAAATCCTTCTGTGAAAGCGCTGCCGCGACGCCGAGAACCGCCGGATTCTTGATTTACCCGTGATCCGGCGCGCCATGTTGTCACTACCGAGGTCGAGTCTGTGGAATCGCTGGGGGCTTAGCAAAGATCCGATTAGCAACGTGAGGGACCCTGAACTTGGGTACGGTATGTGGTCCTGGAGCTGTCTTGTTGAGAGGCGATGTTGACACGCTTCTATTGAGCGGACCCTTCACGTTTGTTCGCACCCGGCGGCGTGCCTTGTTGGCAAGAGGAGGTGGATCCGGGAGCGAGCTAAGGTCGACGATTGCAATGCCCGATCCGTTGTTCCCGGTGATTGCGAGCAAAACGTTGTCTTGCCCATCTCCCACAAGAGCGTCGTAATTTTGCGAAAGGCTAACAGGTAGCGCGATGCGCGAGAGCAGCACGCCTAGTTGTCCATCGAATACATCGATGCCGTTGGTGGAAGGTTGAAACAGCAGCATTCCATCGGGACTCAACTGGGTCCCGTACACATATTCGATGTAAGTGGCATCCTGATCGCTGAGGACCAGGTACGACTCGGCATTCAACTCCGCGTCGTAAAGATAGCTGGTGGCCTCCAAGGTTGCTTGTCCGCTCGACAACGTAAGATCATAATCGCCGTAGCAGCAGGAGGGGTCGGCCGCGCCAAAGGTGAGATGGTCACTAGCGATATCCACGGTGAAGACAGCTCCATCTTGGTTGAAAAATACCTTGGAGTTATCGGCACTGATGGCGGCGTGTAAGAACACGTCCAGTGGTCGTCCATCGGAATAAAGGCCGGGCGAGGTGATCCCGTAGTCGGTGATTGCACCCGTGCTCATGTTCAGCTTAAAGAAGCCGTGTGCACCGTCCACCCCTGACATGGTGGCGTAGTAGATCATTCCTTTATCGCTGATGGCCACTGCGACCGGCTCTACGGTTCCTAGAGCGGTCACACTCACAGGAAACGTGCTCACGGACGCTGGGTTGGATGGGTTCAACTCGTAAATCACACCGGCGGAAATATCCGCTACTGCTAGCTCCGTGCCGTCCGGCGAGAGTGCTATGCCCCACAACCTCTGGGCCGCGCCGTTGGGCGCCGGAATGCTGATGGGACTCAGCCACTTGCCTTGCGTCTTGGAGAAAACCTGAATTTTGTTTGTATCAGTGAAGTAGTACAAATCACGATATGAGTCGTGGATCCCTTGGGCCAGAGTAGTGCCTGTTAGAGAAAACTCCTGTACGGCGGGCAAGTACTGCATACCGCTTTGAAGCGTAGCCGTTCCGGACGGGGTGGTCACCGAGATGTTGGAGGCGGTTCCCGCCGTGCCGGGCGGTATGGTGAAAGAAAGTGACTGCACAGGGGTTGAAGCGGTGCCGTAGCTGTAGCCGCTTGGATTGAACGCGGTAATCTGAACCGCTTGTCCGCCTACGGTTACCTGCAGTCCTTGCGGAATCTGGTTGGAGGAATCTGAACCGAATCCATATCCAAAAATCCAACCGGTTCCACTGCCTTCGGCCGTCGAGGCATTCGGCGTAACCTCCAGAATCGTCGGACCATAGCTGAACGCTTGCGGCAGGATTTCTGCGCCACCATCGGTCATGAGCGCAACCACATCTACAGGCCCCCCCGAACCAGCGGGAGTTGTGGCATCCAGCTGCGAGGAGTTTGAGGTAATTGCGGTTGCGAGATTCTGCCCAAAGTAGACCGCGGCCAGGTTCGTGGAGGGAGAGAAGTACGTGTTTACCGAAGTGCCGCCGGAGGCGGGGCCCGTGTTAGGCGTGACGTAACCATTGAGAAAAGGTCTTCCTACGGGTCCAGTCTGCATCGCCGCAGCATCGAGAAAGCCAACTCCTTCGACATTCACACCAGCGAGAAGGCCGGTGTTGTCGATGGCGCCGATCCATGTGCCAATAGGCTCCGTATAGAGGTCGGGAATCCAGCCGACTTGAGCGCCCGTCGAAAGACTGAAGGCGCTGACGATTCCTCCCAGTTCCGGTGCCAGGTAGACCGTGCTCGAATCGGGACTGATCACAATGTAGGTCCCTGATGGAAAGTCACCAACTGGAAGCGTGGCTGTTTGCGCAAGCGTTTGAGCATCAAATACCTCGATTTGCGCCGCAATACCAAACCCAAGAACAAGAATCGACTTGCCGTCAGGAGTAGGAGTTACAGGTAAGCCCGTGATGCTGACTGAGTTGGTTTGCCCGGTGACTGGATCGATCGTGCACAACTCGCTGGCCGTGGTACCGGATGGGTTTTGATTCTCCAGCACAAGCAGACTCCTGTCCCCGGTAGCCACGAAGGCAAAGATATAACCTGTCCTCGCACACTTTCCGATCTGACGGCCGGTCTGTAGTGAGTTGGTGACTGGATTCCAGAAAGCGAAGCTAGAGTAGCCATCAATAAGAGGGTCGCCGCCTTGCCCACCTAAAAGCGCCAGTTCTCCGTTGGCCATGACTTGGACTGCATAAGCCTGAAAACCTGTCGGGCCAATTTGGGAGGAGAGGTATCGCTGGGTGACGGCCATCGTTGCAGGATCGATTGCGTAGACGTCACCGATCTGCGTGCCGGCATAGAGAACGCTGCCATCTGGCGTTTCATCCATCCCATAAGCGCCCGGTACGATAATCGATCCCACCAGTTGGCGAGCGGTCGCATCGAAAACGAATATCTGATTGCTTCCCGGATCGCTCATGAAGAACCGATTCGTCGTGGAGTTGAAGAGAACCGCATACGGTTGCACCGCGTCAGTCCGAACGTAGCGCGTGCGGGACAACGAGACGTTTCCTGTATCGGCATTTATCTGAAGATCGAGTGCAACCTGCTGGGACTGAGCGCCCGAACTACCCTTAACCGACACCGACAAACTCGCTGCACTTGCAGATGACGCGGCGCTGAACATGAACTGCTGCGATTGTCCGGCAGTCAAGTTGGCGCTTGAAGGAGAAACGCCGACGCCGGTTGGCAGGCTCGAAAAAGTGATACTTACACTCGAATCAAAGCCGTTAGACCCAGTGACACTTACAGTGACCGATCCTGGATTTGTGGCTGAGATATACAGGCCGGAACTGGATAGGGACAGGTCGAAATTGGGGGGCAATTGACTACCACCCCCTCCGGCTCCTCCTCCCCCACAACCAGAGGCAATTATTAGCAATGCTGTGAGTGTCAGCTCATTGGCTGCGAGTAATAGGCGACGAGAGAGACAGCAGGAAGTTCGGAAGATAGGACTTGCGACCAGCTTAGCACCTCTCAGGTTTTGGTGCAGCAACCAATGGCTGCAGCCGAGAATCCGAACTCAGGACCGTTGGTCATGATACATCAGTACAGCTCCTCAAAAAAGCTTTCTGGTTGAGGTGCTGTCGCCCTCAATGGCTGTCTTAACATCGCCATTACGCTCAAAATCTCTCGCCACTGGTCCTCAATCATGCGGGGCCTTCTGATTTCGGGAGAAGTCCTAGGATAAAGGCCAGTCCAAAATACAGTACGCCGTTCAGTGCGGAGAGGAAGAGCACGATTAGGACTCGGTGAAGTGTCGTCGAGTTTTCCGCTGCCATCAGACCAATAGAGGGTGGCCAAAGGATCAAGAACAGAACATCCAAATTGGACACCGTAGCCGGATCAAGAATGTACGCGAGTGTGGCGAGGCTGAGTGCTACGGCGAATCCAACGAGACCGCAACGACTGCCCCACTTTTGCGCCCTGGCTGTGTCCATTAGATGTGATCGTAACCGTGCTGAACGCTGCAATGCACATTACGGCAGTTCCGCTTGCTTCAGATTTCAATTGATGCCTGTTGCAAAATCCCCATAGCACTCATCATGAGGCCGTGCGCCGGGCACTTGAGTTGTAATCGCCTGTGGCTGTTGAAAAACTCACACTCTAGAAGTTCGTAGAAAATTCATCGCGCTAGGATGCCCTATAAACGACGTTCTCGATGTTGGTGGACATTTTCTATCTCTCGGCGGGGACAGTTTTTTCAAAAGAAGGGGTTTTTCAACAGCCACGCCTGTGAACGTAAAACTATCGGTCTCGACGGTCGAAGAGCCCGAAAGGGGGGGCGCTTCTCGATCGCGGAGAACGGGAATCCTCGTTCTTGCCTTTTCCCAACCCAATCCCCTAACATCCGGTGGCGTTCCGAAAGGAGGCAACATGAACACGAAGAGAGTGGTCTGCTGTGGATTAGTTCTGATGCTGGGCACCATGCTCGCCGTTTTCCCAGCAGCAGCGGCTGACGAGTCAGACGTGGCACGGCGCGCCGCAATTTGGGAGAGAGAGTATAACGCTGGCAACCTTGCGGCCGTTCAGGCACTGTACGCCGATGATGCCTGCCGAATGCCACCCAATGAGGAAGCGATATATGGCAAAGAAGCGATTCTGGCCCACCTCAAGGCGGGACGGGATCAGGGCCCTACCAACAAGATTAAGATCGTCGTCACTAGCGCTGAGAGCAGCGGCGATCTGGGCTACGGCATAGGGACGTACGAGGTCACCGGTCCGGACGGCTCCCAGTTTGACCATGGCAAGTGGATGCTGGTGTCGAAGAAATCGCATGGGACATGGAAGACTCAGTGCGAGATCTTTAACTCAGATGGGCCGAGATAGCGTTTCGCCATTGACGCACCCGCGACCGACGTAGGTATCGCGGGTGCGCCGCATTCAACTTCCCGGTTGTCCCCTTTTGCTTTTCCTATCACCGACTACCAACTTCCCACCCAGGATTCAGGAGTTTAAGCGCGAATCGCGTGGCAGCGTGCAAAATGGCGTAACATCGCGATTGCGTTCATTGACCCTTGGGGGGGTTATTCCTATGACAAACCTTTGGCAGTTTGAGAAGCAGCGTCTAGAGAAGTGATGGTGGCGATCTGAGTCCCTAGGGACTCTTTTGCCAGCCTGACATGTTCCTCTAGCGCGGAGCGGAGTTCTGGGAGGATGCGATCAAGATCAGCTAGCGTCTTGGCGGCGACGGCTTCGGTACAGAGCCGATGGATTCGAGCCTCGGTGTGGGCTGGCACGTTAGAAGGGTACTCGACAAAAGTCCATCACGGCGATACAGGAAAGTCCCTATCTTGCTGGTCCAACTGTTGAAACATCCCCCATCACGCTCAGAACCCTCAATGAGCGCTATCGTCCTGGTTTCGACAACCATCGCGTCGGATTCGCTGAAAATGCCCTACACAGAGCACCGCAAAGTGTGAGAGATTCGCCTCGCTCGTGCCTATTGTTTCGACAGGAGTTCGATCGCCTTCAGAACTCTCTGCGTCATCCTGCTCTGAACCATGGCAAAAGCCATCGCGACGTAGATCATTCCGAAGAAAAGCACACAGACGGAGAACAGAATCATTTTCCGCACATCGGTCGCGGGATTTTCACTGACGTGACCCAGCCAAACAAGCAGGCCCATCATCACACAAAGCAGAATGACAAATACGATGGTCTGGCGTTTCCTTATGCCGTCCACCTCGTCCAAAGACTTGCGCAAAATGTTGTCCGTTTCTTGAGACATTTAGATTCTCCCTGTCCTGGCTAGTTGTTTTCGGAGGGCTGTCAAACCATAGGCCAGGCGCGATTTGACAGTACCCACTGGAATTTCAAGGATCGCTGCTACTTCCTGGAGAGATAACTCCTCCTGAAAATGGAGGACCAAAACTGCGCGACTCGCCGGCGAAATACCTTCCGTGTCTAGCAACAGTTGCAAAACCTCAGCGGGCGGGCGTACATCCGGCGCGCGGATTTCTTCGATCATGAGGTCGTCGGGTAGCTGTTCGGGCCAGCGATTCTGCTTCCTCAAATGCCGGAATGCCGCACGGCTGGCGATCCGATACGCCCACGCTCGGAACACCTCAGGTTTATTCAGCCAGGCTAGCTTCCGACAGACGATCACGAGGACATCTTGCAGCACGTCGTCGGCCTCGGAGGAGCCGACCAAACTGCAAATGTAACGGTGTAACGGACCTTGGACACTGCGCAGCAGAAGCTCAAGAGCTTCACGGTCATCGCACTGTGCCCTCAGGACCCACTGCGCCTCTTGTATAGAAGTCGTCACTCGGCCCTTTCACCAGTTAGAGACTCCAATCAGGCAGAAGAGTTCGGAACCACTCCAAGACATTTTGCCATGAGTCGTGTAAGACTCATCATCGGTCACCTCCCGCACAGGATAGATGGCGTAATATCCTCATTACACTGATCATCGAGGCTGAGGAATGAAATCGAACCAGAAAGTCTGGTGGGCGGTGCTGGTGGGCTCAATCTGCTTCGCCGCTCTTCTGTTCGCGGTGTTTGGCCAGGACTGGGCTATCGGATACGTATTCCGTCGCTAATGAGTTGGCGAACAATCTCGATAGCACTCATTGACCGCGCCGGAGGATTTGGAGTGCATTCACAGTACGTACATCCGTAGCATCCACCAGATAAGCAGTATCGCGACGATGGCCCCCGCGATGTGAACGATCCAGTCGCCAGGTGTTCTCGGCTTTCCGAAATTGAACATGCGGCAATGGTAGCAGGCCCTGCGCAGGTGACGGTTACCCGAAACATCCCCATTTCGCTCAAAATCCCCTCGGCTGGGGTTTTGAGCGATATGGCGTGGTTACGGAAACCATCCCCACAGGTCGGTTTGGCACGTTCCTTGGGTTGGTTCCGTCCGTATGAAGGAAAGGCGCCGGTCTGGGTTAGAACGCCTACTCAAGGCACAGCGCAGTTTCTCAATTAAAACTGCGACGGGCAACTCCTGCGCGGGCTTTCACGGCTTCGGGCAGCGCGGGATAATCCGCGGTTGCATCGGGACGACCCCGTTCCTCTCCTGGGTTAGGGAAGCGCAGAACAGATGCCGAGTGCACGTGGACAATTTCGTTTCTTACCGCGTACAGCACCAACTCTGCGATCGAATGAAGCTCAAGCTTGCGCATGATATTGCTACGATGGGTGTCTGCCGTTGCCGGGGTCACATTTAAGATCGCGGCAACTTCTTTGGAACCCTTGCCTTCGCATACAAGCTGCACAACCTCTCGCTCCCGTGGCGAAAGCTTAGGCAACCGAGCCGCGTCGGGATCCACGCGATGGCGCTTGTAGCCAACCATAATCACATCGGACACACGCGAACTGAAGATGCTCTTAGACCGCTGCATGGCCTCCACGGCGAGCGTCAGATCCGCCGTCTCGTCGGACTTGAAAACCCAACCGCGAACACCCGCTTCCAGGCACTCTCGGATAACTTGCTCGGAGTCCACGGCGGTCAGGATAAGAATCTTCTGGTCAGGATTGTGTTTCAGGATCTGCCGCGCCGCGTCCACGCCATTCAGGATTGGCAGGCAAATGTCCAGAATCAGGAGGTCCGGTTTCAATTGCCTGCATTTTTCCACCGCATCCCGTCCGTCGACGGCTGCCCCGCACACCTCCCAATTTTCGTGAGAACCGAGTACTGAGGACAGACCGAAGCGGAATATTGGATGATCGTCAGCCACCAAAATACGAAATGCGCCCATTGAGAACCTCCCCGTACTAAAGGCTAAAATTACGAAGGTCTATGGCTGATGTCTGTGCAAAATTGGACAGGTTCCGCGCCCCCGCGCTGCAAGGCACACATCACACAGGGCGGGTTTGGACGGCCGTTTTGAGCGTTCCTGAGCCAGTGACAAGAGAATCACAATCGCCCCACAACTTATGAGGTGCAAATCGCGGTTACACTCATCGACAGCCGAGGACGATAAATGGGCCTGGACAATTCTTTAGCGGGCCGCATTCAGGGCGATATAGGCCAGACCCGTGACCGAAATGGCAATGAGCACGTAGGGCCACACTTCGAGAGCGCGTTTCAACCCCGATACTGATGACGCTATTGGCAGCAGTCAACGTTCCTGCAACCGCACAATCGCGGTCAACAAATGGCTGGACAATTGATCCTTGGCTACAAAAGCGTCTACAGAGTTCAACGCCTGCTCAGGAATGTCCACCGCTCCGGATAGCATGATGATTGGCGCTTGCGGCCTCAGAAGCTTCATTTTAATGGCAACTTCGTGACCATCCATTTCGGGCATGAGATAGTCCACGACGACAACGTCAATCGAATGGAGGGAAGCCACTTCCAGTGCTTTGCAGCCGCTAGGAGCCGTCAGAACGGTGTACCCAAAGCTTTCGAGAAATTCCTTCTCGCACTGAAGCAAATCCTCGCTGTCGTCGATGCAAAGAACGATTTTGCCTGTATGCTGTAGGCGAGCGTTCGGGCGCATTGTGCTTCCTGCGTCCAAATTCTGGACTTGAGAACCTGTTCGCAATTGCACACTCCCCCATGCACCCTTGGTTTGATTAAAGAGGAAAAAAAGGCCGAACCCAAGAGAGTTCGGCTTTGAGAAACAAGCACCCGTTATGAAGCGGTCGTGAGGGTCGAATGTCAGGGTTGCCGCCACTAACCCATGACCGCATTCCGGTTCAGGAACAAAGCCGAGCATACATGTTGTAGGTCTCGATGGCTGTTCAATTTTGAACACTTTGGACGGGAGGCTAACGCCGTGAAGAGGGCACTCTTGAACTATCCTTGGAGACCAACTTACGCTTTTGTTCCTCGATCCAAGAGTCGATCCGTTTCAGTACGCCGGTGTCGTTACATTCGTTCCGAGCCTTTTGTAGACGCTCAATTTCAGACCTGATGACAGCCGCCTTGGCGCGGGAAATCATGGCTTGCAGTGTACGCCAACGTACAGAAAAATCAAGTGGCCGTGTATCATCTGTGACCCGGATCGCAGGCGAACAATTAGTGAAATATCCCCATTAAACTCATCTGGGCTTGCGCGGGGCACCTGAGTGAAATGGCCTGGTTTCGTAAACTGGCCCAATAATTGAACAGCGGAGCGAGTATTCAGGAAGAGTTCTTGCCGTTCTTGAGTACATCGCGGGCCAGTATGCGCCTTTCGGATTTCTCGATGAGGAGCGCCGCATGCTCCATCAGATCGACGGCGGTTTCACGTAGCTTTTCGGCCTCACGGCGAATCTACTCGGAAGTTGGTTTGTCAGGCATACGCCAATAATGCCACAACAACTACGAGCGGTGTCGGTCTCCAACGTACGCTCGGAATAGTGTTGCTGAGATAGCGGGTGCTAAATCGGCATCACACTCCATCTGGCCTTGGGCGGAGCACTTGAGTGTTTAGGATTCTTTCTTCGTCCCCTCGGCTAGCAGCTTCTTCTGTTCCTCAATCCACCCTTCGATCACGCGCTGGATACTAGCATCGTTGCATTGCTTGCGAGCCTCTTCCAGCCTCGCAATTTCGGCCTTGATCTGCCCCATCGCACTAGGGGAGAGCATAGTCGCCAGTATGCGCGTGATCATGTTTCAAGCCACTCATTTCCGCTCCTGTCGAAATATACGTGCGCTAGCGCACATTATTGGCCGATAGGTCCTGTAGGCGCGACACATCAATCCGCCGCAATCAAGCGTCGGTCACGATGCGGCTGTGTACGAGGGTGTCCCGTACTGAGTTGGCATTGCTCGCCCGACTCCGCCCCGCAAGTCGGGCAAGCGACAGTCTGTACCTCTTTGAGAGTTGGCTTCTTGGTCTTCATGGTAGCCGACTACAAAGCGCGGAATGGTCCACCGTCACTGACGAAACATCCCCATTACACTCATCGACCCGCGCGCTCCGCCCCCACCCAACGCCCACGCTCCAATTTCCCACTCAACCACTCGACATTCCCAGGTCGGGGTGTCGAGTGGCGGAGTGGAGAATGGAGGGGGGAGCGCCTTCGATTTTGGACGCTCGTCCACAACCTTCTTCTGTTCTCGAACCATCAGGGAGGCAGGCGGCACTCCGTCAATAGTCTTCATGATTGGTGATCGATGCGATCAGAGCAGGATATTAGCGGCACTCGACCTTCCCAAAATGGGAACTTACACGCTACGACCGTTGGTGCCAGAGAAATCCACGGCTTCAAGGTCGGAGTAGATGCGCAAGAAGAGAAGCCGCCGCCATTGCAGCAGCTGTGAAGCCGGAAAGGTGAGGACGATGGTCTCGCGTAGATACAACAATTCCAGGGTTGTCCGATGCCTGAAGTGTGTAATTGTGGACAGACTCGCCTTGGTCCGGCTGATTATGCTCTTGGAAGGGAATGCTATTTGATTCCTACAGGGCGACAGCAATGAAGCCGAAAAAAGGATGAAGGTCATGCGTAGATACAGCTATACCAAGATCTGGTTCCCAGTATTCCTATTGTTAATTGTCGCCACCGGATGCAGCGACCCGGACAAGTCCAGCACTAACCAAGACCTAGTCCAGCCGACCGTGAGTTCAGTAACTCCTCCGACCGGGACGGCCGGCGCATGCCCTAACTCAATAGTTACTGCCACCTTCAGCAAGGCAATGAATCCGGCAACGATCAATGGCACGACCTTTACGTTGACCGGCCCAGGCACAACATCCGTGGGAGGAGTAGTCACCTACACTGCATCAAGCAACACTGCGACCTTTACACCGTCAAGCACTCTCGCGCTCAACACCCTCTATACCGCCACGATTACGACTGGCGCCATTGACGCGTTTGGCCTTCCGCTGGCGAGTAACTTTGTGTGGACCTTCACCACCGGCGGCACAACCTGTCAGCCTGGTCCCCCCACCGTGATTTCCGTAGCCCCACCCAATGGTGCTGCCGGTATATGTCCTAACACCGTAGTCGTCGCCACCTTCAGCGAAGCGATGAATCCTTCCACCATCAATACCACAACGTTTACCTTGGCCGGGCCCGGCGCCACGGCCGTGGCAGGTGCAGTTACCTACAATGCGCCAAACTATGTTGCCACCTTCACCCCATCCGCTAGTCTCGGTCTGAATACGCTCTACACCGCCACCGTTACCACAGGGGCTCAGGATCTTCTCGGCAATCCTCTGGCAAGTAATTTTGTATGGACCTTTACTACCGCTACCGTGGCGTGTCAGGCGTCCTCAGTGCCGTTGGGATCAGCCGGAAACTTCAAGGTCCTGGCTGGCTCCACGGTTACGAATACCGGTTTGACTACGATTACTGGTGGCGACCTTGGGCTGAGCCCGGGATCTGCGGTTACAGGATTCCCCCCGGGAATCCTCGTTCCCCCGGCGGTTATGTTTGTGGCTGATCCTACCGCAGCGCAGGCCCAAATCGATTTGACCACAGCGTACAACTACGTCGCTGGACTACCCGGGGGCGCGGTCCTGCCAGGGGACATGAGCGGCTTGACTTTCACTCCGGGCCTATACAAGACCTCGAGCACCGTCATGTTGTCGGCAGGTAACGTCACTCTCGACGCACAGGGCGATGCGAATGCAGTTTTCATTTTCCAGGTGGGATCCACACTTACCACCCTTGGAAGTACGCAGGTTGTTCTGGCCGGAGGCGCTCAGGCTCAGAACATCTTCTGGCAGGTCGGCAGCTCCGCCACTCTGGGAACAAACTCGATCTTCTACGGAGCCATCCTGGCCCTTCAATCGATCACGCTGGATACCGGCGCAACCCTGCATGGGAGAGCACTTGCCCGTAATGCCGCAGTCACATTGGATGCCAACACTATCGATGACCCGTAAGCTACAGCGGCCGGGAGTGGGACCGGTTGGAAGCCGGCCCACTGGGTGGAAGCGGAATGCAAGTCATTAGGTTCGGAGGAATTGCCAATATGTCATCCCATTTTCAGCACTCGTATGGTCGCGTTGCACTTATGCGGTTGGCGATAGTTGCTATTCTGTGTAGCATTGCTTCGCTCGCGGCAGCACAGGACCAGCCCGCCCCCAAATGGGAAGTGTTCGCCGGCTATTCCTTCCTCTATCCCAACACTGATGTGCATGGCGTGCTCCCTGGAGGAATCCTTCCGGTAAGCAGCCCTTTGGAATCCAATCCCCGGGGCGCGGGCGCCAGCATTACCTATGATTTCAATCGCTGGTTCGGGCTGACCCTCGATACCAGCACTGATTGGGGCAGTGGTGAGTCCGGGCTCAACAACCGAATTGACGACACCGCATTCTCCAACCTTTCCTTCGGGCCAAAGGTTACCTTCCGCAGAGCCCATGTCGCTCCATTTCTGGAGTTCTTGGTAGGCGATCACCGTCTCATGCCGGATGCGTTTCACGACATCGACAAATTAGGGTTCATGGTCGGTGGCGGCCTTGATTTCAACCTCAGTAAGCACGTCGCTTTGCGCTTGCCCAGACTGGACTACGTAGCGTCCAGTTATCGCTATGGTCCTTCTGCCACGACGGGGAGCACCGATCTCCGGGGCATTCGGGCCCAGGCTGGCCTTGTCTTCGCCTGGGGCGGAGAGCACACTTTCACGCCCTCAGCAGCTTGCTCGCTGCAGCCGTCCGAGGTCTTTGCCGGCGAGCCGGTGACCGAGACTGCCGCAGGCTCGGGCTTCAATCCGAAGCGCACCGTCCAATACACCTGGAGTGGCTCCGGGCTGAAACTTGATGGCACTGCTGCCACCACGCAGATTGACACTATCGGCTTGGCGTCCGGCTCTTATCAGGTGACTGCCCACTTGAGCGACGGCAGCAGGAATGGCGTTGCCTCGTGCAGTGCCAGCTTCGCCGTAAAAGCACCGCGCCCGCCCACCATTTCATGTTCGTCAGATCCGGCGAGCGTGCCCCTGCGCGGAACCTCAAGCATCAGTTCGAACGCCAGCAGCCCCGATGGCCGCAGCTTGACTTACAGCTATACCACCACCGCCGGAAACATTACCGGCAACAC
>Ga0210400_10001148_pt1 | contig 26801 bp, 29 predicted proteins | sample IncBWH26MmetaG_FD_155456 | JGI IMG/M metagenome (GOLD analysis project Ga0210400, IMG submission 155456) | Forest soil microbial communities from Barre Woods Harvard Forest LTER site, Petersham, Massachusetts, United States - Inc-BW-H-26-M | ecosystem: Environmental > Terrestrial > Soil >... | reverse complement strand
AGAAAGAAGCGCCCTTTTCCTTAATTTCTTGTGGTACGAAACGGCAAAGCGGTGGGCTTCGTCGTCGAGTGCCACAATAACATTATACACTTCTTGCGGTAGATTTTTTAACGGAATTTTTGGTTTATTTTCTATAAGTAGTTCTTGTTTTCCCTTTGCAATAGAAATTATTTTTATGGTTTTTGTTGTTGGTGTTGCATTTTTGGCTTTAATTGCCACATTAAGCTGGGCAATGCCGCCATCAATTAACATTACTTCTGGATAACCCCATTCAGGGTGCAGGAGTCTGCGTGTGAGCACTTCTTTGAGCATAGCAATATCATTTGGTTCGTTTTTCATCTGGATGCGGAACTTTTTGTACTGGTTTTTGTCTGGCATGCCATTAACAAAAACCACCATGGATCCTGTGGCAAATTTTCCCTGGATATTAGAAATGTCATAGCACTCAATTTTACGCACTTCTTTATTGGTCTTTATAAGTTTTTGCAAGGCTAAACCAAGGTCAGACTTTGCAATATATTGCAGGGTTTGGCCTTGTAAGGTTTCATGTAAAATGACATGCGTGTGTTGCATAACCTGTTCTAATGCCTGCATTTTATCGCGAATTTTACCGGCTTTTTCAAATTCGTTGTGCTTTGCCAGGTTAGCCATTTCTTTTTTTAAGGCATTGGCCGCCGTTTTTCGTTTGCCTTGCAAAATCAATATCAGTTTCTTCAAGTTCTTTTTGTATTCAACTACATCCGGATTGGGTCCAGGGCAAAGCCCTAAATGGCACCAGGTGCATTGATTTTTCGGGTGCCGGGCAGATGTGTAATAGGGGAACACCTTCCGCAAATATTTTAGTGTTTTTTTGAGCGGATTTCCCTCAACAAAAGGCCCAACATATTGAGTATAACGGTCATTTTTTTGATGGGTTATGAAAATATATGGAATTTTTTGCTGGTTTTTTGCAACGGCAACATAAAAATAGTTTTTGTCGTCTTTCCAAACAACGTTAAATTTGGGCAGATGTTTTTTTATCAGTTCGGCTTCTAAAACAAGGGCTTCAATTTCAGAACCGGTTTCTATAAAGCTAATTCGTGACACTTTTTGGATAAATAAATGATCACGATACGATGGTTGCATGAAATGGTTTTTAACACGGTCTTTTATATTTATCGCTTTACCAATATAAATAATTTCATTTTTTTCAAAAAACAAATACACTCCCGTGGTTTTAGGGAGTCGGTTAAATTGTAATTTTGTTATATATTCAGCATTTTCCATATAGCAACATTATATCAGATAGTTCCCTTTTTCAATATAATATTGTATAATAACCAACCATGAAAAACGATTTTATCAAAATTCGCGGAGCGCGGGTGCACAACTTAAAAAATATCAGCTTGGATATTCCTAAAAATAAATTGGTGGTGATTACGGGGTTATCAGGATCGGGAAAATCTTCACTGGCGTTTGATACCTTATATGCGGAAGGGCAACGCCGCTATGTAGAAAGTTTGTCGGCCTACGCCAGGCAGTTTCTGGGTGTTATGGACAAACCCGATGTGGATAAAATTGAGGGCATTAGCCCGGCTATTTCCATTGATCAGCGAAAAGCGGTGCATAATCCGAGGAGCACCGTTGGCACTATTACCGAAATTTATGATTATTTGCGACTGCTGTATGCCAGAATTGGAAAACCGCACTGTCCAAATTGCGGAAAATTAATTTCCCGCCAAACCATTGATCAAATTGTTGAGCAGGTGTTAAAGTTGCCAAAAAATGCAGAGGTTATGATTTTAGGGCCGGTGTTGCGCGGTAAAAAAGGCGAACACGTGGCCGTAATGCAAGAAATTCAGCGCAACGGATTTATCCGCGTGAGAATTGATGGTGATATTTTTCCCATTGAAGAAGCGCTTTTTAAACAGCTAGAAAAAAATAAAAAGCACACCATTGAAGTGGTGGTGGATCGCCTAGTATTAGACAAAGATTTGGATAGGTCGCGATTGGTGGATTCTTTAGAGACGGCGTTAAAATTAGGCAAAGGAATTGTAATCATTAACCACAAATCAAAAGATTTAACTTTTTCCGAACATTTTGCCTGTGAAGACTGCGGAATCTCTTTGCCAGAACTAGAGCCGCGCACGTTTTCTTTTAATAATCCCTATGGAGCGTGCGTTGAGTGCACCGGCCTTGGTGAAAAATTAGAAGTTTCACCGGACTTGGTAATTCCCAATAAAAATTTAACCATTGCCGAGGGAGCCATTAGGGCATGGAGCACTGCCAGCCATAAAGTGGGTAGGCAGGGGTGGTATAGCTGGAAACTCGCAGAATTAGCGCAACAGTACCGATTTTCTTTAGATGAGCCGGTGAAAAACTTGCCGCCAAAAATTATCGATATTATTTTGCATGGCGACGGAAAATTTGAAGGGGTGATTGCAAACTTAGAACGAAGATATCACGAAACCGACTCCGACTGGACCCGCCAAGAAATTGACCAGTACATGGTGGTAAAAAAGTGCCCAAAGTGTTTGGGCAAACGCTTAAAACCCGAAGTGCTGGCGGTTACGGTGGCCGATGTATCTATTGATAAGGTAGTGGCGCTTGGCATTGAAAAGGTAAAAGATTTTTTTATTGGTTTGCCAAAGAAAGTCAGCGCTAATGAAGTAAAAATCAGCCAGCCCATTACCAAAGAAATTATTGATCGCATCCAGTTTTTAGTGGACGTGGGCTTGAACTATTTAAATTTAGACCGAAAAGCCATGACCTTGGCCGGCGGAGAGGAGCAGCGCATACGGTTGGCCACGCAGATCGGTTCAAAACTTTCTGGGGTGCTCTATATTTTAGATGAGCCTTCTATTGGCTTGCATGCCAGAGACCAGCACCGGTTAATTGATACCTTACTGCAGTTGCGCGACCTTGGCAACACGGTGGTGGTGGTTGAGCACGACCCTCAAACTATGATGGCTTCTGATTGGATTGTTGACATCGGCCCGGGAGCGGGAAAACATGGAGGCAAAGTGGTGTTTGAAGGGAAACCACAGGCATTGCTCAAATCTAATACGCTGACCGGGCAATACCTTTCAGGCAAAAAGAGTGTTGGCAGTGCGTCTTTAAATCTCAAATTGCAAATCACAAATCCCAAACAAATCCAAAATCCTAAATCCCAAAACTTTTTGACCGTTGTTGGTGCGCAAGAACACAACTTAAAGAACATTGATGTGAAGTTTCCGTTAGGTAAATTTATTTGTGTGACCGGAGTTTCTGGTTCTGGAAAATCTTCGCTCGTTAATGATATTTTAGCAAAATCACTTTTGCAACAATTTTATCGCGCTAAAGATGAACCAGGTTTGCACAAAGAAATTTTGGGAACGGAACATATAAATAAAGTGGTGTTGGTTGACCAGTCGCCCATCGGTCGCACGCCAAGGTCAAACCCGGCAACCTACACTGGCGCTTTTTCATTTATTAGGGATATTTTTACCCAAACAACCCAGGCCCGCGCTCGCGGATATTCTGCCGGGCGGTTTAGTTTTAATGTAAAGGGCGGTCGGTGCGAAGCATGCGAAGGTCAGGGAGTGAAAAAAGTGGAAATGTATTTTTTGCCTGATATTTATGTGGAATGCGAAGAGTGCCGCGGTAAGCGGTACAGCAAGGAAGTGTTGGAAATTTTGTACAAAGAAAAAAACATTGCCGATGTATTGCAAATGACCATTGAAGAGGCGCTGGAATTTTTCAAGCATATTCCGGGTATCTACGACAAAATGAAAACATTGAAAGAGGTGGGGCTTTCGTATATTGAACTGGGGCAATCGGCCACTTCGCTTTCTGGCGGAGAAGCGCAGCGGGTAAAGTTGGCCACCGAACTTTCGCGTCGCGGTACGGGCAACACATTGTATATTTTAGACGAGCCGACAACCGGTTTGCATTTTGAAGATATTAAAAAATTAATTTCCGTGTTGCGCAATTTGGTTGATAGGGGAAATACGGTGCTGACCATTGAACACAATACCGATTTTATCGGTTGCGTTGACCACATCATTGATTTAGGCCCAGAAGGCGGCGAAAAAGGCGGCCAAATTATTGCCGAAGGCACGCCAACAGAAATTATAAAGAATAAAAAAAGTTACACCGGAAAGTATTTGAAAAAAGTATAAAAAAAGAAGGCGTACCGAACGGTGCGCCTTAAACTTCTCTTTCACTCATCCACAAAATGAATATCTTCATGGCCATTTTCCAGGGAAATGATGGGATTGGTGACGATGAGGATATAAACAGCTCTTTGCCCTTTGTTTTCAAACTGGTGGACTTGGTACGGGAAAATATCAATGGTCTTCTCGAATGGAGATCGTATCTCAGTCCATGGTTGAGCTTGTCGCAAACCTTCAAATGGTCTGGATCGGTAGATGATGTCTGGCCGAGAGAACCCCATATATTCGCTTGTGACTACAAACGATGATGTTCCCTTTTCATGGAAATGCAGTCGGGTTTTTTGGCCGCGAGCCAACCGAGCCATCACGATTTGGTAATCAGCCCAGCGCCCATAAAGTTTATCCTGAACATTAGGATCCATCCAGTGCAATTCAAGGTCGGCATGAATTGTCTGTTTAAAATCAAACAATCCTCGTCCTGATTTACGTTTGCCTAAGGCATTGAAAACGCTGTGAAGCAGGATATGCCTTTTTTGCATCAGCGGCGGTAAATCCGAAAGTAGCATAATAATCTCCTGGGAAGTTGGTCAAAATGGTGTTTGTGAACGAAAAGGGCTGGATAAATGATAGTATAAATTATTTAATTTGTCAAATTTGACACGAGTTTTTGGGGGCGTATAATAAAAACATGAAAAAGAAAATCAAAAAAATAACGATGGATGGGCTGGCTTCTTTAATGAGGCAGGGATTTAAAAAAAACCAGGAAGAAATGGCGGATATGGTTAAAAATGCCTTCCAAAGTAACCAGGAATATATGGATAAAAGATTTGACGCGGTTGATAAAAAATTTGATGCGGTAGACAAGAGATTTGACGCTATGGACAAGAGATTTGATCAGGTTGTCCAAGAAATACATAAAATAAACCTCAATGCAGTTGATGTGGTTCACAAAGAAGATTTTGATAAGTTAGAAGATCGGGTTGTTGTTTTGGAAGAACGAGCGGATTTGTCCGGAAAAAAGAGTTAATAATATTCGGTGCAACTTTAAAGCTATAAATAGGCTTTTTTGTTTGAAAAAAGAGATAATCTCTTGACTTTATTTAAAAAATTTCTTAGATTGTAGTATCAACAAAGACAGTTATCAAGTTGAAAGTTATCAAGTTCATCAAGTTCGATGACTTTATAACTTTACAAACTTTATAAACTTTATGAACTCGTATGAATATTAAACCTCTTTCAGATCACATTTTAATAGAGCCGATAAAAGAAGAAGAAAAAACCAAGTCTGGGATTTTTTTGCCTGATACCGCCACCAAAGAAAAACCCGAGCAGGGCATGGTGGTTGCCGTAGGCGATGGTAAAAAAACTGATGACGGAAAAATTGTCCCGGTTTCGGTAAAAGCGGGCCAAAAAGTGTTGTTTACTAAGTATGGGCCCAGTGAAATTAAAATTGAAGGCAAGGAGTATTTAATTGCCAGAGAAGAAGATATTCTCGCTATTATAGAATAATTTAAAAAAAACTATGTCAAAAAAAATAATTTTCAAAGAAGATGCACGCAAAGCATTAAAAAGTGGATTGGACAAAGTGGCTAATGCCGTGAAGGTAACGCTGGGGCCGAAAGGACGCAACGTGGTGTTGGGTTCTGGTTATGGGAGCCCAACCATTACCAATGATGGCGTTTCCATTGCTAAAGAAATTGAGCTTGAGGATGCTACTGAAAATATTGGGGCTGAAATTATCAAAGAAGTGGCATCAAAAACTAATGATGCAGCCGGCGATGGAACTACGAGTGCAGTGTTGCTCACCCAGGCAATTGCTACCGAGGGCTTAAAAAATGTGGCGGCAGGAGCGAATCCTTTAGCATTGAGAAAAGGTATTGTAAAAGCAAAAGACCAAATGGTACAGGCGTTAAAGCAAATGTCTAAAACTATCAGCAGCCGTGAAGAAATTTCACAAGTGGCCACCATTTCCGCCCAAGACAAAGAAATGGGCGACTTAATTGCCGAGGTTATGGAAGAAGTGGGAAAAGATGGCGTGATTACCGTTGAAGAATCAAAAACATTTGGCCTTTCAAAAGAAATTGTAAAAGGGTTGCAGTTTGACCGTGGCTATATTTCACACTACATGGTGTCAAACCAGGAAAAAATGGAAGCGGTATTAGAAGATCCTGCTATATTAATTACCGATAAAAAAATCGGTTCGCTGCAAGAACTGTTGCCAATATTAGAAAAAATTATAAAAACCGGCAAAAAAGAATTGGTCATTATTGCCGACGATGTAGAAGGCGATGCTCTTACTACCTTAATTGTAAACCGGTTGCGGGGTATTTTTACGGCGCTCGCAATAAAGTCTCCGGGATTTGGCGACCGAAAAAAAGAAATGCTTGAAGATATTGCTTGCGTGACCGGAGCACAGGTTATTTCTGAAGAAAAGGGTATGAAGTTAGAAAATATGGAATTGGAAATGCTGGGACACGCCAGAAGGATCATTTCTACGAAAGAAACTACTACCATTGTAGAAGGCAAAGGCGAAAAGCAGGAACTTTCAACAAGAATTGAGCAAATACGAAAAGAAATGGAGAATGTCACTTCGGATTTTGATAAAGAAAAATTACAGGAGAGGCTGGCAAAACTTGCAGGAGGCGTGGGAGTTATAAAAGTGGGAGCGGCCACCGAAGTAGAACAAAAAGCCAAACAGCATAAATTAGAAGATGCCTTGCATGCCACGCGGGCCGCAGTTGAAGAAGGAATTGTGCCTGGCGGCGGAGTTGCTTTGCTGCGAGCGGCCGCTATGTTAGAAAATCTTGAATCTACCATGAAAAGAGATATCGTTTTATCGCAAGATGCTGGTAGGTCAGGCTTGACTGAAAATATTGAGGACGAAATAACGGGCGTGAATATTTTACGGCGTGCAGTTGAAGAGCCCATTCGCCAAATTGCGCAAAATGCCGGAATAGATGGCGCTGTGGTAGTGCAAAAAGTAAAAGAATTACAAGGAGATTTTGGTTTTAATGCCGCTACCATGGTGTATGAAGATTTAATAAAAGCCGGTGTGGTTGACCCAACAAAAGTAACCAGAACGGCGCTGGAAAATGCGGTGTCGGCAGCATCTATGTTGTTGACCACCGAAGCTGTGATTTCCGAATTGCCAAAGAAAGAGGAAAAGGTTATGCCAGGTATGGGAGGAATGGGTGGCATGCCAATGGGGGAAGACTACTAACGGAAATTTCTAATTTCTAAATCTTAATTTCTAAAAAAGCGGGGAAAGCCCGCTTTTTGGTTGATTACTTTTGAGTAGCATGGTAGTCTTTGGTTGTGTAAAACTTTGCTCTTTGTTATGGAGAGCGGCATGACTCTGCATGATATCAAAAAAGGCCTAGAACTGGTGGACGAATTCAGAGGGCAGAATGCCTCACTCGTTGTGCTAATTCACGAATTGCCCGGTGCAATAGATCGCAGAGATAGCATTGAAGCAAGGACAAAGGGGTTATTCTTCGACCTGCGCGAACAGGTTTGTCAGGACAACAATCTGGCAAACGGAACAACATTCGGTCAAATGTCTGATGATGTTATCATTTCAGAACTGGCCGAAGAAAAACTTCGTGCCCTCCTCGACTATATTCGTCAGTAACTAGGGCGAATTATCAGGGTTTTTGTTAAAGTCTCGATTTGGCCCGAGACTTTTTTCTTGTATAAAAACTGGTTTTTGGTATACTAAAAATATGAATTGTCCTAATGGCCATAATAATTTAGAAAAAGCGCTATTTCATAATGTTGAGGTGGACTATTGCCCCGAGTGTCTTGGAGTTTGGTTTGATAAAGATGAACTGCGTTATGCCATCGACGACAAAGACCAGCAGCTCAACTGGCTTGATTTTGACCTTTGGCGCGACAAGGGGAAATTTAAGATTGCCCATATTGACAAGCTCTGCCCAGTGTGTAGAATTCCTTTTGTTGAGGTGCATTATGATAATTCAAAGGTAAAGGTTGATTTTTGCAAGCATTGCCAGGGCGTGTGGCTCGACCGCGGAGAATTTAAGCAAATCATCGTGTATTTAATAAGAAAATATGACTACGAAATTTTGCACCACTACACCAAAAATTTAGCGCAGCAATTTTGGGAAGTGTTTGCCGGCCCCAAAAAATTCCGTGAAGAGCTTGATGAATTTTTTATGTTATTGAAGTTATTGAATTATAAGTTTGTGGTGCAGTATCCGTTGTTAAACAGTTTAATTGAGAACTCGCAAAAGTAAAATCACATAACACATAACATAGAACATGGAACAAAACGGCGTCGTCTTGTTCCATGTTACGTGTTCCATGTTCTAAAAAATGGGAATTATAACTATCATCATTTTAGTCGTCATTGTGGTGCTCGTAGTGTGGGTCATTGCTGCCTTCAACGGCTTGGTAACCTTAAAAAACCGTGCTAAAGAAGCTTGGGCCGACATTGATGTGCAATTAAAGCGCAGGTATGACTTAATTCCCAACTTAGTGGAAACGGTGAAAGGCTATGCCACGCACGAGCGGGAATTGTTTGAAAAAGTAACGCAGGCAAGGGCAAATGCCATGGGAGCTCAAGGGGTGCAGAAAAAAGCCGATGCTGAAAATATGCTTTCGTCAACGCTAAAAAGCTTATTTGCTATTTCGGAAAATTATCCCGACTTAAAAGCTTCGCAAAATTTTCTGTCATTACAAAATGAGTTAACCGATACCGAAGACAAAATCCAGGCCGCCCGCAGATTTTATAACACCAACGTGCGCGACTTGAACATAAAAATTGAAAGTTTCCCGTCTAATATTATGGCAAATGCATTTGGATTCAAAGAAATGGAACTCTTTCAAACTGCCAATGATGCAGAGCGCGAACCCATTGCTGTAAAGTTTTAAATTAGAATATGGCTTCAATTTACACTCAAGCAGATTCAAACACTCGCAAAACCTGGTTGCTCATTACCGGGTTTTTGGTGTTTGTCATTGCTATTGGTTGGCTGTTTAGCTATTTGTTGCAAACCAATGCCATTTTGTACATCGCCGTGTTTTTGAGCATTGCCATGAGCGTGGGCAGCTATTGGTTTTCTGATAAATTAGTTTTAAGCATGGCTCGCGCTACGCCCATTGAAAAACAGGATAACCTAGAATTGTATCGCGTGGTGGAAAATTTATCCATTACGGCCGGGCTTCCCATGCCTAAAATTTATATCACTCCCGACATGCAACCCAACGCCTTTGCCACCGGTCGCGATAAAAACCATGCGGTAGTTTGTGTAACCCAGGGTCTTTTACAACGGATGGATAAAACAGAATTAGAAGGCGTGCTAGCTCACGAATTATCTCACATTGGTAACAAAGATATGTTGTTAAGTACGGTGGTAGTAGTGTTAGCTGGCGTCGTTTCTTTATTGGCGAATTTCTTTCTAAGAATTAGCTTTTGGGGAGGCATGCGAGGCCGCAATGATAGAGAGGGCAACGCTGGCGCCTTGCTGTTGGTTTTTGGTATTCTCGCGGCCATTTTGGCGCCCATCGCGGCCACGCTGATTCAATTGGCCATTTCTCGTAAACGCGAATTTTTGGCCGATGCCGATGGCGCATTATTAACCCGCTATCCTGAAGGCCTTGCCAGCGCCTTAATAAAAATTGCGCAAGATCCAACTCCCATGCCCAGCGCCAACACGGCTACTTCGCACCTTTACATTGAAGATCCATTCAAGCAACAACAAAAAACCCACTGGTTTGTAAAATTATTCTCTACTCATCCACCTATCGAAGAACGTATTCGCGCGCTTCGTGATATGGAAGTGTAGCGTTTTTTCGGATTCTATTTTCTATATTTTATTTTCTTAAATTATGACTATTATTCAATCTGTTATTTTGGGTGTCGTTGAAGGTGTGACAGAATTTTTGCCTATTTCTTCCACCGGCCACATGATTTTGGCCAGTAAATTAATGGGCATTGCACAAACGGATTTTCTCAAAAGTTTTGAAATTATTATTCAGTTTGGCGCTATTTTGGCCATTGTAGTTTTATATTGGAAGAGAATTTGGCACAGCAAAGACCTTTGGAAAAAAGTGCTGGTGGCTTTTTTGCCCACAGCGGTAATTGGATTTTTACTCTACAAAGTCTTAAAAAATTATCTGCTTTCAAACGTGGCGATTGTATTGTGGTCGTTATTTTTGGGCGGAATAATATTAATTTTATTTGAAATGTGGTACGCACGTCGTCCACAGCACGGCGCGCAAGAACTGTCATACAAAAAATCTTTTTGGACAGGCATTTGGCAATCGCTGGCCATTATTCCCGGAGTTTCGCGAAGCGGGGCAACTATCGTGGGTGGCATGGCCATGGGCATAGAGCGCCGCGCCATCGTGGAATTCTCATTCTTGCTGGCCATCCCAACCTTAGCAGCCGCTAGCGGTTACGATTTGCTCAAAAGCGGCGCCAGTTTTTCCCAGAGCCAAATCTATTTGCTCATTTTAGGGTTTGTGGTATCTTTTATCGTAGCCATGGCAACCATTAAGTGGTTCGTTGGCTACATTCAAACGCACTCATTTATTTCATTTGGAGTGTACAGAATTGCCGTGGCACTACTATTCTGGCTCTTGGTAATTCAATTGAAAATTTAGTTTTGGAAGGGTGTCGGAGTGGTTATTGAAATTAATCGGCTTGTCCCGATGTCCCAATAAAATTGGGACATACAGGGATCCCGTATCATTTATTTTCAGTGCGGAGGAGTCCTATAGTGGCCATTAGAACAGCTTGGAAAGCTGTGCCCTGAAAGGGGCTCGTGGGTTCGAGTCCCACCTCCTCCGCACTGAAAATAAATTATCGGGAGAAAGTCGTGCCCCGTAAAGGGTTCATCGGTTCGAGTCCGATACTCTCCGCATTTTATAAAAATATATTACTATGGATTTAGAAAAAGCAATTAATAATATTGAAAATCAAGCAAAAGAAGATACAGAATTTTCTAGGGAATTAAGAACAAAATTCTTTTTTCATTGGGCGATCCTATCAGGAGTTGCGATAACTTTATTTATACCTTTTCTATCAAGCGAGGTGGTAAAAAATAATGTTGATTCGTCTTCTGAATTATATGTAAATGCCACCTTTATTTTCCTTATTATTTCTTTACTCTTCTCCTCTCTCAGAAATTTTTTACTAGCTAGAGAAATTTTAAAATTAGGTCAATCAAAATATAGTATAGTAAAACGATTAAAAGAAATATCAAGCAAACCACTAACTCAGGAAGAAGAGTTAAAAACTAGTGAACCCTGGAAAGTTACAGAGATAGTAGGTTGGATTGCAATAGTTTCCTTCGTTTTAGGAATTATATCTGCTTACATCTTTATTTCCAAAATTATATTTTAGAAAATGAAAATAATTTCTTGGAATGTGAATGGGATTCGGGCGGTGCATAAGAAAAATCTGTTTGTGCCGTTCATTGAGAAATATCAGCCGGATGTTTTGTGCCTGCAGGAAACCAAAGCTTTGCAGCATCAAAGCGAAGTAGATTTGCCAGATTACGAAGAATATTGGAATTCGGCAACGCGGCCGGGGTACAGTGGTACGGCTATTTTTTGCAAAGAAAAACCGTTGGCGGTAATAAATGGCATTCCTGAAAAAATCGCCAAAAAACATGGCTTGGTAAAAGATAGTTATGGAGATCCGATGTCGGAAGGGCGGGTGATTGCCGCGGAATTCAAAAAGTTTTATGTAGTAAGCGTGTACACGCCCAACGCCAAAGATGACTTGAGTCGTATTCCATTGCGCCATACACAGTGGGACCCGGCATTTTTAGAATACATGCGCCAACTTGAAAAATCTAAGCCAGTGATATTTTGTGGCGACTTGAATGTGGCGCACACGCCTTATGACTTGGCAAATCCCAAACCAAACGAAGGTAAAAAAGGGTTTACTGTCCAAGAGCGAAGTGGTATTGATAAAATAATTAGCGCAGGTTTTGTGGATACCTTCAGGATGTTTACCAAGGGAAACGGCCACTACACCTGGTGGAGCCATTTTGCAAACTCACGGGCAAGAAATGTAGGCTGGCGGATTGACTACATTTTTGTTAGCAAAGCACTGAAACTAAACATTAAAAAAGCTTTAATTCACGCGAGTGTTTTTGGTTCAGATCATTGCCCCGTTGAAATTGAAATTAATATATAAAAGTATGGATCACGATAAAAGTTTGAGGCCAAAAGTGGGAGTTGGAGTTCTGGTATTTAAAGATGGCAAAGTACTTTTGGGTAAGCGGAAAAACTCTCATGGCCAAGGTGAGTATGCGCCGCCTGGTGGACATATGGAATATATGGAATCTTTTGAACAAACTGCGAAAAGAGAAGTTATGGAAGAAACTGGAATAGAAATAGAGAATGTAAGATTTTTACGTTTGAGAAATCAGAAAGAATATACGCCAGCGCATTATATTAATGTTGGATTGGCGGCAGATTGGAAAAGCGGAGAACCAAAAATTATGGAACCAGAAAAAATAGAGGGCTGGAATTGGTATAATATTGATAACTTGCCAATGCCATTATTTGCCGGTGTATCAACTTTAATTGAAGCTTTCGAAACCGGTAAAAATTTTTGGGATAATTAATAATATGACTGATGCTATAGATCAAAAATATTGGTGGAAAAATGTTATTATTTACGAAGTGTATGTAGATAAATTTGCGGGTACATTTTTAAACCTGACGCAAAAACTCCCTTATCTTAAGTCGCTCGGCATTACGTGTATTCACTTGCTGCCCCATTATCCTTCGCCGATGATTGATGATGGATACGACGTTACCGATTACATGAACGTGCGCGAGAACCTTGGCACCCTGCAAGATTTTCAGGATTTTATGCAGCACGCCCGTGCTATGGGTATTAAAGTAATAGTTGATATGGTGCTAAACCACACATCAACCCAGCACCCGTGGTTTCTTGAGGCGCAGCTGTCGTTGCATAACAGTAAACGAAATTTTTATCTGTGGAGCAATACGGGGAAAGAATATGCCGGTGCTCCCAATTTATTTCCCGACTTAAAAGATAACAATTGGGTACGCAATGCGCCAACCAATGATTACTATTTTTCAACATTTCATCAGGGGCAGGCAGATTTGAACTGGAATAATCCAGATGTGTTTTCTGAAATGATGCGCGTGCTGGACTTTTGGGTAGCCATTGGCGTTGACGGTTTTCGGCTTGATGCAGTCAGTCACCTTATTAAAGAGGAAGGCACGGTGTGTGACGGATTGCCAAAAACCCATGCAACTATTAAAAAAATTCGGGCATACCTCGATGAGCGTTATCGTGATATTGTGTTGCTTGCAGAAGTGGGTGACTCAATACCCGAAACCAAAAAATATTTTGGCGGCGGAGACGAATGCCACCTAGCGTATAATTTTCCTTTAGTGGCGCAGTTGCTCATCGCGCTGAAAAACAATCAGGAAAAACTGCCTCAAGAGTTTATTGCGTCAATGCTTGAAATTCCAGAAAACTGCGCATTCGTAAATTTCTTAGGACATCACGATGAAATGGCTTTGGGGATGCTTGATTTGGCAGAAAAAGAAATGTTGTTAGCCTATTTTGATCCGGAGAAAAAATACCGTTTTGCCAATGGCGTTTCGCTCAGAATAGCAACCATGCTGCACAACGATACGGAAAAAATTATTAAGGCATTTAATATGTTATTTGAGATACCGGGAGTGCCTGTTATTTATTGCGGTGATGAAATTGACATGGAGAATGACACTTTACCCAAAGAAGAAAAAGATACAAGAAAAAGTGTGCGGGGAAGCTTTAACACTGCGGTTGCCGATAAACAAGGGTTAGATAATGCATCGTTGCTTAACATCATTTCCCATATTAAGTAATCGTTTCGTAATTCACAGTAAAAAAAGCAGATGAAACATATTTTTTGGAGTATTGCGTACGCTATATTTTTTATTATTTTAATTTTCTTGTTTATTAAGTTAGCTTTGGTGACGCTATTATTGCTGTTGGTAGTGCTGTGGTTTCGCACGTGGCAAATGAAGCAAGAACCAAACCAAAAAGAATTTTTGCAGGGGAGGGTGCCAAATCCAAAACCCGATGGATTTTACCAGGGTAGTGTGGGGCTGGTAACTTCGTGGGTTGGCAAAAAATTTAACACAGCTAATGCAACCGGCATTAATGTTTTTAAAGATACCAAGGGCAAGCAATATGAAAAGTACCCGTTTAAAACCTATGTTGGCCCTGGTTTATTTGATGAAAAGTTATTTGTGGTAAAGATTGATTACAATGTAAAAGGCAATCCGTTTTGGGTGCGGTGGATTTTAGATGAAATTGTGCAGGTTGCGCCCAATGAATACCTCGGCAAGGCGCACGTGCGAATTATCCCCGGATTTCCATTTAGCGTGCTATATTTTGAGTTAAAAAAATAAACATGGCAGTGGTACTAACTAAAACAGACTATATTCTTTGGCGGGAGTGCAAAAAGAATGTTTGGTACAAAATACACAAACCGGAAGTTTATAATACACAAGAACTTTCTGAATTTGAAAAACAAATTATTGAAACGGGAAACGATGTTGAATTGGTGGCGCGAAAGTTATTCCCCAAAGGTTTTTTAATTGAAGGGCGAGGATTGGAAGCCCAAAAAGTAACCCAAGATCTCATTGCCCAAAAAAGAGAATTAGTTTTTCAAGCTATTTTTGTAAAAGACAACTTTTTGGCGGCCGTGGATATTTTAGAATTAAATGCCGATGGCAGTTACAACATTTATGAAGTAAAATCTACCACCGACATTGATAAAAAAACGCACTACCACGATGTGGCTTTTCAAGTTATTTTATTGGAAAAATTTGGGTTGAAGATAAAAAAAGCCAATCTCATTCACTTAAATTCTGAATATGTAAGAAAGGGAGAGTTAAGTATCAGCCAGCTTTTCAAAATTGAAAATGTTACGGAGGTTGTAAAAGAAATCAAAGAAGGCGTAATGGCAGAAATGATGCTGGCATTAAAGTATTTACAGCAATCAGACGAACCCAAAGGGTATTGTGATTGCGTATACAAAGGTAGAAGCAATCATTGCTCAACGTTTGCCTATTCAAATCCAAAAGTTCCGGCGTACGGTGTGCACGACATTTCACGCATTGGAGCAAGCAAGGCACGGCTACAAGATTTAATTGACGTGGGCATTTTTGAGTTGGCCGATGTACCAGAAGATGTTTTTAAAAAACTTTCTTTGCCCCAGCAAAATCAAATTGGAGCTTACGTAAAAAACCAGATTTTGCAGGATAAGTTTAACATTAAAAAAGAGTTAGAAACTTTTGTTTCCTCACTCTATTTTTTAGATTACGAAACATTTCCGTCGGCCATTCCAAGATTTGATGGATTTTCGCCTTACCAGCAAATTCCGTTTCAGTATTCTCTATATATTTTGGAAAGACCTGGCGCAACATTACAACACGTTGAATTTTTATTTACTGAAAAAAGCGATCCAAGTTTAGAATTTTTAAAATCGCTCCAATCGCACATTGGCGAAAGTGGCACCATTATTGTGTGGAATAAAAAGTTTGAATGCAAAATAAATGAAGAATTGGCGCAGCGCAACCCAGATCACAAATTGTTTGTAGAAGAGATAAATGCGAGAGTATATGACTTAATGGATATTTTTGGCAAGCAGTTTTATGTCCACAAAGATTTTAAAGGAAAGATTTCTATTAAAAGTGTGCTGCCGGTGTTGGTTCCCGAATTAAGTTATAAAAATTTGGAAATACAAGAAGGAGGAACTGCCAGCCAAAAGTGGAATGAAATATATGAAGGCAAAGTAAGTGAATCTGAAAAAGAAAAAATAATAAAAAACTTAAAAAAATACTGCGGGCTTGATACCTATGCTATGTATGCCATATTCAAACACCTATATGAATTGGTAAATTAATGGTATTATTAAATTGATTATTTTAACGTAAATATATATGAAAGCAATTCAAATTGAAAAATATGGTCATGCTGATGTGCTGGAAGTGGTTGAAATAGAAAAGCCAAAAGCTGGCAAGGGGCAGGTGCTTATTGAGGCTTATGCTTCTTGCATTAACCCGGTTGACACCATGATTAGAGAAGGATACATGGCCAAGATGATGCCCGTCACATTTCCTGCAACGCTTGGTTCTGATGTTGCCGGTGTGGTAGTTGAAGTTGGCGAAGGTGTGGAAAATTTCAAGGTAGGAGATAAAGTGTATGGTTCTGGAATTGTGCTGGCGGGAGCCACTGGCGCGTTTGCAGAATTTGTAGCCAGCCCTGGAATCGTTATTGCAAAAATGCCGAATAATGTTAATTTTAATGAAGCGGCGGCTGTGGTGTTAACAGGAGTAAGCGCGGTGCAAGCTTTATTAGAACATATTAAGTTACGAGCCGGGCAGAAAATACTTATTCATGGCGGCTCGGGCGGAATTGGCACCGTGGCCATTCAAATTGCCAAAAAGATTGGAGCCTATGTGGCAACCACGGCAACCGGTGAGGGCATTGAGTATGTAAAAAATCTTGGGGCAGACGAAGTAATTGATTATCAGCATCAGCAATTTGATCAAATGCTTTCAGGGTATGATGCGGTATTTGATACGGTGGGAGCTCAAACTTACGATAGATCTTTTAAGGTATTAAAAAAAGGAGGGATTATTGTTTCTATGATAGCCCCAATTAATGAAGCGCTTGCAGAACAGTATGGAATTATCGCAATTTCACAATTTACCAAGGTAACCACCGAGCATTTAAATATATTAACTCAATTTATAGAACAAGGGGATGCAAAAGTGCATATTGATAAAATGTATCCATTAGATAAGATACAAGAAGCATTTGAGGCAAAAGAAAAGGGTGATGTGAAAGGAAAAATAGTTATTGAAATTAAAAAGTAATATTTTCAAAGGTCTACTATAAAAATTTAAAATTATACATACTATGTTTAATCCAGATTCAGCGCCAAATTTTGAAGAAAATTCTCCAGACGAAAAAAAGAGGTATTTATTGAGGGAAAATCTTTTTTTAAGAAAGGACAACCGGTAAACGTACTCCGTGAAGATGGAAAAGTAGAAAAAGGAACGTTATTTGATTTTGATGATGAAACCGTAACGGTAAAGTTGGAAATGAAACCCGATGCCAGAGGCAGGAAACAAACAGCGGCAAAAACAGTGGCTCGGGAAGAATTTGTGAGATGGCAACAAGCAGCTTAGTAAAAATGTAAACAACATGGAAGAAACAAAAACCATAGAAATTTCGCAGAGGTTATTTTTGTTAATTGGCGGGCTTATTGTTATTATTGCCATTTTTATGGTGGGCGAATTATTGTATCAGTTTGCCAGTTTGCCGCAAAATATTCCGCACGAAATCAGCGTTTCGGGTGAAGGAAAAACCTTTGCAAAACCCGATATTGCCACTGTTTCATTAGGGGTAACATCAGAGTCTGCAACCAGCCAAGATGCAGTAAACCAAAACAACCAAAAAATGGATGCTATTACCAAAGCAATAAAAAATTTAGGGGTTGACGATAAAGATATCAAAACGACACTGTACAATCTAAGTCCAATGTACGGATCATCTCAAGTGGGTTACGGAAGCTTTCCGGTGATGCAAAATAAAATCACTGGCTATGAATTGCAGCAGCAAATAGAGGTGAAAATACGAAATTTTGACAAGATTAATGATATTTTAGACAGCGCCACATCGCATGGCGCCAATACGGTGGGAGATTTGCAGTTTACCGTTGATGACATAGAAAAAGTAAGAGCCCAAGCACGGCAGGATGCCATTGCACAAGCAAAAGAAAAAGCCACCTTGCTTATTGCGGGAACCGGATTGCAAATAGAAAAAATAGTAAATATTTCTGAAGGGTATGCAAATCCTGGGCCTGTGTACGCGCAAGCGCTTAGTGCAGGAAAAGATACCGCTAGCGTAGCGCCTTCCATTCAAACCGGACAGCTAGAGGTGGATTCTAATGTAACATTAACTTATCAAGTTAAGTGAGTAGTTGAGAGTGAGTATAATAGAAAATAATTCTACAAGCTGTTAACTATAAACTATTAACTAAAAACTAATATGGACTGTATTTTTTGTAAAATTATAAGAGGAGAAGTTGAAGCGGGCAAATTGTATGAAGACGATAATGTATTGGCTTTTTTAGACGCAAATCCGATTACCAAAGGGCATTCTTTGGTGGTCACCAAACAACACTTTGAAAATATTTTTGATATCGATGCAGAAATATTGAAAGATGTTATTACGACAGGAAAAAAGGTTACCGATATGCTGCAAAAATCTTTGGGTGCCAGCGGAGCAAATCTTATCAATTCTTCGGGTAAAGATGCCGAGCAAATCATATTTCATTTTCATTTACATTTAGTACCGCGCTATGAAAATGACTTGCTGAATATGCACGAGTGGTGGCATATCAAAGAACGGAAGATAACCATTGATGAGCAAAAATCCTTGGCAGAAAGAATTAAAAACAATAATTAATGTATTTTTTAGCATCTATTTATTAAAAATCGGCTATGGTTGATTTTTGGGATTTTTGTGGTACAATGGAGTATCGTTGCCTTGAAAGCATTTCGTGATTCAAGGTAATTAGTTTCTATGGACTCCCAAATTGAAGAAATAAAAAATAAACTCAATGTAACAGACGTAGTAGGGAGCTATGTGAAACTAACCAAGACAGGCATTAATTATAGGGGAATTTGCCCCTTTCATTCAGAAAAATCGCCGTCTTTTTTTGTGTCTCCTAATCGCCAGATGTGGCATTGTTTCGGCTGTGGAGCCGGAAGCAGTATTTTTGACTTTGTCATGAAAATTGAGGGCGTGGAATTTGGCGATGCCTTGCGCATTTTGGCAAACAAAGCCGGTGTTGAGTTGAAAAGGGAGAATGTTCAGCTGCGCACCGAGCGTCAGCGTTTGTATGAAATTTGCGATTTGGCCTGCCTGTTTTTTGAAAAACAATTACAAGCCAGCGCCGCCGGCAAAGAAGCAAAAGAGTATTTACTAAAACGGGGAATTACCCATGAGAGCATAAAAAAGTGGCGCCTAGGGTATTCACCTGATACCTGGAATGGGCTTTCTGATTTTTTAATCGGCAAAGGATATAAAAGAGAAGAAGTGGTGAAAACCGGCCTTGCCATTGAAAAAGAAAATAAGGCGGATTCTTATGACCGATTCCGTGGGCGCATTATGTTTCCCGTATTTGACTTAAATTCGCAGCCGGTAGGTTTTGGCGGAAGAGTTTTTAAACAAACCAATGAAACCGCAAAGTATATTAATACTCCGCAAACACTTTTATACGACAAAAGCAATATTTTATATGGGTTGAATAATGCTAAACTGGCCATAAGGAAACAAGGCCAGTGCGTAGTAACCGAGGGATATACCGATGTGATAATGTGCCATCAGGCCGGATTTGAAAACACGGTCGCTGCTTCCGGAACCGCGCTTACCCCACAGCACTTAATCATTTTAAAAAGGTATTCTGAAAATTTAGTGTTGGCATTTGACATGGATATTGCAGGAGATTCGGCCACCAAACGGGGAATCAGTAACGCCCAGGAATTGGGATTTAATATTAAGATTATTGAAAGTTATGGCCAGGGTGGTAAAAAGTCAGATCCGGCTGATATTATCTTAAAAGATTCTAAGATATGGGAGGAATCGGTTACCAAGGCAAAATCAATCATGGATTATTATGTTGATTCTGCCCTTGCCGCTTTTGATAAAAATACTCCCGATGGCAAAAAAGACATTGCAAAAGCCGTGCTGCCCGCCATAAAAAGGCTGGCAAATAAAATAGAGCAATCGTATTGGGTGCAGAAATTATCGGCGACATTGGCCATAAAAGAAGAGGCTATTTTAGAGGAACTGGCTAAAATTCCAATAACAGAGCATACGGTTAGCGTCGCAGAACGGGTGGCAGTTGAGATCCTCGGAGAAGAAAGCCTTGGGATAGAAGGAAGAAAAAAACTTATTGAAGAAAAAGTTGTGTCGCTCATTTTAAAAAATCCTGAATTTATAAAATTGATACAGGAATTTCACTATCCATTATTTTCAGAAAAAATTACCCAGTTTTTACAAGAAATAAAAAAAGTGGTAGACAATCAAAAACCCGCACAAGAAGGTGAACTGAAAAAAGATTTTACTATGGTATTCGGAGGCGAAGCATTGGATGTTGAATTGAAAAACTTTTTAGCGGCACTTGCATTGCGGTCAGAAGTGGAGTACCAAGAAGATGGTCAGGAAGAACTGTTACTGTGCCTTTTACAGCTAAAAAACATCGCCTTAAAACATAAACTTACCATTATTTCAGAAGATATTAAGAGAGCGGAAGCTGAAGGCGACCACCAAAAAGTAAATCATTTAATCGGGGAGTTTAATACGTTAACTAAAGAGCTATGAAAAAAAAGAAACCATTCAAGAAAAAAAAGCCCGCCAAAAAAGCGGTGAAAAGAAAAAAATTGATAAGGACAAAAAAGGTTAAGGTGACCCAAGAACAAATAGATACGCTTTTAAAAAAGGGAAGCGAGCGTGGTTTTTTGACAACTTCAGAAATTTTATATGCCCTTCCTGCCATAGAACACGATGTTAATGCATTAGAAAAATTATACGATGAGTTGAAAGAGCGCGGAGTTGAGGTGCGTGATGTGAGGGAATTTTTAGAAGTGAAGGGTAAAAAAGAAAAAGCTAAGAAAGTACTGTTGGGGAAAATTGACCCCATTCAGATGTATTTAAAGGAAATTGGAAAATCCGGTTTTTTATCGGCAAAAGAAGAGAAAGAATTAGCCAAAAAAATTGAGCATGGAGACGAAGAGGCAAAAAATAAATTAGCGCTGGCAAACCTGCGGCTGGTGGTTTCTATTGCAAAAAAATATGTGGGCAGGTCGCCCAATTTAACGTTGCTTGATTTAATCCAAGAAGGAAATTTAGGCCTTTTTAAAGCAGTGAAGAAATTTGATTGGCGGAGAGGATATAAATTTTCCACGTATGCCACGTGGTGGATTAGGCAGTCTATCACCAGGGCTTTAGCCGACCAGGCGAGAACGATAAGAATCCCCGTGCACATGATTGAAACTATTTCAAAATACACCAAGGTGCGCAAAAGTCTTTTGCAAGAGTTGGGCAGAGAAGCGTTGGCCGAAGAAATTGCTGCTGAAATGGGCTTAGAAGTTGATAAGGTGCACCACATCAGGAAAATTGCGCAGAAGGCGGTGTCGTTGGAAACTCCCATTGGCGAGGATAAAGACAAGCAAGACAGCGTGTTGGCCGAGTTTATTAAAGATGACAAAACAATAGCTCCCAATACCGAAGCTGCTAGAAAACTGCTCAAAGAACGCTTCCATGAAATTTCCAGTGAATTAACGCAGCGGGAATTAAAAATACTGGGCATGCGGTTTGGCTTAGATGACGGCGTGATGCACACCCTTGAAGAAACGGGAGAAGAATTTGGGGTAACCCGAGAGAGAATCCGTCAGATTCAAGCCAAAGCATTGGAAAAATTACGAAGGCATTCGGATTTAAAAAAAGTTAAGGATTATTATTAGAATGGAACTCAATGTGGGCGATACCGCGCCCAGTTTTAGTTTATTAGACCAAAATGGTAAAAGTCACACCCTCTCTGAATACCAGGGCAATTGGTTAGTGCTGTATTTTTACCCAAAGGATAATACTACAGGATGCACGAAAGAAGCCTGCATGTTGCGTGACGATTTTTTAGGTTTTAAAAAGTTACAAGTAACAATTGTAGGTGTGAGCGTAGACTCGGTTAAATCTCACAAAAAATTTGCCGATGAGTATAAGTTGCCATTTACCTTATTATCAGACGAAGATAAGAAAGTAGTAAATTTCTATGGCGTGTGGGGAGAAAAATTTATGTATGGGAGAAAGTATATAGGCACGTTGCGCACTTCATTTTTAATAAATCCCAAGGGTCAGATAGAAAAAATATACACCAAGGTAAAACCGGTAGAGCATAGTCAGCAAGTGTTGAAAGATTTAAAGGAAATAATTAAGTAACAAAAAACAAGCCCTTTTTAGGGCTTGTTTTTTTACCTAAGTAATTTTTGCTTATGCGGCTAACGCTACGTTAACGGCATTAGGACCTTTTGGAGAATCAGCTTCGTCAAATGACACTTTGTCACCAACTTTTAATTCTGCAAAGGTTAATCCTGGTACCAATGAATTGGCGTGAAAAAACAAATCTTTTTCTCTGCCTTCAACGGTAATGAATCCAAAATTCTTATCGGTAAGATTTTTGATTGTACCTTCCATGTGTAAGTTTATATATTTATACGGTTTATTTTAAAGTTTAGCGCAAAACTCGACCTGTTAGACCTGTTATCAGGTCTATTTTTAAAGCAACTAACCTTGTAAGGAGTATAGCATGTAAAGGGTGCTAAGTCAAGCGTTTACGGCGCTATGCAGCAAAAAGCGGGCTTTTAGGCCCGCTTGGCGTTTTACTATTTAGGTTTCCATTCGGTTGGTTGCATGAGGCCAAAACGATTGCCTTCGGTGTCTTTGCATCCTGCAAACCAGCCCACATGGGGAATTTCCATTTTTTCTTTGGTAATTTGTCCTCCGTTTTCTTTTACCGCTTCCATGGCCTTATCAATATTGGCCACTTGAATGGTACAGTCGTAGACATAAAATTTTTCCCCTTCTGCCGGGCGCTGGTAAAGACCTCCGTTAATCCCCGGAGTGCCAGCTTCTCCGGTGGTAACTCCCCAGTAGTCCATGCCGCCTTCCTCTTTTTTCATCATTTGTTCTATATTCCAGCCCAATGCTTTCTCATAGAAATTTTTGGCACGAGAAACATCATCGGCTTGAATTTCAAAATGAATAACTCTATTGTTTTCCATATTTTTTAAACGTCATTGAGAGTAAGGTGAAGCAATCTATGTAGATTGCTTCACTGCGATTCGCAATGACAAATTAATATTTAATATTTTTTTCCTGCATCAGATCGTTGAGTATTTTTTTAACCGTTTCCATACTTTCATTGTCAATGACGGAGATAGGCATAATTTCTTTGTGCATTTTTTTAAATTCGTTTTGGATATGCGCTATCCTTTCAGATGACGCTGTGTCACATTTGCTCAAAAAGAGAAATTCTGGTTTTTGCAACAGCAGGGGATTATAGTTTTGCAGTTCCTTTTGTACTGTTTGATAATCTTCTAAGGGGGTTACTGAATCTGCTGCCACTAAATGAAAAAGCACCTTGGTACGTTCGATGTGGCGCAGAAATTTTATGCCAAGCCCTTTGCCTGTTGATGCCCCCTCAATTAATCCTGGAATATCGGCCAAAATCAGTTCGTAATATACGCCTAAATTGGGCTCTAAGGTGGTAAATGGGTAGTTGGCAACTTTAGCGGAAGCTTTTGTTAATTCGTTAAGTAAGCTGGATTTTCCCACATTTGGCAAGCCAATAAATCCAACATCGGCAATCATTTTTAATTCTAGTCGCATGGAAAAATGTTCTCCGGGTTTGCCTTTTCCAGCTTGCAGGGGAGTGGTATTGGTGGCCGATCTAAATAGAAAATTTCCCTTACCTCCCTTGCCGCCTTTTGCAATGAGTTCTGTTTGCCCAATGTTAGTAATTTCTATGGTGTGGCCATTTTTTAGATTATGAGCTATGGTTCCAACCGGCACCAGCAACATCAAATCTTTTGCATTAGCCCCATCGTGTAATTGATTTCTTCCCGTTTCGCCATTATCGGCTTTTAAATCTTTTCTGAAGCGGAATTGTTTTAGCGCTGTTAAGTCAGAAACTCCTTGTAAAAAAACATTCCCACCGTTGCCGCCGTTCCCACCCGTAGGCCCGAGTGACATTTTGGTTTTGTTGAACCTTACAATTCCATTGCCGCCGTTTCCGGCAGCTACGGTAATGGCGACATCGTCGATAATCATACTATTTTGGTTTTTCTTTTTCTATAAAAATAAGGCGTCCGTCAAATATTGTGTGCATAGTAATAATGCCGATTCCCGTGGCCAGGAAAAAAAGCGAAAATGGTTGGCGCCCAGCCAAGGCAAATATCAGGCTAGCCACAAAGCAGAGCAGTCCATACATGCTGTGGTGGATATGGTATCCAAATATAATTTCGTGGTGGCGATAATATTTATTCTTCAATAGTTTATTTTTTTTCAGCGAGAGTTCAAAAGCATGGGAAACGAGCACCCCAAGTAATAGCCCTATAACAACAAACAATATGGTATTCATGCTTTTATATTACCAAAAAATAGCAAAAATTACTTTTCTAAAAATTTACCGAGATCTAAGATTTGATCAATATGGATTTTTTCAACAAAATCGGGAGAATGGCTGACTAATATTATTGCTCCTTGGAATCCCTGAATAGCTTTGGCAATGACGGGAATATGGCGGAAATTAATATGATTGGTTGGCTCATCTAAAATCAACAAGCCCGGGCGCTGCAGGGAAATGGCCGCAAACGCTACGAGTCCTTTTTGGCCTTCAGAGAGTGAGCCAATGGTTGCTTTTAACATCTGGTCGTCTATTAAAAAGCCAGCGGCGTGGGCGCGTAAGTTTTGTTCGGTTCCGCGGTTTTCCATGGCTTTTTGCAGAATTTGGTATACGGTTGCGTTAAAATCTAAGTTTGAAAAATCTTGGCGATAATAATTAATATGGGTCCCTTCTTTTACCTGTTCGCCTTTTGCGTGACCCGAAGCCAGTTTCTCCAGTAGCGTAGTTTTACCAATACCGTTGGGTCCTTGCAACAAGAGCCGTTCTTTTTTGGTGAGCCGTATACTCACTTTTTTATCTAAAAACTTGTGATTTTTTACAATCGTAACAGTGGTTAAAACTAAAATATCTCCGCCGCTGTCATCTTGGCAGATTATCTTAAAATCTTTAATAGTTTTGTCTTCGCGGCGAACTTCTACAATATCTTCTTCTAATTTTTCAATTTGCTTTTTCATTTTTGCCGAAACATCCCGCAAATGGCCTCCTTTTTGGGCAAAGAAATTTGCCTGCTCTTTTCTATGGGAAATATCTTTTTCCAATCTGGCATTTTTCATGCGCTCACGCTCTAACCTATTTTGAATTTCTTTAACCACGGTAAAATAGTCTCCAGTGTATTGTTCCACTTTTTTGGTAAAAATATCCAAATACAGCACGCCTTCGGTAAAGGAATTTAAAAAATCGGCATCATGAGAAATAACAATACAGGTTTTTGGATACTCTTTAATAAATTTAGTTAAATGCAAAATGCCGGCTTTATCTAAATTATTGGTGGGCTCGTCAAGCAATAATACATCAGGGTCTTGTATTAAAGCCGAGGCTAGTAAAATTCGGGCTTGTTGTCCGCCCGATAAATTTTTAATAATTCTATCAAACGGAATATGCAAATTTACCACTTCAAAAACATTTTTAATTTTCACATCAATATCATATACTTTTTCGGTAAAGCATTCTTCAAAAAATTCTTTTATCGTTATGTTCATTTTTGAGCGGGGAATTACTTGGGAGGCTTTTGCAATAGTGATATTGCCCGTAATATTTACCGCACCCGACTCTGGTTGCACCTGCCCCGTAATTAATTCAAAAATAGTGCTTTTTCCGGCTCCGTTTTGTCCCATTAAAGTGATTTTAGAATTTCGGCGCACCGAAAAATTGGCCTCATCTAAAATGAGTTTTTGCGTCTGCCATTGGAACGAGACGTTATTAAATTTTACGATAGTTTCATTTGAGGACATGTTGAACATAATACCTCATTTTTCAATAAATAACCAGTTTTTATAAAAAAGCCGCTAACTTGCAAAAAAGTTAGCGGAATATTGTTGAACGGTCATGTCAAATCTTGGCGAATCTGTTGATCGCCTTGATTTGAGATGGTCCCTTTGCTGGAATGAACTTGACGGCCAGTGCCACCCGGTTTTCCTTGTTAAGCATTTCCCAGTAGGTGTTGGCTATGACACCAATATCTCCCGTTAATCGCATCAAGAGCGGCTCGCCTTTAAACGGCGGCAGAGGATTGCCGTCGCTCGTGTAGGTGGTGATGCAGTAGCCAAAACCTTTTTCAATGCTTTCGTAGTAGTAGCCGAACCTATCGCACGAGTCGTCCCACATTGACTTACGCAAAATAGCCAAGCTGAAAGGGCAATCGGTTTCAAAAGCACAAACTCCCGTGATTCGCGGCGTAAAGTTTGGGTCATCGGGCTCGTATTGATGGCCGGCAAGCGAGCTGATCACCTTTTTGCCTAAGATGATTTGCGACAACACGGTCTCTGTTTGTTCGCCATTGCTGACGACAAAACAGCCATCATGTTCTCACATCGCGTCATAAATGATGAGTCTGGGGTCTTTGACTTTTGCCAGGTCAGCTGCTTGGGTAAACAGTCGACCACCCTCAACACTCAACACGCGATTACGGCTATTTTCGCTCCGTCCCATAATCCAGTATACCTGAACCATGTGGTCGCCTGTCTCATCTCTTCCCAGAATAATACCTCGGCCAGGGTAAGAGTTTCCGCTCAACCAAAACATATTGTGTTCAGCGAGAAAAGGATTGCGAGTCTCCATTGCGACACTCTCCTTAAAAACGTGCTGATGTTACCGCTGAAAGCCGCGGCCGCTTCATTGCGCCTTCACTCTACTACAAAAATTATTGTTTTGTCAAAAGTTTAAAGGGATTTTTTTGAATTCCTTT
>Ga0210400_10001145_pt1 | contig 26812 bp, 23 predicted proteins | sample IncBWH26MmetaG_FD_155456 | JGI IMG/M metagenome (GOLD analysis project Ga0210400, IMG submission 155456) | Forest soil microbial communities from Barre Woods Harvard Forest LTER site, Petersham, Massachusetts, United States - Inc-BW-H-26-M | ecosystem: Environmental > Terrestrial > Soil >... | reverse complement strand
TTTACGACAGATTCGTCGCTTACAACAGTTCCGGCATCGTCAAACACGGTGCCGCACTGGACATCCTCATTCACCTATCAAGGCGTGACCTATCCCTACACCATGGTGGGCACGAATCCTGCTACCAATTCCACGACAACCGTCGACGTAGCGATCATTCCGTTCGATTTTGTGTTCGCCAATGGCGATTCGTTGGACGCCACCGCCAAGGTGAGCAACGTTCTCGGCTCACCGAATTTTCAGGATGCAACCTACACCAGCGGCACCACGCAGTATGGCGATGCCGTGCAACGCGCCGAGTTCTGGCCCGCCGTCTCCAGTTCCAGCTCCGCTTGGCACACGCTGATCAATCCGGCTCCCACGGTTTACCCTACGCAGGTCATTCAGGTGCCGCAGAATCAGGCTACGCTCCTTGTCGGTAGCGTCTCGCACAAACTTCTCGCCCTGATGAGCGCGAGCTGGTTCTCAGACCGTTTGCATGAGGCCATCAATAGTCTGCACATCAGTTCGACGACGCTGCCGATTATCCTTACCTACGACACTTTTCTTTACCAGCACAGCCTCGCCAATTGCTGCATTCTCGGCTATCACGGAGCATTTCCGTCGGTGAACGGAAACGGCAATCAGCAAATCCAGACCTTCGCGTTTGCTGCGTGGACCGATCCCAACATTTTCCCTCCGGGCTGGGCCGACGTGCTTCCCCTTAGCCATGAAGTCTCGGAATGGATGAACGATCCTTTCATTCACAACTTCGTTCCGCCGTGGCAATTCCCCGGCAGACCTGGTTCTTGCCAAGGCAATCTCGAGACGGGCGACCCGATGGAAGTGCTGCCGCACCCGGATTTCCCCGTGACCATCAATGGCTTCACGTACCACCCGCAAACCGAAGCGATTCTGCCGTGGTTCGCGCGGGAGGTTCCTTCGTCGGCCCTCGGCGGCGCCTACAGCTATCCGGACGCCAGTAAACTCACCGGCCCCTCGCAACCGTGCCAGTGAATTAGTTTCTCCGAATTAATTTCCCCGAAAGAGGCGCTGCAGCATTTCCAAGCAGCGCCTCGGCTTTTTTGAGACGCTGCCAAATCTTGGAAACGGTGTTAACTCCCAAGCCCATGATTCGGAGCCGTCTTCTGGAGACACATCCCGCTGGTGCACTGATACTGGCACCGATAATCGCAGTTCCTACAACCGAACCCATGCCCCAACAAATTTGCGAAAAATTACGGACACTGGCAGCTTGGTGTGCTTTAACGAAACGAAGCTTTACGTCGATGCTTCACATTTCATAGATTCATCGAGAGGGGTGCAAGCCGCAGCTGAGACATGGGCACAATACGAGCTGTCTATGATCACACAAGGCGTCGTGCGTTCCGTATTTGGGTCTTTGGCTTCGGCTGCGGAAAGTTACTCGTGGGGGCTAAAGCGGGCTTGATCATCAATGCAACGAGGGCGAAAGCCAGAATGAGGCAAATCAGTGCGCCAAGCAAAAGGGACGAGCGAGCAGGTTGAACCATGCGCGACGCAGGCCTGGGTTTCAGTGGGTGCTCCTAATATTAAGCTACTCTTACTCATACACGAATTCCTTGCCTAGCTCGCCATACGCTAGAGAACTACTATACTCCTTTGGAAGAGGGGGTGCTAGGTGATTCTCGAAACCAACTCGAGAGAACCAATCGCAGCCCGCGAAGGCGCGGGCGGTCCACACATATAAAGCGCAAGGAATGGTTATGCGCTAATCGAGTAGCCGTGCTCGCGAAGTGCTTGGACGGCTTCACCCCGGCTCCCGACTTCCACCTGCTTCATGATCCGGTGAATGTGGTTCCGGATCGTATACTCCGAGAGATTCAGCTGCGAAGCGATCTCCTTATTCGTCAAGCCCTTTGCGACAAGGGCTATCAGCTGCTGTTGGCGTATGGTCAGAACGGCCTTGGGTCTCTCCCAATTCTGAACAGGTGTTTCCAGCGCAATTCGGGCCATGCATTGAAACAGCGCAAAGCAAAGCCGGGGAGGGCACACAGCCTCTCCACGCGCCGCAGCGCGAACCGCTGCCACTACGTCGTCGGCGGAAGCGTCTTTCAGCAAATAGGCCGAAATCCCAGAGCGGACCGCGGTGAAGAACTGTTCTTCATTCTCTTCCATGCTGATCAGCACAATCCGCGGACGCGTGGCAGCTTGCTCCCCATTATCAGAGAGGACGTCGAGCAGCGACGTCATTCGCTGATGATCCAGCACAAGGACGTCACACTGTAGATTTCGGACGTCGATTGTGCCTGTATCAGCGGCCGAGCATCGCCCTACCAGGCAGAAATCAGGCCGTTTGTGGAAGAGCCGGTCAAGAGTCTCGCCAAGGAGGCGATTCTCGATAAGCAGAAACACTCGGACACAATCATCCGCAACATTTTTAGACACTGCCACCCTCGGTTACTGTTAACTTCCAACCTAGAAGGGAACCCGACCACCGAACAAGATTGATATCAGTAAGATGGAAGAGTTCACCCGTAGTTGTCAAGTATAGCGTCAGATTATTACGAGCTGTGTTCGTGCCCAACAATAACTTGTTTTGCATACCCTTTTTGTACCCATGCCCACACCTCTTCTTTTTGGTTAAGCGCACCTATTTCGCTCCCACCACACTACCTATCTCCCCTTGGAACATTTTTGAATCTTTCGCGCATGCGCCTTGCCGCTGATACTTCCCTCCACGGAGTTTCTCATGGATAAGCCTATCCGGGTCCTGGTGGCAAACCGCCCTCGCCTGATCCGCGAACTAATCCTCACAACCTTTACAGATCAGCCCGACATCGAGGTCGTCGGCCAAGTGGCCGATGAAGCCAACATCCTCGAAAGTGTGGAAAAGACCAACCCGGATTTCGTCCTTATCGCTCAGGACAGCCTGGGCAGGCGGCCCAGCGTTTGCGACACCGTGTTTCGCTTATACCCGAAGGTGCGAATCATTGCTGTTGACTCTAACCAAAAATATTCCATTCATTACTGGGCCTCTCTGGACATTCATTCACATGACGTAGAGCCCTCGGAAGAAGGCATCCTCGGCGTCCTTCGCAGCAAGCCCGATTCCGAATCATTGGACAGGAAGAGCAGGAAAAGCGGACCTGTGCGCGACACCGTCATGTGATCCGCAAATGGACGCGAACTGCCGGCTACAACAACCCCAAGTGCTCGGGCGGGGGTCGTAAAGATTCGCGGAACGGGATGGCACTGTTTCCGGCACGCAAAAGTTTTGGAGCTTGTTCAGCGGCCGCCAGCGGGCGAGTGGTCTGAGCGGTAAAAGAGCTGCAAGTATAAGAATTAGCTAGGGTTAGGTCACATGCGGCCCTGTAAGTGACGGGGCGAAGCTGTCTGGGTACCGGGTCCGCTGGGAATTTGATATGGGAACAACGACGTTTCACAACATTACGACCGAGGCTCGCACGAGCTTGGCGGTGGAGGCTGTTGATCCGCTGTGGTATGCGGCGTACACCAGCGCGAATCATGAGAAGCGCGTGGCGGAACAACTCGGGGTGCGATCAGTAGAACACTTTGTGCCGTTGTACGAGTCAGTGCGCCGGTGGAAAGACCGGAAGGTGCGACTCCAGCTTCCATTGTTTCCGGGGTATGTGTTTGTGCGGCTGGCGTTGCGCGACCGGTTGCGGGCGCTGCAGGTACCGGGTGTGGCGCGGCTAGTGGGGTTCAACGGTTTGCCGTGCGCGTTGCCGGACTCGGAAATCGAGGCGCTGAAAGCGGGGTTGGCAGGCGGGGTTCGCGCCGAGCCACATCCGTATTTGACCGTCGGACGACGAGTGAGGGTCAAGGCGGGGCCGCTTGCAGGAATGGAAGGGGTTCTCGCGCGAAAGAAAAATGGCGCGCGATTCGTGATTTCCCTGGATCTCATTATGCGGTCGGTGGCTGTGGATGTAGATGCGCTGGAACTGGAGCCGTGTCCAAGTGGCGACCGGCATACTACGGCAGCGACGACGGCGAACTGAGGAAGCGATTTGGACACGAAGCAAATAGCGCCGGGCGAAATTGCCGGCGTAAATGGAGCCCAGGCGGACCAGCGAGCAGCATCAGGCGAAGTCGCGGCGGCGGATGCTCGCGAAGTCTCGCGCGCGGATAGTATGAACGCTGCGGAGGCGAGCTCTTCTCCGACGCGCTCTTCTCACGCGCGGGCGATGCGGGAAGACGAGATTGATCTGCTGGATCTGCTGATTGCGCTGGCGCGGCGCAAGCGGCTTATCGCTGGGGCGACGGTGGGTAGCGCGGTGCTGGCCACGGTTATTTCCTTTCTTATCCCGAATCGCTACACGGCGACCACGAAGGTTCTGCCGCCGCAGCAAGCGCAGTCCAGCGGCGCAATGCTCATGACTCAGTTGGCGGGCAGCGGGTTAGGGCCTTTGGCGGCGGTTGCGGGGAAGGATTTGGGGCTGAAGAATCCTAACGACATTTACATCGGGATGCTGAAGAGTCGCACTGTGGAGGATGCGCTGATCGGGCAGTTCGAGCTTTCGCGGGTGTACCGGGAAAAGAAAATTTCCGATACGCGCAAAGAGCTGGAAAAGGCCAGCGATATCGTGTCCAGCAAGGAAGGCCTGATTGAAATTTCCGTTGAGGACAAAAGTCCGCAGCGGGCGGCGGCCCTGGCCAATTCCTACGTGGAGCAGCTTCGCAAGCTGACGCAGCACCTGGCGGTCAGCGAGGCTTCGCAGCGGCGCTTGTTCTTCGAGCAGCAGGTGGAGCAGGCCAAAAGCGACTTGGCCACCGCCGAGCTGGCCTTGAAGAACACCGAGCAGAAGACCGGCATGATCCATCTGGACGCGCAGGCGCGGGCGGTTATCGAGGCGGTGGGCACTCTGCGCGCGCAGATCGCGGCGAGCGAAGTGGAGCTGCAGGGCATGCGCTCGTTTGCCACGGACCAGAACCCGGACGTCATCCTGCGAGAACGGCAGGTGGCGGCATGGCGCGAGCAGCTCGCCAGCCTCGAACAGCACCAGGCCACCAGCGATGGCGATCCGATCCTTTCCACCGGCAAGATGCCGGCGACGCTGCTGGAGTACAAAACGCGGTTCCGCGAAGCCAAATACCGCGAAACGATCTTCGAGCTGATGGCCAAGCAGTTTGAAGCGGCGAAGCTCGACGAAGCCAAGGAAGCCGCCATCATCCAGGTGGTCGATCCCGCCGTCGAGCCGGATCGAAGGTCCTCTCCTAGACGAAGCCTAATTGTTCTGATTGCTCTCCTATTCGGTATGTTTGGTTCCGTAATGTATGCGCTTATGTCGGAAGCTGCGGTGCGCATGCGGAGAGATCCGATCACAGGGGATCGGCTCCGGCAGTTGACCCGGTACTTCTTCTCTAAACGAGAAACAGGATTAGAAATACGAAGATGAAAGCAGTCATTTTAGCTGGAGGACTTGGCTCTCGGTTATCTGAAGAAACCTCGCTACGACCGAAGCCGATGGTCGAGATCGGCGGCTTTCCCATCCTTTGGCACATTATGAAGATTTATTCCGCGTATGGGATCAATGACTTTATTGTGTGCTTAGGTTACAAGGGATATGTCATTAAGGAGTACTTCGCCAACTATTTCCTGCATTCGGCGGATGTCACCATCGATTTGGCGAACGATAAGATCGAATGCCACCGGAATGGCTCTGAGCCCTGGCGCGTGACATTGGTTGACACGGGCGCAAACACCATGACAGGCGGACGCCTGAAACGTGTGCTGCCATACGTTCAGGACGAAGAAATGTTCTGTTTCACTTACGGAGACGGAGTCGGAGACGTGAAGATCCCCTGTCTTCTCGAATTTCACCGCCGCCACGGCGCTCTGGTCACCATCACGGCTACACGGCCAGTTGGAAGGTTCGGCGCTTTGGGCATTGACGGGGGCGCGCGAGTCACGTCCTTCATGGAAAAGCCCAAAGGCGATGGAGGATGGGTGAACGGCGGCTTTTTCGTGCTGTCTCCCAAAGTCGGGTCATATCTGAAGGACGATTCCACCATTTGGGAGCGCGAACCTTTGGAAAGTCTCTCGCGTGAAGGCCACGTTGCTGCCTATCAACACGACGGTTTCTGGCAGCCCATGGACACGTTGCACGACAGAAATGTGCTCGAGCAACTGTGGGCGAGCGGCTCCGCTCCATGGAAGGTTTGGTAAGAATGCATTGGCAGGGTAAGCGTGTCTTTCTAACGGGACACACTGGATTCAAAGGCAGTTGGCTGTCGCTTTGGTTGCAGCAATTGGGTGCGGACCTTTGTGGGTTCTCTCTGGGTCCTCCTACGAATCCCAATCTGTTTGAAGCTGCCTGCATCGCTCGCCAAATGAAGTCGCTGACCGGCGACATCCGCGATCTGGCTGCGCTATCCCTGGCAATGGTCGAGCACCGGCCTGAAATCGTGATCCACCTGGCCGCTCAACCGCTGGTGCGCCAGTCATATGAAGATCCCATTGAGACTTATTCCACAAACGTGATGGGCACGGTGAACGTATTAGAAGCCGTCAGGCGAACCGACAGTGTACGCGCCGTGGTCGTCATCACGACCGATAAGTGCTACGAGAATGTTAATTGGGAGTGGGCGTATCGCGAGATCGACCGGTTAGGCGGGCATGATCCCTACAGTAATAGCAAGGCTTGTGCCGAGCTAGTCGTGTCGGCGTTTCGTGATTCCTACTTTCATCCCGAGCGGTATTCCCAGCACGGGGTCGCCATCGCCTCGACGCGGGCAGGCAATGTCATCGGTGGTGGAGACTGGGCAGATGACCGCCTGGTGCCGGACATTATGCGCGCCCTGCTGAGTAATGAATATGTGCGTATCCGTAACCCGCATGCTATACGCCCCTGGCAGCATGTTCTGGAGCCGCTGCGAGGCTACCTGAAGCTATGCGAGTGCCTCTACGAGATTGGACCAGGATATGGGGAAGCCTGGAATTTCGGGCCGGAGTATTCGGACGCGGCGCCGGTACTGAAGATCGTCGAGTGCATCGGCGAGATGTGGGGAAAAGGCGCGCGTTGGAAAGTCGATGAAGGCGAGCACCCGCATGAAGCCCAGATGTTGAAGCTGGAATGGTCCAAAGCTGCGGCGCGCTTGAAGTGGAGACCCGCGTTGACGTTGCGCAACGCCTTGAGAATGACCACCGATTGGTATCGCGCCTGGGCCAACAACGCAGAAATGCGCAGATTTACTGAGGAGCAGTTGGAGGCATACCGTAGCATCGTGGAGCAAGATGCAGTCGCCGCGGGAGCGGGAGTTAATTGACAAATCGCGCAGACCAGATCCGCGCCGCAATCCGGCAATTGACGGCCGAATATTACGAGGCCGCATTTGGGAACAAGGTATTTCGCCCAGGCGAATCTGCGGTCCCGGTGTCGGGAAGAACATTCGATGCAGCAGATATTCAGTACTTGGTGGATTCAGCACTGGACTTCTGGCTCACTGCTGGAAGGTTCGCCGAGGAGTTCGAACGCCAGTTCGCGCGGCGTGTGGGCACGCGCTTTGCGCGCTTGGTGAATTCAGGCTCGTCCGCCAATCTGGTGGCGCTTTCAGTGCTGGCGTCGCCAACGCTCGGCGACCGGCAACTGAAGCCTGGCGACGAAGTCATCACCGTAGCTGCGGGCTTCCCTACTACTGTGAACCCTATTATTCAAAACCGCGCGGTTCCGGTATTCATCGACGTTGAGCTCGCCACTTACAACGTCGATATCACGCAGTTGGAGGAAGCGCTTAGCCCACGCACGAAAGGCATTATTTTCGCGCATACTCTCGGGAATCCATTCCGGGCTAAGGCAGTTGCGGACTTTGCGCGCCGGAATAATTTATGGCTAATTGAGGACTGCTGTGACGCTTTGGGGTCGACCCTAGAAGGTCAAAATGTCGGGACCTTTGGCGATCTGGCCACATTCAGCTTCTATCCGGCCCATCACATCACCATGGGAGAGGGCGGTTGTGTCGCAACCGAGCAGCCAAGGTTGATGAAGTTGATCGAGTCCTTTCGCGACTGGGGCCGCGACTGCTGGTGTGCTCCCGGGAAAGACAACACATGCGGCAAGCGGTTCGACTGGCAGTTGGGAGCATTGCCTTGCGGATACGATCACAAGTACACATATTCGCACATCGGCTACAACTTGAAAGTAACCGACATGCAGGCCGCGGTTGGCGTGAGCCAACTCGCGAAACTTGACGGTTTCATCGCCGCCCGCAAACAGAACTTCGCCACGTTGCGGCAGGCTCTCGAACCATTGCAGTCGCATTATCTGCTCCCCGAGGCGACTACCGGCAGCGATCCAAGCTGGTTTGGTTTTCCGATAGCGGTGAGGCCGGAATCGGGTCTAACCCGCGATCGGGTAGTCCACTTCCTCGAGTCGCGGAAAATCGGCACCAGGCTGTTGTTTGGTGGAAATCTCGTCCGCCAACCCGCTTACGCGGATGTAGAAAAACGTGTTGTCGGAAATCTGAAGAATTCCGATTACGTCATGAACAACGTTTTCTGGATTGGTGTGTATCCGGGCTTGAACACAGAGATGTTGCAGTACGTATCCGAATGTCTGCACGAAGTGGCAACCGCCGAATGCGCTGCCTCGTAACTGGTGCTTCTGGATTTCTAGGGTCATGGCTCGTCCGGCGCTTGCTGCTGCACGGGCATTCCGTTGCGGGGCTGGTAAGAGTAAATTCCGACCTGTGGCGGCTTGAGGACCATCTTGCGGGAATTGAGATCCTTCACGGAACTTTGGAAGACACGGATGGCATGCGCGCTGCGCTTCGCGGCCATTGCTTCGACGCGGTTTTCCATCTTGCATGGTCCGGAGTTACCGCTGAGTTTCGGAATCATCCCGCACAATTATCGGTAAATGTAATCGGAACCATTAGGCTCTGGGAGTTCGCGGAAGCGTCCGGGTGTAAACATTGGATTGGGGTCGGTTCGCAAGCAGAATATGGAATCTGTGATCGAGTATTGACCGAGGATCTTCCCGCTCGTCCGGTTACTGCCTATGGGGTAGCCAAACTCGCTTCGGGCATGTTGACAGAAAAGATGGCGGAGTGCGTGGGCACACGACATACCTGGCTACGGCTGCTCTCGTCCTACGGTCCCGGGGATGATGAAAGGCATATGATTCCTACGGTCATTCGAAGCTTGCTCCGTCGCGAACGCCCTTCAATTAGCAAAGGTGAGCAACTATGGGATTACCTGTACGTCGAAGACGCAGCTGAGGCTCTCTGTCAAGTTCTTCATACCGGTGCTAGCGGGATCTTCAACCTTAGCTCAGGTCGAGCTACCACCATTCGCGCTCTGGTGGAGATGATTCGTGACGAGATCGATCCTGGCCTGCCGATAGGATTTGGCGAGGTGCCCTATCGTACCGATCAGGTCATGCGTCTGGAGGGTGACATTTCTCGGATTACTAGCGCCACAGGATGGAAGCCTGCAGTCGACATTCGCGACGGACTGCGGAGGACAGTCGAGTCTTACCGCACGCAGCTAAGGGAGTGCGGAGCCCGATGAATTCAATTACTGTCACAACAGGGAGTCGGCAGATCGGAGCCTCAATGACAACGAAAATGAAGGCTTCCGACTACATAGCTGCCTTTTTACATCAAAAAGGAGTTCGGAGCGTCTTTGAACTTTCGGGCGGGATGATTACGCATCTTCTGGACTCGTTGTGCAAGGCGGGACAGATTCGCATTGTCAGTGTCCATCACGAGCAAGCAGCCGCGTTTGCTGCGGACGCGACGGGTCGCATTACCGGAGTGCCGGGAGTTGCTATGGCTACGAGTGGACCCGGAGCAACAAACTTACTCACGGGTATTGGCAGCTGCTTTTTCGATTCGTCGCCGGCGGTCTTTATCACCGGCCAGGTAAATCGTCATGAGCTAAAAGGCGACAGGAAGATTCGGCAGCTCGGTTTTCAGGAAACCGACATCGTCAGTATGGCTGCGCCGATTACCAAGGCGGCCTGGCAGGTCCTTGATCCGAAAGACCTCGCTGAAACATTGGAACGAGCATTCGCACTCGCAATTGAGGGGCGACCAGGCCCTGTTTTAGTCGACATTCCAATGGACGTACAGCGAGCTGAGATTGAAATTGAATCGGCTTTGAACGATCACAAAACGCTGGATCCCGGTGCCGACAGGGGGGTTCCCGATCTGGTGTGGACCCAACTTTCTGAGGCGCTGAAATGCTCGCAGCGCCCACTAATCCTTGCTGGGGGCGGCGTCCGGGCAGGCTCGGCGGCAGAATTGTTCGGGCCTTTTGTCGAGCAACTCGGGATTCCCGCGGTCAACTCGCTCATGGCTGTCGATCTACTGCCTTATAAGCACCCACTGCGAGTTGGCTTGATCGGTAGCTACGGAAATCGATGGGCGAATCTCGCCATCGCCGAGAGCGACTTGTTGATCGTTTTGGGAAGCCGTCTCGATATCCGACAGACGGGCTCCGATACCGCATTCTTCAAACGTGGACGGACGATCTTCCATGTTGACTGCGAGGCTGGAGAGATCAACAACCGGGTCGTCGGCTGCCATTCCATTGTCGCCAATGTTCGGGACTTTCTTAAATTGGCGGTAAAGAAACTGAACTCACCGGCAGCCCAGCAAAAACGCGAGTGGGTGGGTCGGCTGAGAGCTCTGCAGGAACAATATCCGGATACAGCCGAGCTGCCCGAAGGAAAGGGAATTAACCCCAACCAGTTTATTCACCAGTTGTCCAGAGCTTCGACCCAGGCGGCCGCCTACGTGGTAGATGTTGGCCAACATCAAATGTGGGCAGCACAGTCCACCGAAGTGTCGGCCTCTCAGCGATGGATCACCTCTGGAGGCATGGGGTCGATGGGGTTTTCGTTGCCCGCCGCTGTCGGTACGAGCATTGCCGTAGCTCCGAGACCCATAGTAGTAGTGGCCGGTGACGGATCGTTTCAGTGCAACATTCAGGAACTGCAAACAATAGTCCGCAACAAGCTGGCCATAAAAATCGTAGTCATCAACAATCGGTGTCACGGGATGGTGCGGCAGTTTCAGCAGAGCTACTTCGACGAACGCTATCAATCAACATTGTGGGGCTATGACACCCCCGATTTCGTGAGCGTCGCTCAAGCCTACGGAATCACCGGACGACGAGTTGAGACCGAGGACCAAATCGAAAGCGGATTGGCTTTCCTCTGGGAGGATGCCTCAAGGCCGGCGCTGCTCGAGGTAATGATAGACACCTACGCGAACAGCTATCCGAAAATTGCGTTCGGCCGCCCGCTGAGCGACATGGAACCACAAGCGAAGCCAGTCGAGATGGAAGGTACATAGCGTGCCAGAGTCCAGTTACCCCGCCATCATAGACGAGCGCTCGATCGTCGATGATTCGGCAATTTCTGCGCGAGTGGAACCTGCCGTTCCAGCGCAGGCCCGCAACGCGAGGGCTGGGCTGGTGGGCTGGTTGCGCCACCATGCCGGACTCGATCGCGCAATCGCCTTTACAGTTCTCGCGCGTGGATGGTCGAGCCTGGCAGGACTGGTCACGTTGGTGCTGATCGCGCGGTTCCTAACTCCGGTGCAGCAGGGTTACTACTACACGTTTTCTAGCCTCGTTGCACTGCAGATCGTCTTTGAACTCGGATTTTCATTCGTCGTTCTGCAATTGGCGGCTCATGAGCGCGCGCACCTCACGATATCCGGGGATGGGCGAGTCCAAGGCGATCCGGTCGCGCACGCCAGACTTGCGTCCGTGCTGCAGAAATCCGTTCGCTGGTATGGAGTCGCCGCATGCCTGATGATGGCCACAGTCATTCCGGCCGGCTTCTATTTCTTTAACACCCACCAGCGTGCTGGAGCAGCCATCGCATGGCAGGCACCGTGGTTCGTAATGGTGCTTGCTGCCGCCTGCACCTTTCAGATGGATCCGGTGTTCTCGTTTCTCGAAGGTTGCGGGCAAGTCTCCCAAGTCGCGCGCATGCGTTTTGGACAAGCGGTCGTGGGCACTTCCATGGGATGGATTGCATTGCTGAGTGGTCACGGTCTGTTTGCTCCAGCCATGCTGATTGCCGGTCAAGCCTTCGTCGGCGCCGTTTGGTTGTTGCGGCGGCGCCGCCTGCTGCTTGGACTGGCCAGATATGAATCGGGATGTCACCGCGTTGGCTGGCGAACAGAAATTTGGCCCTTCCAATGGAAAATCGCAGTTAGTTGGCTGTGCGGATATTTCATCTTCCAGCTTTTCAACCCAGTGCTCTTCGCTTATCAGGGACCCGCAGCGGCAGGGCAGATGGGCATGTCGCTCAGCATCGCGAGTTCGCTTTCGGCGATTGCGATTTCATGGATGAGCACAAAGTCCGCGCCGTTCGGCAATCTGGTAGCGCGCGGCGATTTCGCGAGCCTCGACCGCTTATTCTTTCGCACGCTGAAGCAATCGACGGTACTTCTGGCCATAGGGGCAGCCGCGTTCATGTCATGCCTTCTGTACATCGCGGGACACTTCCCGAAGCTGGCCGGCAGAGTACTGGCGCCATGGGCCTTCGCGTTTCTTCTGATCACGGTGATTTCAAACCACGTCGTATTCAGCGAATCGGTTTACCTGCGTTCTCATAAACGCGAGCCTTTCCTCATTGTGTCGATCATCAACGCCGTGGCCGTCGGTGCCGGCACGTACTTCTTTGGCCGGTTTTCCGGAGCGAACGCCGTTGCGCTCTGGTACTTCTTCGGAAGCGGAGTTTTGGGGCTGCTCCTGGGCACATATGTATTCGTGACGAGACGTAAGGGTTGGCATGCATAAACGTGGCGAGTGGCGAGATAGGAAACGACGTGACTCGTGACTCGTGAAAACCGCGGGGAGACCCCCACACCCCCGGGCAATGCGGATGGTTGTGAAAAGAAAGGGTTTGCGGGGAAAGCAATTCGTATCTGTATGAAAACGAAGGGGGACGGAAAGTGGCGAGTGGCGAGTGACGAGTGGCGAGCCAAGGCAAATGACTACCCCCCCACCCCGGGTGATTTGGAAAAAGAGGCTGGATTTGCTTGATTCCAAAGGAGTTGACTTTTTTGGGAGCGACAAAGAGACGACAAAGAGGCGGCAAACTATTGAAGGGACGGGAGTTAGCAAAGAGAGTGGATAGTGGGTCGTGGGTAGCGAGTAGTGGGGAAACGACCTGCTCACCAAAGGAAACAAGTTTAGAGTTGTTGCTCGTAAGTTGTTAGTAAAGCGAGTGGGTAGTGAGTCGTGGGTAGTGAGTAGTGGGGAGACGATCTGCTCACCGCCCCGACCAGGTCGGGGCAGGCGCCGGCACAGAGAACAGAGAGGCAGAAGCGACGGTGGGGGAACGGCGCGGGTGGCGGGCGGGCCCTCCAAGAGGCTGGCGGGCAGGCTGCTTGTTTCAAATAACATGGGCAACGATAGCACAAGTTTACGGCTTTGTCAACCATAAAGTGGTAAGATGAAGTCTTGCAATGAGTTACGTAAAGCGAGCGGCGAGTGACGAGGAATAGGCGTTTCAGGTGTTGGTCCTTCATGCTGCTTTGTTAACTGCCCGGTTATCAGGCGTATAGACTCTCGCGCTATGAGCACACTGCCTGTCCGTCCCAGGGCTGCGAATGAATGCTTTTGCTGCCCAGTGACTCACGAACCTTTGTTTTTCGATGGCGGGCAATTGGTTACGCCGAGCAGATCGCACTCTTATCCAGTCGTAGGCGGTGTCCCTATTCTCCTTTCTGACCCCAAAAGTGCCGCCGAGTACGCGCAGGGTTCTGAAAGAATGACGCGCGAATACACCCTCAAAAAATCTGATTCGCTTGTCCAGCGATTCAAGAGATGGAATGCGCGTGACTATAGCGCCTCCGCTTCGCGGCCCGCATTTGAATCGATCTTTTCGGGAGACGGAGTGTATCTCTCGATTGGCGGTGGCCCTCTGCGCAGTCATCCCCTTCTCACCAATCTGAATATCGGCCCGTTCCCGAATGTCGATGTTGTTGCCGACGCCCACGGCCTGCCGTATTTCGATGAATCAGTGGATGGTATCCATTGTGTCGCCGTGCTCGAGCATCTCCGCGACCCTAAACTTGCGGTACAGGAAATGTTCCGCGTCTTGAAAGTCGGCGGCAAAGTATTTGCGGCAACCCCATTCCTTCAGCCGTATCACGGGTACCCATTTCACTTTCAGGGCTTCACGCTTACTGGGCACGTCAATCTGTTTGAAGCATGCGGCTTCGAGGTTACCGAGTCCGGGACTCAGGTCGGACCAACCCATGTTATTTACCAGATGGGGCAAACGTACATGCGCGAATACTTCCCGACCGCGCTCGCCATTCCGTGTCGCGCAGCATGGTTGCTGCTGGGCTGCTTGTTCCGCCCCCTGGATCGCGTCATAAACAGTCGCGCGAACTCGTATGTGATGGCTTCCACGACCTACCTTCTTGCCGTAAAGAAGAAACTGACAAGATGAAGTCTTTCAATGAGTTACGGAATCGCCCTTTGCTTACGATCGGAATACCGACGTTCAACCGTAGCCGCTTCCTCCGGGAGCTACTCGAATCGTTGGCCGAGGCAGCCGGCGATCCCCGAATTGAAATCATCGTTTCCGACAACGCTTCCGACGACGACACGCCCAATGTTGTCAGTGAGTTCGTGTCCCGCGGTTATCAAATTCGCTATCTCCGCAATGAACGAAATCTTGGCGCGGATGGGAACATCCTTAGTTGCTACCAAGAGGCCTCAGGGAAATACGTCTGGCTTATCGGCGATGACGATATTGTCCCCGCTGGAACGATGAAACGAATCCTGGGGTTGCTGGTCAGTGGCGAGTTTGATCTCATTTTCCTGACCCCGAAAGAATTTCGCGATCAGCCCCTTTCAGAGTGTCAACCAGATCGGCATGGTCGCGGAGTCGTTCTTCTCCAAGATGGGAAGCGATTTGCGGAGATGGTCGGCAACATGTTGACCATGATCAGCTGCAATATCGTAAACAAGCAGAGGGTCGAAGCGTTAAATTCCTTTCGATTTGAAGAGCTTGTCGGTTCCAACCTCGTACAACTTGGCTGGACTCTTACACTGTTGTCGCATTTCCAAAGGGGGTTGTATATCTTCGATGTACTTGTTTCGGTCAGAGCCGATAACCGAAGTGGTTACACCGTCTCGAAGGTGTTCGGACAGCAGCTAAAAGAGATTACAGACCGCCTTCTCGGTGCGAAATCGGGTCTTGCAACCACTATTCAAACGGATGTCGTACGCCAATGTCTTCCCTTTCTGATTTTGAGAGTTCGCCATCGCGAGTTTGGCGATTTTGAGAATGAGGACTTTCACGCCGCGCTAAAGCCCGTTTATGGACACACTTTTAGGTATTGGATCATTGTCTTTCCGGTCGCCAAATTCCCTACTTGGCTGGCCGAATTCTGGTTTACCGGGGTCAGGGCAGTTCGTAGGGCGCTATCGCTTTTCAAGTCGAGCGTGGAGCTAAGGCCGTACGACGTTCACACTTCACGGTCATCATGAAGAAGTTGAATATCACCTTTCTCCTTCCAGGAGCTCCTTGCGCACCCACGGGTGGAGCAAAAGTGGTCTACGAGTACGCGAACCGCTTGTCCCATCGTGGACACAGTGTCACGGTCGTGCATGCCGATATCATTCAAACCGACCTGCCGATATGGAAGAAAGCCTCTCGAGTTCCTGTTTACTATTACTATAGAGCTTTCCAGCGCTTTGATCCGGGCGGTTGGTTTCAACTGGACAACTCCGTTCGGCTGCTGTGGGTTCCTTCGTTCTCAGAGCGCTACATCCCGAACGCGGATGTGGTGATCGCTACTGCTTGGCAAACTGCCGAATGGGCCGCTGAGTACCGAAGCACTAAGGGAGAACGCTTTTATCTTGTACAGCACCTCGAGACATGGTCAGGCCCGGAGAAGAGAGTGCTTGACACGTGGACAGCTCCTTTAAAGAAGATTGTGATCTCCCGATGGCTGAAGGGAATCGGTGACCGTTTGGGCGAGAATTCTTGTTACGTACCGAATGGGCTTGATTTTGACCGCTTCCGTCTGGACATAGCGCCCGAAGCCCGCAGTCCCGAGCGAATAATGATGCTTTATCATCGCTCCGACTGGAAGGGGTCCGGCGACGGGCTCAGGGCTCTTGCGTCGGTGAAAGAACAAGTTCCAAGCTTGCGAGCAACTCTCTTTGGAGTACCGAGGCGGCCCCGGCACTTACCTGATTGGATCGACTATCGCTGCCAGCCTGCGCAGGATGTTCTTTGTAACCTTTACAACGAAGCGTCAATTTTTGTTGCACCTAGCTGGAGCGAGGGGTGGGGCCTTCCTGCATCAGAAGCTATGATGTGCGGCGCTGCCGTTGCGGCGACAGATATTGGAGGACATCAAGAGTTCGCAATTCATGAGAAAACTGCGCTGCTTAGTCCGGCGAAGGATTCGGAACACCTGGCAAAAAACATTCTCCGTCTTATAGGCGACAGTTCCCTTCGACTGCGACTGGCCTATGGGGGGCACGGCTACATTCAGCAGTTCAGCTGGAAGCGAGCAGTAGATCACCTTGAATCACTCCTCATGAAGACTGTCGAACCCGTGTCAGTGGCGCAATCCAGCGAAAGTTGCACGCAATCTTTGTCGCGATGAGCTGCGTTCTCCAATCTCGGTAGAGTAGCCGACTTCTAATCTCTAAGAGTATGGCAAGCGACTAATGATTGTTGCCCTGATCGTTCTTTATCACCCGTCGGTCCCACTCTTGACGCGTCTGCTGCGCGGTGTTTCCCGCCAAGTGGATTTCATCGTTGCAGTGGACAACTCTCCTCATGATTTGGAGGACCAACATGGGCTATTCGAGTCCTACGGTAGCAAGGTGAGTTACACGTCGCTGGGTGTCAATGTCGGCATCGCAGCGGCGCAGAATATTGGCATTCGAAAAGCGAAGGCAGTCGGAGCAACGCACATTCTCTTTCTCGACCAAGACAGTGCCGTTAGTGAAGGAATGGTATCCGTTCTGATACAAAGCGAACTCAGACTGGTGAATTCCGGAATCAAAGTTGCTGCAGTCGGCCCTGTGTTCGTGGATGAGAAACAGAGAAAGAGGCTGCCAGCTATTCGGCATCGATTTTTATTCGTGCAGCGGATCGATATCGCGGAAGACCAGCGAGAGCCGGTTCCCGTAGACTACCTGATCTCCTCTGGGTCCCTTATCCGAACGTCTGTTCTAGAGGAAGTTGGGCCGATGATGCAGGAATTATTTATCGATTGGGTGGATATCGAATGGGGATTGCGCGCGCGGAGCAAGAGATATCAAAGTTTCATGATCCCGACGGCTCTCATGCTTCACAGCATCGGAGATGCAGCTGTCACACTTTTCGGTCGGGGTGTTAATCTTCATAATGACGTCCGAAACTACTACATAGTTCGCAACGCAACATTCTTGCTAAGATCGCCGGCAATGGGATGGAGTTGGAGAATCGTAACGACTCTTAAGATACCGCTGTATTTGATCTTTTACTCCTGGTGCTCCCAGGACAAACTGAAGAGTTTCAGATTGCTGTTGCGCGCATTCTCGGACGGTATTCGAGGGGCGGTAGGGCAACTCAGGTAAAGAACACCATGCTACCCTACTACATCCTATATTTAGTGATACTGGCCGGTGCAGGGCTTTGTTTAACTCCAGATGTTCAGTACCGCAAGGCTCTTCAGAAGATCTTTATACCCTCTCTTCTCGTTTCATTGTGCTTTTTTGCAGGTATCCGATCGGCGACAGTCGACCGCGACTATCTGAACTATTTGGCTTGGTTTCATCTGATTGCGCAGGGTTCACTAAGCCTTTTCGATTGGATCAAAGACCCGGCTTTCGTGTTTGCTTCTGTTATTGCTGCAGGCCTCAGGCTAGAGTATTCCGCGGTTGTGATTGCATTCGTCTCTGCTGCACTTGCCATGAAGTTCTGGTTTGCGCGGGAAACGTGCTCTGGCCAATGGTTAACCTTATTTTTGTATTTGATGTTTTGTAGATTTTTTTTCGGCCAGGAGATGACGGAGATCAGAGCCGCCGTTGCAATCCCTCTTATGTCAATCGCTATATTGTGGGCTGGGAGGGGGCTGAAAGGACGCGCTATTGGCGCCTACGTGGCCGCCCTGGTGTTCCATCTTTCCACGTTGGCGGTGCTTCCGATTTTCCTTTTGCTGTTGTTTGGCGTTCGCTTCCGCTCAATCTACTGGATACTTGGCCTTGTTCCAATTGGCATTGCTGTCGGCGTGATGCTTCGCGGATTGCTGCCCACACTTTCGGATTTCAGCCGTCTGACTCCCTATCTAAACGGAGATGTAGATAGTGGGGCGATTAACTTCTTTTCTATTTATCTCCTGGCGCGGGTTTGCGCGCTCCTAACTCTCATTTGTGTATTTTGGCGAGGGTTAGACGTCGAAGAGCGCCTAATCGTGTTTTGTTCCGGTTTGGGGTTACTTATTCAGTTCAGTTTAGCGTCTAATGGCAACTTGGCTCTTCGGCTTTCAGACTTGTTCGGCCTCTTTGACGTCCTTGTTCTAATTATGCCTCTGAAACATTTTAAGCAGACGTACGCGTCGTTCGCGCTTGCCTATTTACTTTTGCTTGTGGTCATCGGTGGCAGTCTGTTCGCCTCTACGGTGAACATCGTTCAGCCTTATGCGGTCGCATTTCGTCGTGAGGGCGTAAACCAGGATCACAAGGTGTTTTACAGCGCGGATGCGTTGAGAACCTTGGATCATCGGCGGCGATTGCAGGGGTTGTTTTCCGTTCCCGGGTTTATTAAGAGTGAAACGCTATCACGTCGCATAAGACAGTACTGTCTCGTTGCGGTCTATAAAAAAAATCCCCTCGAAGCGCCCTCAAGACGGCAGAATATGTAGGCGAGTTTCACACTTCATGAGTGATAGAACACCTAGCTCTTCTCACAGCGTGACCGTGACGCTGGTCGCGTTTGAGACGAACGAAATTCAGCTCCAGAGAGCCATTCGTTCCGTCCTAGAGTCAACCATTGGTGCCGCGGTAGTGGTTGTCGACAACTCTCCGACGGACCGATTGCGTAACGCGGTAATCGCGGGGGGCGCGGAGTATCGTTGGGCCGGCGAGAACCTCGGATTTGGGGCTGCGCACAACCGCGCGATTCAAGAATGCGGCGGAGTATCGAGATATCACCTCATTCTCAATCCGGACGTCTATTTCGGGCCTGAAGTCCTGGAATCGCTGGTGTCGTATATGGACGCCAATCCGCAGATCGGGTTGGTTATGCCACGGATTCTATATCCGGACGGCTCGCCGCAAAATCTGCGCAAGTTGCTGCCGACTCCCGCGGATCTTCTGCTGCGCAGGCTGCTGGTCGGGCCGCTTTCAGAGCTGCTGCATCGCAGAACGCAGAAATACGAACTCCGAGACGTTGACCCCATGCGCTCGATGACTGTTCCCGTATTGTCCGGCTGCTTCATGTTTCTGCGCACGGAAGTGTTCGAGAAAGTCGGGCTGTTCGACGAGCGCTATTTCATGTATCTGGAAGATGTCGATTTCTGCCGGCGCATTCATGGCGCATTCGACGTGGTGTATTACCCGCAGGTGTCTATCGTTCACGAATACGCGAAGGGCTCTTACAGGGATTGGAAACTCTTGTGGTACCACGTGAAGTCGGCGTGCGCGTATTTTTCAAAGTGGGGCTGGTTCGTCGATAAGGAAAGAGATTCGATCAATGCCAAGGCCCTTCGTCATGCTGAGGCTCGCCAGTCCGATTTCTCCGATCAGCTAGCTGCAGAAACAGAATAATCGCCAAACTTCCGCCGATTTCACGGAGCCGACAAATGCAGGACTGCATTCTGGTTACTGGTGGTGCGGGATTTATCGGGAGCAACTTCGTGCTGCGGACAGCGGGGCAGTCCGGCACGGGGATCGTCAATCTGGATAAGCTGACGTACGCGGGGAATTTGCAGAACCTGGAATCGCTGCAGGGGTCAGGAGGCCGCCCTGAAGGGGACGGCGCTACACAGGCGGGAGGCCGCCCTCAGAAGGACGGCGCTACACGGTACACGTTTGTGCGGGGGGATATCGGCGATCGCGAACTGGTGAGGTCGCTATTGGCGGAGCACCGGCCGCGAGCGGTGGCGCACTTTGCGGCGGAGAGCCACGTGGACCGCTCGATTCTGGGGCCGGAAGAGTTCCTGCGCACGAATGTGCATGGCACGTTTGCGTTGCTGGAGGAGGCGCGCAGCTACTGGCAGGGGTTGCCGCGCGAGGAAGGGAGCGCGTTCCGCTTCTTGCACGTGTCGACGGACGAGGTCTATGGATCGCTGGGGCCTGGCGATGCGGCGTTTACGGAGAAGACGGCGTATGCGCCGAACAGTCCGTACGCGGCGTCGAAGGCGGCTTCGGATCATTTGGTGCGCGCGTATCACCACACGTACGGGCTGCCGACGCTGACGACGAACTGCTCCAACAACTATGGGCCGTACCAGTTTCCGGAGAAGCTGATACCGCTGGTGATTCTGAACGCGCTGCGGGGGAAGGCGATCCCGGTGTACGGCGATGGGCAGAACGTGCGCGATTGGCTCTACGTGGAAGATCACTGCGATGCGATCGGCGTGGTGCTGCGGTCCGGCAGGCCGGGCGAGACGTACAACATCGGCGGGTCGAGCGAGAAGACCAACATGGAAGTGGTCACGACGATCTGCGAGTTGCTGGATGAGCTGGCGCCGGAGTCGAAGTTTCGTCCGCACAAGTCGCTGATTACATTTGTGACCGACCGTCCGGGGCACGATCGGCGGTATGCCATCGATGCGAGCAAGCTGCGCCGCGAGTTGGGCTGGGAGCCGCGGGAGAATTTTCGCAGCGGGATGCGCAAGACGATCGAGTGGTATCTGGGTCACCCGGAATGGCTGGAGTCGGTGGTGAGCGGAGCTTACAAGGAGTGGGTGGCGGTGCAGTACGCGGTGCGCTGAGCTGAACGATGGAACTCGGAAAAGGTGAGGAGATGGCGAAGAAAACGCGCAAGGGAATCATCCTGGCGGGCGGATCGGGGACGCGGCTGTACCCGGTGACGCAAGCCGTATCGAAGCAACTGCTGCCGGTGTACGACAAGCCGATGGTGTACTACCCGCTGTGCACGCTGATGCTGGCGGGAATCCGGGAGATGCTGGTGATCTCGACGCCGGCGGATACGCCGCGATTCAGGGACTTGCTTGGGGATGGCACGCAGTGGGGAGTGAATCTGTCGTACGCGGTGCAGCCGAATCCGGGCGGGCTTGCGCAGGCTTTTGTTGTGGGGCGAGAGTTCGTGGGAGACGCGCCCAGCTGTCTCGTGCTGGGCGACAACATTTTCTATGGGCACGATCTGCCCGCGATGCTGCTGAAAGCGTCGGCGAGAGAACGCGGCGCAACGGTGTTCGCGTACCAGGTGCAGGATCCGCAGCGGTATGGGGTGATCCAGCTCGATGGGCAAGGGAAAGCGTTAAGCCTGGAAGAAAAGCCGCAGCAGCCGAAATCGCGATTCGCGGTGACGGGGCTTTACTTTTACGACGAGCAGGTTACGGAGATTGCCGCGAATCTGCAGCCGTCCGCTCGCGGGGAGCTAGAAATTACGGATTTGAACCGCGTCTACATGGAACGCGGAGAATTGCACGCGGAAGTCATGGGGCGCGGCATCGCGTGGCTTGATACCGGAACGCACGATTCGCTTGTCGACGCATCACTGTTTATACAGACCATCGAAAAGCGGCAGGGGCTCAAGATAGCTTGCCCGGAAGAGATCGCCTTCCGCTACGGCTTCACAAACGCTGAGCACCTGGAACGCACGGCCTACGCTATCCAGAACGAGCAATACCGGAAGTATCTGCTGCAGGTGCTGACCGAGGCGGGTTCGCTTGCCTCGCTGGTAGGTTCGCCAAGATGAAGGTTAGGCCCACGGAAAATCCGGACGTATTGATCCTCGAGCCAAATGTGTTTGAGGACGCGCGCGGCGCCTTCTTCGAAGCTTACAACGTAAAGAATTTGGCTGCGGTCGGCATTGATTGCGGCTTCGTTCAGGACAATCAGTCGATCTCGAAACGGAGCGTGCTTCGCGGCCTGCATTACCAGATACGCCAGCCGCAGGGCAAGCTCGTGCGCGTACTACGCGGAGAGATTTTCGATGTCGCGGTCGATTGCCGGCGGAGTTCACCACATTTCGGCAAAGCCGTTCACGTGAATCTCTCGGCGGAGAATCGGAAGACGCTATGGATCCCTGCTGGATTCGCGCACGGCTTTCTGGTTTTGTCGGACGCCGCTGAGGTTCTGTACAAGACTACTGATTTTTACGAACCAAAGTTCGAACGCACGCTCTTGTGGAATGACCCGCAACTGAAGATTCCCTGGCCTTCCACAAAGCCGTTGCTCTCCGAAAAAGATCAACAGGGATTTGATCTTGCGCACGCCGAGGTCTTCGATTGAAGCCATGAAGATTTTGTTGATAGGCAAGGGCGGTCAGGTCGGACGCGATCTCCATCCACTGCTTGCCCAGTTCGGGCAGGTGCTTGCGCCGAATCGGCACGATTTCGACTTCTGCCGGCCTGACAGCGTTCGTAACTGCGTTCGTGCGACACGCCCCGACATTATCGTTAATGCCGCGGCCTATACCGCTGTCGATAAAGCGGAAAGCGAGCCCGAGTTGGCCAGGGCGGTCAATGCGGTCGGGCCAGGGATTCTCGCGGCAGAGGCGCACGAGCTGGGGGCGTTACTCATTCACTACTCCACCGACTATGTTTTTGACGGCAGCAAAGCTACGCCATATCTCGAGACAGACCCGGGCAATCCCCTCAATACCTACGGCAAAACCAAGCTGGAAGGGGAAGAGGCGATCAGAAATAGCGGCTGTGATCACCTGATTTTCCGAACGAGCTGGGTCTACAGTCGGCAGGGCTCAAACTTCCTTCTCACGATGCTGAGGCTGGGTCGTGAGCGAGAGGAGTTGCGAATCGTAGATGACCAGATCGGCGCGCCGACTTCCAGTGGTGCACTGGCTCGCGCGACGGCTAAGTTACTGAAAACGCGGGTGCGCGGTGATTCGGCAAACAGCGGAACTTATCACATGACCGCATCCGGCTACGTCTCCTGGTTCGGATTTGCCAGTGCCATCTTTGAAAGCTATCCGAACCCGTCCGATTTATGTGTGCGCAGGATTCTTCCGATTCAGGCCAACGACTATGTAACCCCTGCCCGTCGTCCGCTGAACTCCCGGTTAGATTGTTCAAAGCTGAGGGATGTTCTTGGAATCAGTATGCAGCCTTGGCAGGAAGGTCTGACGGAGGTGATGAACTCCCTCGTTCCTGTCGTTATTTTGTGACGACTAAAAATGATCTGTAATGGGCCGATATAGCGGGCGAAGCAGCCCGTTTACGCTGCCAAGTAATCGTAAGACTTCTCCAGTGCGAAACCGTTTCAAAATCACACAAATAGGCTGATCGCACAATGATGACTCTTCCCCAGGGGAGTATTGATGTGGGTCCGTACCTCTGCGCCTTCGTGGTGGCCGTTGTGTCGGCGCTGCTGGGTGCGCCAGCGGTGCGCGAGCTGGCGATCTGGCGCGGATGGGTGAAGTCGCCGTCTCTTTCGCGTCATGTGCATCGCAGGCCCGTGCCGCGCATCGGCGGAGTGGCGATTTATGCCAGTTCCTGCGTCGCTGCGGCAGCGGCTCTGCTGCTGCAATCGGCCATCGACCCCGGTGCGGTCGGGTCGTCTGCCCTCAGGTTGCTCGCGATCTTCGTGCCGGCGACGTTGATCTTTGGCTTAGGGCTGCTGGACGATTTCCACAATCTGCGCGCCAGGACCAAAGTCGCGGTGCAGACGTTTGCCGCCATCCTGCTGTACGCCTCGGGACTCGGCGTCACCCATCTCAGCGCCATCTTTGGGACGCGCCCAGTGCCGGCATTCATTGGCGTGCCGCTCACGGTGGCCTGGGTGGTGGCCATCACCAACGCGTTTAATCTGATCGATGGGCTGGACGGACTGGCGGCAGGGTCGGCGTTCTTTTCGACGGTGATCGTGGTGGCGGTTTCGCTGTTGAACGGCAGTCACGTGATCGCGATTGTGGCGGTGGCGCTGGCGGGCAGCATCCTGGGATTCCTGCGGTACAACTTCAATCCGGCGAGCATTTTTCTGGGCGACAGCGGAAGCCTGTATATCGGATTCATGCTGAGCGCGGCGGCGCTGGCCAGCTCGCAAAAATCGTCCACCATGGTGGCGGTAGCCATCCCGGTGGTTTCCCTGGGGCTGCCCATCCTGGATGTGAGCATCGCGATACTGCGGCGCTTCCTGGGGGGGCGGCCGCTGTTTGAGGCGGACGCGGATCACATCCATCACAAGTTGCTGAAACGCGGGTTGTCGCATCGCGACGCGGTTTTGATTCTTTATGGCGTCAGCGCGGTGTTTGGCCTCTTGGGCATGATCCTTTATCCGAGAGGGCATCTGCTCGTCCCGGTTCTGGCGCTGATTGGCCTGGGGGTGTTTCTGGGGGTGCAACAATTGCGCTATCACGAATTTACGGAATTGCAGCGGGTTGGGCGGCGGATTGTCAACCAGATGCGCGTCATCTCCAACAACATCGCTATACGGCGCGCGGCGGAAGCGCTGCAATCCAGCCAGACTTTTGGCGATATCGGCGCGGTGATCGCCGAGTATCTGGAGCCCATCGGGTTTGATGGTTTTGCGTTGGAGATGGAGTCCCTCGACGAAGTGCCGGAAGCGGCGCTCGTTCCCTTCGTTCGGAAAAGCAGCGATGTGATTTATCTCGGGGCTTCGGAGACGGATGCCTTCGCCTTGCGTTTGGAATTTTGCCTGGGCTCAAATACGGGACGGCGCAAGCGCTCTTTTTCCGTGTTCCGCGCCACATGCAATGAACCCTTGTGGTTCGACTCGAACGTATTTGTGTCGTCCGGTTTTACTACTGCGCTGGACAAGGCGCTTCTCCAGAGTCTTCAGGCCAACTACGCCTTTGATAGCATGGACAGCCGCCCAGACAAAGCCGGAGCCGCTGTTGCTGTGGCGTCCTCGGCCGCTGATTGAGCGCGGGTCTTCAGAACCTCCAGAGGAGACCGAGCTGCGGCTCGGTGATGAAGGTGCGGGCGGCGTGGTAGGTTACGTCGCTGAAATTGGGAGCGCGTGTCCAATGGACGACGTAGCCCGTGCGGATTGCGAAGTGGCGGGTGTGGTACAGGTCAAAACCTGTGGCGGCGCGCACCTGGAACTGGCCGTCCAGGCCGAGCCAGGTTTGCGGGATCCATATACCGTTTTGCCTAAAACCAAATCCGCCGTGGGTAACAAAACCGCCCGCGCCTAGCGAAACATACGGATTGAGCCTGGAATGGGGGAAAAGGCGGCGGACATAGGAGAGAACGCCTTCGTGACGCGTGAGGGACATTTGCCACGACACTGGGACTGAGGAAAAATCCGCGTCGCTGGCAACGACGCTATACGTCGCCGCGAAGCCGTTGTTACCGAACCAGCGGCAGTATTCAACCGAGCCGCCGAAGGAAACTTTGGAGGACTGCATTGTCGGAGTCGCTCCATAATTGGCAAGGCCGAGGGCGGGTCGCGTGAATTGCGTGATTCCAGTGAGGGATATCTCATTGGAAGTGCGCTCGTCGTTGGCGAGCGCGGCGGACGAACTCAAAAGCATGAAGCAGGTAAGGCACACCAATTTCGTATTCATGGACACACTTCTCCTGTTCGCGTGCCGCGGAAATTATCGCGAGACGCGCGGCACCTGGTGGAACGCTGGGCGAGTGGGGACAGTTCTGGTTGTTTACAAACGCGCCTTCTTGGAAGAGCGCTCGTTTGGGAGAAGCGCTGGTTTAGCAAGCGCCCGGTTTAGAGAAACCGAAGACCGATGGGGAGCATAGCGGCAGGGAGGGGGTCACGCGGATGATCGTCCAGCGCGCTTTCAGGAGCAATACAGCGTTGCCCGTAATTCTCTAAAGTTGAAAATGCAACACACACCCTTGGGGATTGAATTCGAATGAGAAAAGAGAATTGGCTATTGGTGTTCGCCGCTACTCTTGTGTTAGGCATCGGCGTAACGCCGCTGCGAGCGCAACAAACATCAAATCCCGTTACATCGGAAACCGCATCGCAGCCCGCCGGGGATAGCGTCACCGAGGGAAAAAGGTCTCAACGCGAGAAGCGAATTGGCTCGCCCTACGTGGAGCTCGACAGTTGGATTTATCCGGCGCTCGACCGAGTCGCGGCGCTTGGCTACATCCATTCGGAATTTAGCGATATGCGTCCCTGGACGCGAGTCGAATGCGCGCGCATGGTGCAGGAAGCCGGGAAGGTATTGGATGTCGATCCTGGCGGTTCATCAGAGGCGCAGCGGTTTTACGCCACATTGCGGAACGAATTCCAACCCGAGCTCGGCGAATTGAATAGTGCCGAAAGCGAAAAGACCGTTCGTCTGGAATCGCTCTATTCGCGAGTGACGGGTATCAGCGGGCAACCGCTGAACGACAGCTATCATTTCGGCCAAACGATCATCAACAACTACGGCCGCCCATACCAGGAAGGATTCAACAGCTATGATGGTTTTTCGGGCTATGCCGTAGCGGGCCGATTTGTAATTTACACGCGTGGAGAATTTCAGCACGCACCGTCCGCTCCCGCGTACCCGCTTTCGGCTCGCCAAGCGATTGCCGCGGCCGACGGCAATCCGCTGCAGCCAGCGACTCCTTTGCGTGGGGTCGACCAGTTCCGACTTCTCGACACGTATGTGGCTGCGAACGTTGACGGATGGGATCTCAGCTTCGGCAAACAAAGCCTTTGGTGGGCGCCGAATTATGGCGGCGCATTCCTGTTCAGCGACAATGCCGAACCGGTTTACATGGCGCG
>Ga0210400_10001144_pt1 | contig 26839 bp, 22 predicted proteins | sample IncBWH26MmetaG_FD_155456 | JGI IMG/M metagenome (GOLD analysis project Ga0210400, IMG submission 155456) | Forest soil microbial communities from Barre Woods Harvard Forest LTER site, Petersham, Massachusetts, United States - Inc-BW-H-26-M | ecosystem: Environmental > Terrestrial > Soil >... | reverse complement strand
ATGCGGGAGGTGTCTGGATGAAGATGAAATTCTCCGTGGTTGCCGTGGGTGCGCTGCTTCTCGCTGCCGTGCCGATCCTGGCCCATCACTCGTTTTCGGCGGAATACGACCAGTCCAAACCCTTGACTCTGCGGGGCAAGTTCACCAAATTGGATTGGGTTAACCCTCATTCCTGGGTTCACTTTGACGTGGTCGGTCCGGACGGAAAAGTGACCAACTGGGCTGCGGAAACGCCTCCTCCCAATGGCCTGTACCGCAACGGCTGGCGCAAGGACATGTTCAAGGAAGGCGAAGAGATCGAAGTTCGTGGCGTGGCTGCCAAGGATGGTACGCCGCATATGTGGTCGAACGGAGTTACGATCGTGGCCACCGGCGTCCAGTTCACCATGGGATCCCGGCCGCCCAACGAAGGGCCATCCGACAGCAAGGGTAAGTAATTTAGATTTGTTGAAGATACTGGTACACGCGCCTCGCCCGGTGAGGCGCGTTGTGCTGTTTGCGCGGGGAGTGCAACGCTAAAAATGAAAACTTCGTTCGCAGGTGTTTCTTACGCTGGCCTCGTGATCGCCGCGGGAATCGCCGGAGCCGTTCTTTGGTTCGCCCCGATACCGGCGGCTGGCCAGGCTCCCGCAGGCAAAGGCGGGGGCAAAGGCGGCGGCAAAGGAGCCTATACGGCCCCTCGCGCCGGAGACGGCAAGGCCGATATCCAGGGGATTTGGGAAGCCTGGAACACCGCCGCGGATGGCCTGGAGGCTCACAACGCAGCGACCGGCATCCGCGCCGGCAAGAGTTTCGTGGTCGATCCCGCCGACGGAGCGATTCCGTATCTCCCGGCAGGCCGCCAGAAACAGCAGGCCAATTTCAACAAGCGGGAAGAACTGGACAGCATGCGAAAGTGCTACATGACGGGTGTTCCGCGGTTTACCTATATTCACTTTCCCTTCCAGGTTTTTCAGACACCCAAGTACATTCAGTTCATTTCCGAATTCGCCCACATGGTCCGGACCATCTACATGGAAAAGCAGACCCACTTCGGCGACCTCGAGTTCTGGAATGGCGATTCGCGCGGCCACTGGGACGGAGACACGCTGGTGGTGGACGTCGCCGATTTCAATAATGAAACCTGGTTCGACGCTTCCGGTGATCACCACAGCACCGCGCTGAAGGTGGTGGAGCGTTACACCCGGACCGGACCCGACGTGATGCAGTACGAGGCCACCATGACAGATCCGCAGACATTTTCCAGGCCCTGGACCATCCGCATGGATCTGCATCGGAATACGGATCAATATCCGACGCTGCTCGAATACGAGTGCCATTCTTACTTTGAGGACGACGCCATCCGGCTGGGTAGCCGCTAAGGAGACTCCGATATGAAGAACAACAAAGGATTCAGCAGTTCAGTAATGAGTTCGATGTTGGCTTTGGTCGCCGCCGGAGCCGTGGCCGCGGTCTTCGTGATCGCTCCGGTCTCCATTACCGGTCAGGACGCGCCGGCTCCAGCGCCCGGTGGCAAAGGCGGCGGAGGGTTCGGCGGGAGAGGCGGCGGTGGCGGAAAGCAAGCGGTCCCGGCCGGTCCCGTTCCCCGGACGGCCGACGGCAAGCCGGACATGTCGGGCTTCTGGGGCGGCGTGAATCCGGGTGGCAATGTGAGTATCGAGCCGCAGGCTAAAGGCGGCGGAGCGGGCAAAGGCAAGGGCGGACCTCCCGGAGGCGGAGCCCCTGGTGGAGCTCCTGGAGGCGGGGCACCTGCAGCCGGCCCCGGTGGGCCCGGCGGAGCACCCGTCGCGGGTGGGCCTGGTGGTCCTGGCAGAGGACCCGGTGGACCCCCTGGAGGCGGACCTGGCGGCCCTCCCGGTGGCGGCCGTGCCGCCCCAGCGAACGCGATCACCGATCCCCCGGATGGCAAAGTTCCCTACACGGCGGCCGCGCGGGCGAAGTCCGACGACTTCATCGCCAACGGCATGTTTCATGAGCCCGAGCTGCATTGCTTTATGTCCAGCGTTCCACACAACATGTGGGTGCAATTCGGCCAGCAGAATATCCAGACCAAGGACTATCTGGTGATGAACTGGGAGTTCATGCACAGCCGCCGGATCATTCCGCTCGACAATCGTCCGCACCAGATCACTTCGCCGGCGGTGCATCTGTTCCAGGGTGAATCCGTGGGCCACTGGGAGGGCGACACACTGGTGGTTGATACGACGAACCAGAATGATAAAACGTGGTTCGATACTTCGGGACACTATAAGCCCGAGGATGTCCACGTGGTGGAGCGCTTCACCATGACCGATTCGAACACCATCGAGTACGAGGCTGAAGTGACCTCGGCCGAGTTCACGCAGCCCATGAAGATCAAGGGCCGCCAGACGCGCGCCAACGCCAACAATCCGGACTACGAACAGATGGAGTTTGCCTGCATCGAGGGCAACGCCGATCTGCAGCACTATACCGAGGACAAGGGCGGAAAAGCCAAGAACGTCGGCCCGCGGACGCAGTAGAAAAGAAGTCAGGAGTCAGGAGACAGGAGTCAGAATGACCAAGAACCTGTCGGTCTGTGCAGCGTTCATTGCATCCGCCGCGCTTGCGCTCGGCCAAGCGGCTTACAAAGCTCCCAGAACTTCCGAGGGGAAACCCGATCTATCGGGAATCTGGTTCACCCAGGCCTTCGCGGCGGCGTGGGATATTGAGGACCACCCCACCGTTCCCAACATTGTCGGCGGGCCAAGCATCATCGTCGATCCTCCGGACAAGAAGATTCCCTACCAGGCCTGGGGTCCCGCCAAGCGCAAAGACCTTATCGAGAACCACGCCTTCGACGATCCGCAGGCGCACTGTTATCCTTCCGGCATCCCCCGCGTGGCGTACGCGCCGTTCGGGTTTGAAATCACCCAGAGCCCCGGACTCGTGGTGATGCTGCCCGAGAACTTCCACATGTACCGGATCATCCCGACCAACGACACCAGCCCCCGGCTGCCATCCGGACTGAAGCTGTTCAATGGCGAATCGCGCGGCCGGTGGGACGGAGAGACTCTGGTGGTGGACGTCACCAACCAGAATGGCCGGACCTGGCTCGACATGGCTGCCAACTTCACCACCGATACTCTGCATGTGGTGGAGCGTTACACGCGCATCGCCGATGGGACCTTGCACTACGAAGCCACTCTTGATGATCCGGCGTTGTACACGCGGCCATGGACCATGGCCTTCAACATCCGGCGCGAAACCAAGCCCGGCTACGAAATACTCGAATTTGCCTGTTGGGAAGGCGAGCGCGATCTGGCGCACTATACGAAAGAAGACGGCGGGCCTAAGGGCAAAATAAAATGAATCGACGGGAATTTGTCGCGGCTGCGGGCGTATTTGCCGGTGCTCTAAACAAATCATTCGGGGCTGAGCCGAAACCAGGCGCTGTCGTTGACACATCGGCGGGAAAAATCCGCGGCCTGATGACGGATCGCGTTAACGCGTTTAAGGGCATCCCGTACGGCGCCTCCACGGCCGGCGATCGCCGCTTCCTGCCGCCCGCCAAGCCTGCGGCGTGGACCGGAATCAAGGACACGATCGAGTGGGGTCCGGAAGCTCCCCAAGTCAGCCCCCATACGGAGATTCCTGAAGTGCGGGCCACCATCCCCGCCACGGGCATGAGCGAGGATTGCCTGCGCTTAAACGTCTGGTCGCGCGAGTTGGGCGCGGGCAGGCGCCTTCCAGTAATGCTATGGCTGCATGGTGGCGGATTCACCAGCGGCAACGGCAGTTACACCATCTACGACGGGACTAATCTTGCCAAAAAGCGTGACGTAGTCGCAGTAACCATCAACCACCGGCTCAACTCGTTCGGTTTCCTGCATCTGGCGGGGATCGGCGGCGAGAAGTACGCTCAGGCATCGAACGTGGGGATGCTGGATGCGATCGCCGCGCTGCAGTGGGTTCACGACAATATCGCGAACTTCGGCGGCGATCCGAACAATGTCACGATCTTCGGGCAATCCGGCGGCGCGGGGAAGGTCAGCACGCTGCTGGCGATGCCCGGAGCCAAGGGTCTGTTTCACCGGGCGATCATCCAAAGCGGGTCAAACCTGAAAGGCGTTTCCGTGGCTGACGCCACTGCAACTGCCAAAGCCGTCATGAACAAGCTCAACGCGAAGAGCGCCGACGAGCTGCAAAAAGTCCCCATGGATCAGTTGATTCAGGCCACCACTGCGACGCAGGGTTTGCGCCTGGCCCCGGTGCTCGACGGCTGGAGCTTGCCGCGCGATCCGTTTTCGCCAGGCGCGCCCTCGATCTCGGCCGATGTCCCGGTGCTGCTCGGCACCACGGAAACCGAGGTGACGTTTTTCCCGGGCACGGGAATGGAGCCCATTGATGATACAGCGCTGCGCGCGCGGGTTAAGCAGGCGACGCGTGCGGAGGACGCGCAGGTTTCGCACCTCATTGACCTCTACCGCAAGGGCCGTCCGGGTGTTTCGAACATCGATCTAGCCTTGATCGTCGAATCGGACACGCGCGTTCGCGCCGGCGTGGCTACCGAAGCCGAGCTGAAGTCCGCGAAACCCGCGCCGGTGTACCTCTACTACTTCACCTGGCGGTCGCCTGTGCGCGACGGCAAGCTGAAGGCCTTTCACACGCTCGAAATTCCGTTCGTCACCGAAAATGTGGATAACGCCACGTCGATGACCGGGATGGGCCAGGACCGTTACGCGCTCTCGGACAAGATGAGCGCGGCTTGGAGCGCCTTCGCGCGCACCGGGAATCCCAACCACAAGGGGTTGCCCAACTGGCCGAAGTTCAACCCCGACCAACGCGCCACCATGATCTTCAACAACGAGTGCAAGGTGGTCAATGATCCGAACGGCGAGGAGCGGAAGGCTCTGGCGGCTCTCCGGCCCGCGTAGGGGGTCAATTTCCGGATGGCGTAGCGGTCAGCTTCCGGCCATCCGGGAACTCCACCGTAAAACACTTCTGCGTGAACGCAGCCGGATCCTTGGCGCGCGCTCCCGTGCAATTGATCTTGTCCCCGGATTTCAAGCTGTCCTTGGTCCAGCCATAGCGGCGTAGCAAGTTGACGGCCTCGATCTCCAGGCGCCAGTGATCGCCGTTAGCGTCCAGTTCGATGTAGGAGTGCGGGTTTGCCCAAACGAACTTGGTCACTACACCCGTGACCGTGACGGAGCGGGCCATGTCGAAGGCGGCGGTGGAATGGTGCGCCACCAACGGCACGATTGACAGCATCCAAATTGCAACGCGTTTCACTCCCAAGGCTGCTTTGAACTCATCTCTCGCTCGCCGGCCGGAGTTGCGCAGGATCGCCCGCGCTCCAGATTTCCCGGCCATTGGAATCGCGCAGAACTATTCGCATCCCTGACGGCCCCCCGCCACGAGGCGACGGAACCCGAGGCTGTGCGCCCGGTGGAAGAGCCTCCCAACCCGGCGGCGTGGAATCGACGGTGAACGTTCCGGCAACGCGATTCGATGAGTCGACAAGCGTGAAACTCTGCGCTCGAATCTCTTTGGTCGCAGGCGCTTGATTTTGGGCGAAGGCCACCGGCGGAGCAAGGTAACGGGTGAGCATTCCACCCAGCAGGCCGGCGACGACAGCAAGAGCAACGCTTAGCGTTTTATTCATTGAGGCGATCCTCCGCCTCCATCATACGTCGCTACGCCGCTCTTCGGCAGTCTCGAGGGCTGTTGCAGTATGTGGCCGCGCAGCGGAGCTTAGGCGGCCGTCATCGCACTGATCGCCACAGCCTATGCGGCTTCCCGAGGGCGCTTCTCAAGCGACGTTGTCGGTCCTCAGGAACGCGAGGCCGCTGGTATTCCTAGTAGTCGAAATGGGATGGACCGAATTTATCCGCTATCTCCCGTTCCATCTTCCTCTCGATATGATGGGGTTTTGCAATAAGGAGATCTTCTGAATGATGAAACTTGTAGCTGCCGCTTTGTTTCTTCCAGTCGCTTCTTTTTCGAGCCCAATTATAAATGGTGGTTTTGAAACCGGAGACTTAACGGGCTGGTCTGCTTTAGGTAACGTAACGGTGGTTACTTCGTTCTCAGGCATCGGCCCGCAAGCTGGAACGTTTCAAGCCGCATTGTCAACTGGAGCTGGATCAGTTTCCAATTTACAGGCCGAGGTTTTTTTGGGCTTACCTCCTGGCGCTCTCGGTTTAGGTAATGCCCAAATATCGGTATTAAAACAGCAAGTTAACGGCAGTGCTGGCGTTCTTCTGAACTTGTTCGAAGATTTTTTGACCAATGAAGCTCCAACTCCAATCTCCGACGCGCATGCGCTCGCGGAAATTGTCTTCGTAGATGCATTCGGTGATAGCCTCCGTGTTTCGCTTGCAAGTACAGAATGTAGCGGGTGTCTGCATCCTGGTACTCATGGATTCTCTTTTGAGACTGGATACTTTACGCCTTATGGGTCGGCGTATACGATTCCGTTCAATCCCACAACTATTGGATTTGTCCTCGCTGACCTCGGCAACGATGGTGTTTTCCATAGCACCTCTCTTTTGCTCGATTCGGTGGCGGTTTCGGCTCCCGAACCGTCTACTGGTTGTTTTGTAGGGTTTGTGTGCCTTGCAGGTGTTACGTGCCTCCTTCGATTACAACAACAGAACAGGCCAACTGTGTCATGAGTTTTGTGCAGGGGCCAAATCGTCATAGTGTACTCTGTATAGTAGAGTACTCGTCATGGCTCGTGCGCGGAGCGGCTCAAAGGACAGGCTGTTACGTTGCATGCCCCAGCGGCGTTAACTATACTTGATGATTGCGCGGCACACGATAGTACCAAGTGCGCGCACAGTTCCATGAGGAGGAGTTCCATGCAGACTTCCCGTTCCAAGGTGATGAGCGCCCTGCTGTCCGTAGGCGTGATTTGCCTGCTCGCTTTACTCTCGACCTACTCCACCAGTGCCCAGCAGACCAAAGGAAAAGGCAAGGGCGATGCGAAAGCGTCGGTCAATCCCCGGATCAGCTACCCGGGTTACATTGGCGGCGTGGTCCAAAGTGAGAAGGGTCCCGAAGCTGGCGTGTGGGTCATTGCCGAGACCAACGACCTTCAGACCAAGATGATCAAGACCGTCGTAACCGACGATCAGGGACGCTTCGTGCTGCCGGATCTCCCGGCGGTGAATTACAGGGTCTGGTCCAGAGGCTACGGGATCGTGGATTCCACTCCTATCGAAATGAAACCCGGGACAACCCAGGTGACCATCAAAGTGGCCACCGCGAAGACTCCGGCGGAAGCCGCGAAGGTCTATCCGGGCGACTACTGGCTATCGCTGCTGGCTCCGCCCGCCAAGAACCTGTTTCCTGGAACGGGTGAGAAATCCGAAACGAACCCGAACGGCAACGGTCTCAACGTCGCCATGGTCAGCCAGGACGAATGGATCAATCGCCTGAAATCTGGCTGCAACTTCTGCCATCAACTTGGCAGCCCCCTCAGCCGCGACGTGCAGCACGTGTTCGCGGCCAAGCCCGATCTCATGAAGACTCATATCGACGCATGGGAATGGCGCTTAGGCGTCGGTGTTCGCGGGACCAACATGTACAGCACACTGACCGGGATGGGCAAGACCGAAACTCTGAAGGCCCTCGCCGACTGGACCGAAAGGATCGAAAAGGGAGAGCTGCCACCGGCGCCACCGCGTCCCTCAGGCATCGAGCGCAACGTCGTATCCACGCAATGGGATATCGGCGACGACCATTCCTTCATGCACGATCAAATCTCGACCGATAAGAATCACCCGGATGTCAACGGCGGCGGGCCGAATTACGCGGTCAACGCCGGCCACGGCTCGCTTGTGATCCTGGATCAGGCGGATAACAGCACCTACTCGCTCGACATTCCGACACGCGAATCCAAGGACAAAGTCCCCTCGCGATTCCCGGCACCGAACCGTCCGTCGTTCTTCTGGGGTAATGAGCACTTGTGGGCCAATCCGCCTTACGATCCGGCTGATCCGCACAATCCCATGATGGACAGCAAGGGCCGGGTCTGGCTGACTTCGAAGATTCGCGGCAATAAGGCGCCGGCCTGGTGCGCTGATCCAAGCAACAAGTACGCCGAGTGGTACCCGAAGACCGGGGGCGCCCGCCAAGCGTCCATCTTCGATCCGAAGACCAAGCAATTCCAGTTGATCGAAACGTGTTACTCGACGCACCATGTGGTGATCGACAATGATCCGGATGAGACGGTGTATTTCAACGAACTGAGCGGTCCCACTTTTGGTTGGATCGATTCCAAGATCTATGACGAGACGCTGGCTGCCACCCACGACGAAATCAAAGCCGAGCAGACCGCCGTCGGCTGGTGCGATCAGACCGTGGACACCAACGGTGACGGCAAGATCACGAAACCCTGGAACGACGTCCGGCGGATCGCGGATCTTGCGGCTCTGTACGGGACTGATACTGCGGCAGCGGCTCCCGTCGGGGGCGGCGGCCGGGCAGGCAAAGGCGGCAAGGGCGGAGATCAGGTCCAGGCGCCTTTCGATCCTAAACTCGACACGATGGTCCATTTCAATCTGTACTCGACCATGCCGAGTCCGGTAGACGACTCCGTATGGGGTGTCGCGGAAGATTTCCCCGGCTACTTGATCCGTTTGCAGCGCGGAAACAATCCGCCGGTTAGCTGCAAGACCCAGGTCTTCAAGGTGCCCTCGCCGGGCTATGATCCTCGCGGAATCGACGTCGACAGCCAGGGTGTAGTCTGGACCGGTCTGGCAGCGACCAGCCACCTGGCCTCCTTCGACGTTCGCAAGTGCAAGAACTTGACCGGCAAGATGAAGGTTGACGGCACCGATTGCCCGGAAGGCTGGACGCTGTACCAAACCCCCGGGCCGCGGCTTAAGGGAACCAATGTTCCCGCCGACTTCCACTATTTCAATTGGACGGATTCGCACGACATCATGCAGATGGGCAAGGACACTCCGTTCCTAACCGGTTCCGATTCCGACTCGCTGATTGCCTTAAATCCGCAAACCAACAAGTGGACCTATTTCGTCATCCCGTATCCGCTCGGGTTCTACGCGCGCGGCATGGACGGGCGTATCGACGATGCCAACGCCGGCTGGAAGGGCCGAGCGCTGTACTCCAACTACGGCACGCACTTCGTCTGGCAGGTTGAGGGTGGAAAAGGAACTAAAGGCAAGATCGTGAAGTTCCAGCTGCGTCCCAATCCGCTGGCTCGATAGTTAGATCGAAAAAGTAAAAGCAGGTCATCCTTAACCGGGTGGCCTGCCTTTTTGTTTTTGGTTAGTGTACACGGGCAACCGCTCGATGACTCTCGCGGCTCGGAAACATCCTTCAGAGCCGCGACAGCAATGGAGCGGTGCCGACTTTATTCCGCAACGCAGCGGAAGCCGATATTGTAGTCGATGTCAGTTTTTTCAAAGTGTCTGCGGTACGATACGCGAACCAGTTTTTGATCGTCCCACCACCCTCCGCCTCGCAGTTCCACGTATTCCGCGATGCTCGGACCGGTGGGATTGATATTTTCCTGGTTGTGCTGGACCCAGTAGAACGTGTGGGTCCACTCGACCACGTTGCCGAGCATGTCATACAGGCCAAACGCATTCGGTTTCTTTTTTCCCACCGGATGGGTGGAAAGTCCGGCGTTGCCGTCATACCAGGCGATCTCATCCAGATTGCCGTACCGGCTCCCCGTGGTTCCCGCGCGGGCGGCGTATTCCCACTCCGCTTCACTCGGAAGTCTTCCTCCGATCTCGGTGCAATACTCATCCGCCTCGACCCACGAGACGTATTCCACGGGCAGATCGGATCCCTGAAAGACGCTGGGATTGTAGCCCATGATCTTTTCGAACGCGGCTTGCGTGACTTCCGTCCGGCTCAACCAGAATCCTTTGGTTAAGGTCGTCTTGCGGTTCGGAGTTTCATCCGGGAAACAATCCTTGTCATTTGGCGAACATCCGCTGGTATAGCTGCCCGGGGGAATCCACAGGTAGGTCAGCCCGTCCTTGGGATTCCTCTTCGAGTCGCCCAGTTTGGGCGAGGCAGCTTTCCCGGAAGTCCCTTGAAAAGCTCCCTGGAAAGCGATGACTGGCACGGCAGCGGCGATTACGAACGCCAATACTAGGTTGGTGCGCACATGCCTCCCAAAGCTGCCAATTTACCACATGCGCCGAGGAGACTATAACAAAAATTGGCTTCGGCTAACGGCCTCGGGACGCGCCCGCGCTGGCCGCTACCGCGGACGAACTCGATCCCGACGAGGAGCTCACCGATCCCGTGCTGGCATTCGAAGACGGGGCCGCGTACGAGCCAGCGGATGAGGGCGCAGCGCCTTGCCACGAAGAATTGCTGGCGGAGTTGCCTTGATAGCCGCCGTTGTTGGAGCCGTAGGCCGGCCGGAACACCACCCAGACCGTCGAAGGACTGTACCAGGCGATTCCAAACGGGTTGTTGACGTAGCCCGAACGGGGCAGGAACGTGTACATGCTCAACCAGGGATCCCATGCCCACAAGCTGTTGCTAAAGCCCTTGGAATTCGTGCCTCGGGCGACGGAGATGTTGGCGAGCTCGAGCCGATAATCGCGTTGCTCGCTCCACAGGTACAATTCGTCCTTCGATTTATTCCTGTCGAACTTATCGGTCGTGAGCGAGGATGCCACCAGCAATGTGCGGCCGCCTTTGAGCTCTGCGGAATTGGACGCATCAGACACTCTGGCGTCCCCCTGGAAAGTGCGGACTTGTCCCGCGTCGGCGTTGAAGAGGTACAGACCGGTCTTGAGCAACACGGTCTCGGAGTCCCCCATTTTCACCGCGATGCGATTGTCTTTCAGGATTTCGTCCGCTTCCACCAGCGCCGATCCGCTGAGGATTTCCACCTGCGTGTCGGTCAATTTGGTGGAAGCCATTCGAAAAGACGTGTTTCTCCCCAGGCGCAGGAACACGCCCGGAGTCAGGAGAATTTCTGCGAATCCGGCTTGCGTGGAAAGGGTCTGGCCGACCTTAACGTCCGGGAAAATCGCGCCATCGAGCTTCACCGGCTGCCCCGCGAGCCGCACGTCGCCTTCGACGAAATTTACCATCCCCGAGTGGGCGGAAATCACCGCCTGCGCCCAGGTGGAGGGGACAGCGAGCAGGGCGATTACCGAAGAAACGGCGGCGGCGCGCGTCATAGGATTAGGTCTCCTTAACCTCAATTAACTGCGCTTTTGCGATGCATGTCAAGGTCGTAAGTCAGAGGAACCTATCTGCCGAAAGGCCTAGCGGTTGGGAAACCGGCGCAAGGTTCCCGGGATCTGTACGGCAGGCCGTTCCCGGGGAACGGTGTTGCGCAGGGCGCTGTCACCCGCCGCCTGCGCCGCCAAGGTGCTGGTTCCAACCGGGATGGTTGCTTCCGTGGTGTAGGAATCGGGAAGGGATATGTCCACGAATACATCGCCCGGGGCGATATCGGCGGGAATCGTAACAGCGATGGCGTACAAGGCGACGATCGTCGGAGTTAGCTCCGCAAATGTTGGTGTCACCTGCTCTCCGTCGATCACGACCACGGGCGTTGTCACGGCATGGCTGAGCGGAGTCGACGGGGCCGGCAAGCCGTCTGGCACCGGCGGATTCACGTCTCCGAGACCGGTGAGATACAGCAGTATGATTTCGCCCGGATGGGCCGGATTCTGGGTAGTGATGGTGGCGTATGAGTTGTCCTGGATATGTTGCGCGATCAAGTGGCCGACGCCGCCCGGAGGATTGGTATAAATCCCGGGCGTGCCGTTTTTCACGCGGACGGTCCTGATAGCTGACATGTCACTGCCGTTAATCACCTGAACCGAGGCGACCCCTCCGCTGGTGGCAAACGGCACGATCGCGAGCACGACACCGGAACTCACGTAATATACCGGAGCGCGCCGGCCGTTGATCAGCACCTGTACGCCGCCCAGGATAAACGGCATGGAGGCGTCTTGCCGCGAAGTTGATGCAAGATTCGTTCCGTACAATGCGATGAAACCGCCGCGGGAAACCCCCACTGTGAACGGCGCGGAGCTCGCGGCATTGGCGACGCCCGTGGGATTCAGATACACTCCCGGTCCGCTGAAGTCCGGCGCTCGCAGAGAAATGTTGATCCCCAGCCGGGATTGGTTTCCGAAGCCGATCCGAATGGCGCCTGCCGCGCCCACCACGTAATGGAGGCCCAGGAAATCATCATGACTTCCGTCCACGGGGTTCAGCATAAAGGAATCCGAATAGGTATAGTCGAACGGCGTGTAGGCGGCCGCGGGATCGGAAGTGAGGACGCGCTGATGGCCGATGATGGTTCCGGGACCAGTGCTGCTTGTAAAGACGCCAGAAAACGCGCCGTAATATGTGGCGAGGGTATCGAACCCTTTGGACGGCGTCACATCGGCGCCTGCCTGGTAAAACGTGCCGTTCAGAGCATTGGGCGGGACGCTTCCGGAGAAGGCCCGCACGCCTACGATCATGTCCCATCCGGTGGCGGATCCCCCGAAAAAGAAGTTCCCGTCGGCGGAGAGATAACACAAAGCGGTTCCAGTGATGAGCGTTTGCGAACCTAGCGATCCCGATCCTCCGAACCCAAGCGTGAGCGCTCCGTTCGCGAAGGAGTACACCGCGCCGCTCACCGTTTGTGCGAGGGTTGTTCCGCCGGCGCCAACGAATCCCGTCAGATTTACTGTGCCGAGGCTGCCTTGGCCGTTTGGACTCAGCGGAAACAGCATATCGCGCGCCTGAGTGACATCGCCATTCGGGAAATTCGCGGCTGCCGCCCAGTAGTTTCCACTGAAACTCGCATTCGTGGGTGAAGAAGGCGCCAGCGCGGCGATGAACAGGTTGTTGATTCCATCATCGGTACTGCTGCCGATGAAAACGCCTTGAGAAACGAGTCCCCACAGCGTGCTGCTCGGGCTGGCGGCATTGAGCCGGATCGGATCGTCCATGAAGCCCATGCCGCTGGCCGCAATCCGGTAGGCGCCGGTAGTCGAGAAGGATTGTACAAAGCCGACGTTGGAGTCCATGACCGAGGAACTGAGCGTAAAGCCGCCATTGCCGTCGAACACGACTGAGCCATAAATTGCGACGCGATGAAAGTCGCCCTTATTGCGCCACATCACCTCGCGAAAGTTGTAAGTTCCGTTCAGCAGGCCGTCCCCGCTGTTATCCCAGGCGACCGAATCCACGGCCAGCGCGGGGAGCGTGGCCGCCGCAATCAGAAGCGCAAACAATGCGAAGCGTGTGATTCTCACGGTGATCACCGAGCCTTTGGACGCAACGCGCCCGACGCAGGTTAACAGATTTCAGGATAACGCCATTACTTCAACGCGCCGTCGAGAATCCACAGATCCGCCTGGCTGGTCGCAGTGCCCACAGCCACGCTCTTCCCGTCCGGCGCCAGACTGATGCGAATGCTGCCGGTGTAGCTGTTCTCGATCAATTGGAACGGCTGGAACCCGATGTGGTATTCGGCCAGCGTTCGCACCGCGCCGGTGGCGACGTCGAGGGCCTTGAGGGCCGGGGGATCGCTGTTGTAGGCCAGACCGTAGATCGTCTTACTGTCCTTGGACCAAGCCAGGGCCGGGCTGTTGAGTGTCGGCAGCGTTCGCATGTCTTTTCCGTCGGGAGAAACCAGGGTCACGCCCGTGAAGGTGGAGACGGCGATCGACTGGCCTGACGGCGACCACTCGGGTCCGTTCAATCCTGGAATGCCCGAGATGATTTCGTGCGGCGTTCGGTCCGAACCGACCGAGACGGTCGCGACCGGAATCGAGCCATCTGGTTTGATCCACAGGAAGGCGATCTGACTGCCGTCCGGCGACCACGTCGGCGCGTAACCATCCGCGATGATGGTCGGGGTGCCGCCGCCCGCGGGCGAAATGGCCAGGCTCCGGCGACGGCCACTTCCAGCGAGCAGGGCCGTGTAGGCGATGCGCGAGCCATCCGGAGAGAAGACCGGGCTGAGCAGGGCCTCGAGCGTAGGGAATTCTTTGGCCGTCACCACCGGCCGGTCCCAATTTCCTTGGGTGCTGCGCACCCAGAGTTCATCGGCGCCGTTGCGACGCGTGACGTAGGCAAACTGATCGCCGGAAGGCGGCGGCCATGCGGGTGCGAACTCCGGCACGCTGGTGGCCAGCAAGGTGCGCGGCGCGGAGCCGTCCAGCGGCAGCTCGACGATGTCCCGGTCCGCTGCCATTTTGGTGAACAGCAGACGCTTGCCGTCGGGCGAGACGGAGGGCGTAGTTTGCCCGCCCCCGCCATCGGGACCCGTCAGCAGCCGGGATAGAGATTCAGCATTGCTTGTGTCGCCGCGCGTGTCGGCCAGCCAGAGTGTGGCTCCGGTGGCGGGAGCCGGATTGCCCGCCAGCACCAGGCGCTTGCTATCGGGCATCCAGGACGCAGCCACAGGCCGGTTCCATGGCACTTTCTCGAAGATCCGCCGCGGCTTCCCGCTTCCGGCCGGGAAGGGCAGCAGCCACATTTCGGCTCCTGCATCCGTGTACATCGAGAGGTATAGGGACTTGCCGTCGGGCGAGAATCGCAGATACACGGGAGTAAACGGCGTGCGCACGGACGGACCGTCCTTGTACTCCACTGGTTCCGCTCCAGGTGGCGAGGAAACCCACACCGAGAAGCGCTGCCCGGCTCCATCCTCTGCCCGGCTCCCTCGCCACAGCGCGAGCAACTTGCCATCGCGCGACACGTGGAAGGCAGTGGCATTGTTCACGATCCGCTCGGACTGGCCTCCAGCGCGGCTCACCGCGAAGACGCCACCGGCTCTTAGAAAGTAGATTCGTGTACCGTCGGATGACCAGGCGGGTTGAGGCAGAGCGGAGGTATCGGCAAGCTGCGTGGGCGCCGGAGCATCCAGCGATTGCACCATCAGATGCGTCCCTTGAGGCGCCGCATCCGAGGACTGAACGACGAATGCGATGCTTTCGCCGTCAGGCGACCAGACGCCCGAGAATTCCTGATCTTCAGTGAACGCAAACGGGTGGAACTGATACGAGGCGAGGTCCGGAGGAGGCGGCTGGCGAAACCACAGAACCGCGAAGATGATCGCCGCGGCGATGGCCTCCCCGCCCACCACGGGCCAAAGCCAATGGCGCCGCACCGGCGCGGCGCTTTCGGGACCCGCGCTCCTGGCGGAGGCACTCAGTCCGGCAAACGAACGTAGTGCGAACGCCAGGTCGCGAGCCGATTGGAACCGCTGCGCCGGCTTTTTCTCAATGCAGCGCTTGATGATTCTCCGCAGGCCGTCGGGCACGCTGTCCGGCAATTCGGGCGGATCTTCGGTGACGATGGCGTGCATGACCTCCACGGCGGACTCCGCCTGGAACGCGGGCTTGCCGGCGAGCAGCTCGTACAGCATCACACCCAAGCTGAAGATGTCGGAGCGGTAATCGGATTCCTGGCCGCGCACCTGTTCCGGCGACATGTAGCCGGGCGTGCCCGTGGGGGTGCCCGGATTCGTCAGGGTGCTGCGGTCTTGCGGCCTTCCGCTGGCGGAGGCGGGCGTCACAATCTTGGCCAGGCCGAAGTCCAGAATCTTCGTGCGGCCGTCGGGCGTGAGCAGCACGTTTTCCGGCTTCAGATCGCGATGGCTGATGCCGGTTTCGTGAGCCGCCGCCAAAGCCTCGGCGATCTGGGCTCCCACATCGACCACCTGGAGCATGGTGAGCTCGCCTTTTTGATGTGCCGCGCGAAGCGTTTCGCCCTCGACCAATTCGGTGACCATCCAACCGTCGCCGACGTCGTAAATGCTGACGATTCCAGGGTGGTTGAGGGCCGCGATGGCGCGGGCTTCCTGCTCGAAGCGCTGCTTGCGTATTGGATCGGCGCTGTATTCTGGCGGGAGCAGTTTCAGCGCCACGTCCCGATTCAGGCGCGGATCGCGGGCCCGGAAAACCTGCCCCATGCCACCGGAGCCGAGCGGGCCGATAATCTCGTACGGGCCGACCTTTTGCGGCGGCGTCGGGGACATGAGGTCTGATTGTACCTCTACAAGATCAGGCGTTCCGCCGTGGCGGAAGGATACATTAGCCGCACTTTGATTGCTTCACACCATCACTTCTTCAATGCCGCCTGCCAGTTGAGGACGACAGTGATGGGGGCGGTGGCGTTTTGTCCCACCAGCATGGTCGCGAGGAATTTTTGGCCGTCCGGAGAAATGTCATAGGCGTTGTTCTTGTTGTGGGCGCCGGCCAGCACGAAAGGCGCTTCCATGAGCAGCTTGGGCGTCCCGGGCTGGAACGCGGGGCTGGTGTTCACCTCCACCGACATCAGTCTTGTTCCGTTGAGATAGGTGATCTCCTTGCCATCCCGACGCCAGCGCGGGTCCACGCCGCCGCCCTTGGAAATCTGCCACCTTCCGTTCCCGTCGGGAAAGGATCGCACGTAGATTTCGTTCTGGCTGGATTCATTTGAAATGTAGGCCACGTAGCGGCCGTCCGGAGAGAATTGTCCGATGCCCTCCGCGGCGGCGGTCCGCACAAACGGTTTCGGTGTGCGGTCGCCGGTCATGGGCAGGTACCACAGGTCGTATCCGGTCTTGGCGCTCGAGACGGTATAGAGCAGGAAGCGACCGTCTCGCGACCAGTCATTGGGCGTCTTGGGCTCGGGCGACTTGTACAGAACTTCTTCGTTGGCCGCTCCACTGGACGCTTTTATATAAAGGTTACCGGGGCCGTCGCGGTCGGAGCGAAACACTATCTGTTTCCCGTCCGGGGACCATACCGCGGCGTTGTCGGCGGCGGGGTCGAAGGTCAAACGCGTGTTCACGCTCCGAGCCAGGTCCAGGATCGAAATATCCGTCCGGGCGACGCCTCCCGAAGTCATCGCCACGCTCTTCGCATCGGGAGAGAGAGCGATTTCCGAATATTGACCGGGCTCGGTGACGGAGCTGAGAACTTTTCCTTGCCGATCCGTCCAGGAGATTTGATTCTGGCTCTGGTTGCCGCTGCGGTAGATGAGGGCGCCGGTGCGGGACACGGAGAAGTAACCAACCACGCCATTCGAGTTCTTGCCGACCGGATCGGCCACGGGGACGGCGTCGCCGGCGAAATCCAGCTTGGCGGTGTCAAACGGCTGGGCCATCAGGGTGTTGTCCCGGAGAAAAAGGAGGTAGCCTACACGCGCGGCCGCACCGGGGTTCGGCGAAGGCGAATACGCCACAGTGGATGAGGCTGTCAACAGTCTTTTGAGCGATTGCCTGCCGGGAGCGTCGTCGAGAGATCCAATATAGGTACCGCCCTGATCCGGCGCGGAGATGCGGAGGTATACAAAATGGCGGCCGTCGGGTAGAAACGTTTCGGCGACGTGGCCGCCCTCGTGCTGCGAGGAATCGGGCGAGGTGACCTGGGAAACAGAGCCTCCCGCCTCCGGGACTTTCCACAGACCGGTCGCGCTGCCAATCAGGATGACGCCTTCCGGACTCCACGCCCCACCGACAATCTGACCGCTAGGACTATCGCAAAGATTCTGCGGAGGTCCGCCGGAAGCCTCCACCTTCTTGAGCTTTCCGTTGCTCTGAAACGCGATAAAACGGCTGTCGGGCGACCAGAATAGAAACGCTCCAGGCGAGACGTCGGCGAGATCCCTGGCTTCCAGGGTGTCGAGCGAACGGACCCAAAGCCGAGGAATTCCGCTTTCCCCAAAGGCCTGGAAGGCTACCTTGCGGCCATCGGGAGAAAACGCGAGGAAGTTGTCGAATGTGTTCTTTTCGGGCGGCAGGATCTGAAAACGCACTAGCTCGGGCGCGGGCGGCTGCTCGCGCCAGTGAATGAGATTGGCGGGAATGAGGGCGATCAGTACCAGCGCGGCGGCGATCCATGCGAATATTCCCCATCGCGAAGATGGCGGTGCGGCAGCGGCTGGCGCAAGTTGTGACGGCTCGTCCAGCAGTCTCCAGGCGTCGGCGATGTCGCGCAGACGGTTTTTGGGATCTTTCTCCAGGCAGGAATTCAACAGGCGTTGGACGTTCGGCGGAACGTCGCTTAAATCCGGCTGCTCTTTGACAACGGATGCCAGGATATCGGTGACGTCGTCGCCCTGGAACAGGCGCTTGCCGGTGAGCAGTTCGTAGAACACCACGCCGAAAGCCCAGATGTCGGCGCGCTTGTCGACGGGCTTGCCTTTGGCCTGCTCGGGCGGCATGTAGGCGGCGGTGCCGAGAATCATGCCGGCCTGGGTTGCGGCCATGCTGAGAGTGGGGGAATTCTGGACATCTCCGGCGGGCGGGGCGTGGCCCGCCCCTACTTTGGCCAGGCCGAAGTCAAGGACTTTGATGGCGCCCTGGGGAGTGACTTTGATGTTGGCGGGCTTGAGGTCGCGATGGACGACGCCCTTTGCGTGCGCGTAATCGAGCGCGTCACCTATCTGCCTGGCGATGCGCAAGGTTTCTTCCAGTGGAAGGGGCCCCTTCGGCGCTTCGCCCTCCACCAGTTCCATCACCAGATAGTTGGGTCCGACGTCGTACAACGTACAGATGTTGGGATGATTCAACGCGGCCACGGCGCGGACTTCGCGATCGAAGCGCTCGTTGAAGCGTTCGGAGGAAACTTTGATGGCCACGTCGCGACCGGTGCGCGGATCGTGGGCACTGTACACCTCGCCCATCCCGCCTTTGCCGATGAGCGAAATGATCTCGTAAGGGCCGAGTTTGTCGCCCGCCGCCAGGGACATGATGTATCAAATGAGTCTATCGCAACGGTGCGCGGACAAAATCAACGGAGCTGTTAACCGTTAGGTTTCACCCTTGAAGTGTTCCACGCCACGAAGGGAGTAATGCCGCGCGACGATGGGATCGGCGGGCTCGATGAGCATCCACGCTTTGTGCTTGACGGGTCCGTTGGGGGCGTGCACCGCCAAGAAGCCCGCGCCGTGGGAGCACAGCTTAAAATCGTGGTCCGCGTAGACCTCTTCGGTTTCAAACATCCTCGAGAGCTGCTGCATCAGGAGCGTGCCCAGCCCGCTGTGTCTGGCGTGCTCTTTCGCCAGTAAGACTACGTCCTGTCCGGACGCCGCGATGACCTGGTCCTCGGGGAACCCGGCATCGAGCAGGCTCCGTTCGGCTTTCTTGGCGACGGCGAGATCCGGGAATAATGCGACCAGGTAATCGCGCGGGGCGAAGATCCCCAACTGCGTCTCACAGCCGCAGAAAAAATCAGCGAGAACGCTCACGTTCGGTCACCTCCCTATTGTTGGATAACGGCTCCGCCGAATCCGTTTCGTCCGGGGAACGGATCTACTTCTGCTTGTCGTAGACCGCCACGTTATCAACAAGGTCGCCTCTGGTGTTGATGCCTTTATAGGTGATCGTCATGGTCTTTCCGTCTGGCGAAACAACGCGGCGCGCTACGCCGATTTCCTTGCCGGCGTGCTTCAGGGTAGCGGCGGAGGTGAAATCATCCATTCGCGTCAGTGCGACCACGTCGACATCACGAGATCCCGAGACGGGGTAATCCTTGCCATCGTAGTTCGCCGGGTATTCAACTGTGGTGGACAACCGGTCGGCCCACGTTGTCTTTACACTCGTCTTCACGCCGTTTGGTTGCGCTTGGTAAGTTCGCGTCTCCGCTGCCGGTGGGGGGCCCGGCCTGAATGTCGATTTCGCGACGTTGAGTTTCCAGGTTCCCACGCTGGCATCTGCCGCCCAGAGGACGGATGCACCCAACAGGACCGGCAGTAATCGTTGGACCAGCACGCGACCCTCCTGCGCGACTGCAGTATACATCCGTAACGCAGGCCTTTCAATCCCCTTCGGCCCACTACCCGGCAAAGTTCGGCCGCGGGCGCAGCGTGATATCCTCAAACGTTGCGCGAAAACCTCGTAAAACTCAAGGAGACAGCCCGAAAATGAAGTTGAGCACGGACCGGATTCTCACCACGCATGTCGGCAGCCTGCCGCGCCCGCAGGATGTGGTCGATCTGATCTTCGCGCAGGACCGCGGCGAGCCCATTGATCAAGCCAAGTTCGATGCCACCGTGCAACGCGCCGTGGAAGATGTGATCCGGAAACAAAAGGAAGTGGGCGTCGATATTCCCAGCGACGGCGAGCAGAGCAAGATCAGCTATGCCACCTACATCCGCCACCGGCTCACAGGCTTCGAGGGCGATTCCCAGCGGCCAACCCCTCAGGATCTGGATGATTTTCCGGACTATCGCGACAAGCTGGTCAAAGAGGGGCATTCGGCGACGTACAAGCGCCCGGTGTGCAAGGGCGAGATCAAGGTAAAGTCGCTCGAGCCGGTGAAAGAAGATATCGCCCGGATGAAGGCCGCTCTGGACAGGGCCAAGGTCTCCGAAGGATTCATGAATTCAGTGTCGCCGGGCACGGTGGCCGTGTTCCAGCCGAACGAATTCTATCCGACCCACGAAGCCTACATGGCCGCGGTCGCGGAAGGGATGCGCGCCGAGTATGAGGAGATCGTCAAATCAGGACTGCTGTTGCAAATCGACTGCCCGGATCTGGCTATGGGACGGCATTCGCGCTTCAAGAATCTGGACGAGGCGGGTTTTTTGAGGAACGCCGAGATCCAGGTGGAAGCGATGAATCACGCGCTGGTCAACGTCCCCGCCGATCGCGTGCGCATGCATGTGTGCTGGGGAAATTACGAGGGTCCGCACACGCACGATATCGCGTTGACGAAAATACTTCCGATCATCCTGAAAGCCAAACCCATGGCGTTTCTGCTGGAAGGCGCGAATCCGCGGCACGCGCATGAGTGGGAAGTGTGGAAGACGCACAAGCTGCCGGGCGACAAGATTCTGGTTCCGGGCGTGGTGGAGACCACCAGCAATTTCGTGGAGCATCCGGAAGTAGTCGCGCAGCGCATTGTCCGCTATGCCGAGGTGCTCGGGCCCGAACGCATCCTGGCCGGGAGCGATTGCGGGTTTGGGACCTTCGCGGGTTTTGGTCCGGTGCATCCTTCGGTGGGCTGGATGAAGCTGAAGTCGCTGTCCGAGGGCGCGGCGATCGCGAGCAAAAAGTTGTGGGGTAAGGCGGGTTCTGCGAACTAGCTCGCCTCAGCTTCGAAGCTGATCTTCAGGCGCGAGCCGGTAGCTTCCGCGTAGCGTTCAAGCGTGCGGGTGGAGGGCTTGCTGCCCCCGCCCTCAAGTCGGGCGATAACGGCCTGGGTCGTTTTCATCCGATGGGCCACCTGCTCCTGGGTCAGGCCGGCGCGGGTACGCGCCTCGATCAAGGCGGCCACCAGGGAGAACTCCTCCTCAAGCGCTTTATGCTCACGCCGATACTTGGAGTCCTTCATCCAGTTTTTGTGCAAATCATCCACACGGATTCGGCTCATGGGTTTACCTCCTTCGCTCGCTCCAACGCCAGATCAATCTCCCGCCGTGGCGTCTTCTGAGTCTTCTTGAGGAACACTCGGACCACTACCACGCGGCGGCCTCTCGCGGTGACGTAGATCGCCCGAGATACTCCGTCTTTACCTCTCATGCGCATTTCCCACAACGGACCTTCAAGATGCTTTACATGTGGCTCGCGCATCCGTGTGGACGATCTTTATTTAGGCGCCCGCGCCGTCCGCGGATAAATTCCGCAAGGCTGCGTCCACATCCGTGTCGAGCGACGTGATGCGCGCCATGTGCACCACCTCGAAGGCCTTGGCGACCGTGCCCTGCGCGCCGGCCACGCGCATCTTACCGCCGGCCCGATCGATCTGGCCATTGCAGGCAACCAGCATGCCGATTCCGGCGCTATCGATGTAGTCCAGTCTGGTAACATCGATCACCAGTTTGCGGGCGCCCTCGTCTATCGCTCGCTTTACGGCGGCTTCTACGGTCATCAATTCATTGCCTAAGTTCAGGTGCCCCGTTAATTCCACTACCGTCAGGTCCGGTTCGACCTTCCGAAATTTCGATCCTGGCATGGTAACGATTGTATAATGCGATGCGGGGTTGATGTTATGAGCAAGGCTACCGTGCTGGTGCTGTCCGCGGCGCTCTGGGGCGCGCCCGCGTTCGCGCAGGTTGATTTTTCGGGCGAATGGGCGCCGCTGTATCACGAAAACGGCCCCGAGCGCCTGCCCGGTCCCGAACTGGGCGATTACACCGAGCTTCCGATCAACGACGCCGCCCGCCTTCGCGCCGATAGCTGGGACGCCGACCGGATCTCAGTGGTCGAGCAATACCAGTGCCGTCCGCACGGATCGGATTACGCGCTTCGCGGCTTGGGCAATATGCGCGTATGGCGCGAAATCGATCCGGCCACGCAGCGTCTGGTGGGGTTCCACACGCACATGCTGGCATGGGACAGCGAGCGGACCATCTACATGGATGGCCGGGCGCATCCTCCGGAGTACGCCAATCACACCTGGCAGGGGTTTTCGACGGCCGTATGGGAAGGCAACATGCTGACCGTCACCACCACCCACCTGAAAGAGAATTACCTCCGGCGCAACGGCGTGCCGCGCAGCGATCAGGCCATCGTGACCGAACATTGGATGCGTCACGGGGATTATCTGACCGTGGTGACCGTGATCGACGATCCGGTATTTCTGACAGAGCCGCTGGTGCGCAGCGATAACTGGTATCTGGATCCCGGCCAGCACATCGGCATCTTCGGATGCGAGCATGCTCCGGAATTGCCGAAGCCCGAAGGCGCCGTTCCGAATCATCTGCCGGGGACGAACCCCTATTTGCGCGAGGTCTCGGAATGGTATGGATTGCCGTATGAAGCGACTCGCGGCGGCGCCGAGACGCTGTATCCGGAATACCGGCTGAAGCTTAATAGTTACAAAGCTCCGCCCAAGTGCGACCGCTACTGCACTTGCACGACTTTGTTTGATTGCCAACTGCGATGAAATTGCTAACATTCGCGATCTTGTGCGGAAGCTGTGCCTGGGGGCAGGTTCAATCCCAAGATGCCGTCCACGTGTTTCCGGTGCAGGGGAACGTATCCATGCTGGTGGGGCCGGGAGGCAATACCACGGTCCAGATGGGAAAAGAAGGAATCGTCGTGGTGGACACGCAGACCGCCGCGGTCGCACCGCAAGTGATGGCGGCTATTCGCAAGCTGGCCATTCCTCCCGATACGCCCATCATCTGGGTGATCAACACCAGCCTGGATGCGGATCACATCAGCGGAAACGAAGCCTTGCTCCGTTTAGGCGGATCGAACGAGGCGAGCCTGCGCGCCCGCGTCATTACGCATGAAAACGTATTGAATCGCCTGGTGGCGGCGGGGCCGGGACAGGCGCGGGTCGCGGACGCAGCCAGCATCAACGACACGTACTTCAGATCGCCCAAGGATTTCCTGTTCAATGGCGAAGCGGTGATGGTGTACCACATCCCCGCCGCGCACACCGACGGCGACAGCATCGTATTATTTCGCCGGTCGGATGTGATCAGCAGCGGCGATATCTTCACGCCGGATCGCTACCCGGTGATCGATCTCGCCAATGGCGGCAGCGTCCAGGGACTTCTGGATGGGTTGAATAAGATTCTGGAAATGGCAGTGGCGGGGAAATATCAGGAAGGCGGGACGTTCGTAGTCCCGGGCCACGGCCGCCTGTGCGATGAAGCCGACGTGGTGGAGTTCCGCGACATGGTCGCTATCATTCGCGATCGCGTGCAGGACATGCTCAAGAAAGGCATGGCGCTCGAACAGGTGAAGGCCGCCAAGCCTAGCCGGGATTACGATACGCAGTATTCGGGATCGCCGGACGTGTTCGTGGAGTCGATTTACAAAAGTCTGGCGACACCCAGGAAGCCATGAGGAAGCCGTGACGAAGTATCTGCTGACATGGGTCGCGGTAGCGACTGCATATGCCCAGCTCGGGCCTGCTCCAGCGAAACCGAAGCCGCCGCGCAACGCCAAGGAAGCCGCGCCGGTGGATTTCACGGGCTACTGGGTATCGGTGGTCACCGAGGACTGGCGCTGGCGGATGGTCACTCCGGCGAAGGGCGATTTCGCAAGCATCCCGCTGACGGCTGAAGGCCGCAAGCTGGGGAATGCCTGGGATCCGGCGAAAGACGAAGCTGCGGGCGAACAGTGCAGGGCTTACGGAGCCCCCGCTGTGATGCGAATTCCGGGGAGGCTGCACCTCACTTGGGCGGACGATAACACGCTCCAGATCGATACGGATCAGGGCACGCAGACTCGTCTGCTGCATTTCGGCGCCAGCCCGAATAAGAGTACGCAGAGCGGATCGGGAACGTGGCAGGGGTATTCGATCGCGCAGTGGGAACCGCCGGTGCGCGGGGTGCAATCGCCGCAGCAGGGACTCGGAGCTACGCGGGAAGGCGCGCGGGGACGATCGCTCGAAGTGGTCACCACGCTGCTTCGGCCGGGATATTTGAGAAAAAACGGCCCGCCTTATAGCGGCAACACGGTTCTGAAAGAGTTTTTCGATCTGTCCGTGGAGCGCAACGGGGATCCGTGGTTCGTGGTGACGACGATCGTCGAAGATCCGCAGAATCTGACCGAGCCTTTCGTCACCAGCACGAATTTCAAGAAGCAGCGCGACGCGGCGGGATTTAGTCCGGCAGCCTGTTCGGCGCGGTAGCTCAGAAAAGAGTTGTGCCATGCAGGATCTTCGCTTCGCCTTGCGAATGTTCACGCGGCGGCCGGGTTTTGCGATCATTGCGGCGTTTACACTCGCGCTCGGCGTGGGCGCCACTACCGCGGTCTATAGCATCTTTTACGCGGTTCTTCTGCGGCCGCTTCCGGTGCGCGATCCCGACCGGCTGGTGATGATCGGCGAGACGCCTCCGGACGATCCCGCCCGGCAGATGCTCGCTCTCTATCCTGACTTTCAGGAGTACCGCCGCAGCGCACGTCTGATCGAGGGTGTTACGGCCGTCGCGCGCACCTACCCGCTCCTCGCGTACAACGGTGTTACACGAAAATTGATTGCGGGTCCAGTGGTTCCGGGGTGGTTCGAAACAGTCGGTTCGCAGCCTGTGCTGGGCCGCACTTTCACGCAGGAGGATGAACAGCAAGGCTGCTCGGTAGTGCTCGATCATCGCTTCTGGACAGAAACGCTGGGGGCGGATCCGTCGATCCTCGGCAAGAGTCTCACGCTCGATCAAAAACCCTGCATGGTTTTGGGCGTCATGGGGCCGAGATTCAGCGCCTTTCCTCGCGACGCGCAGGTGTGGATGCTGATGCCGGGTTTCGATGCGCATCCCGAGCGGCTCGGCGTGATCATCTTCGCGCGGCTCAAGCCGGGCGTGGCAAAGGAGCAGGCTCGCCAGGAACTGGTTTCGCTCCACCGCGCTCTCCATGAGCGGGATGGCGCTCCGGCGCCGGGAGAGCGTCGGGAAAAGACCAATGTGCCGCTGCTCGACACCATCCATAACGAGTGGCTGTACCTTTTTGGTGGAAAAGTACAGAACACTCTGTTGCTGATTTTTGGCGCAGTGACTCTGCTGCTGTTAATCGCATGCGTGAACGTGGCGAATCTTCTGGTGGCGCGACTGGCGGACCGTCGGCGCGAGCTGGTGGTCCGGGCCGCGCTCGGTTCCAGCCGGGCGAGGATTGTCCGGCAGTTGCTCGCCGAAAGCATGTTGTTGTCGCTGGCCGGAACCGGGCTCGGCGTGGCGCTGGCCGCCGCTGCAATCCGCTATTTCCAGCGGGCGCGTCCTATTGCCCTGCCTCCGGGAGCCGACGTCACGCTCGATCCCCACGTTCTCTTATTCGCGGCGGGCTTGTCGATGGGCACCATGCTGGCTTGTGGGCTGATTCCGGCGCTGCGGGCTTCACGCGTGGACCTGAGCCGGCGGCTCAAGGCCGCAGGCCGCGGTTTCTTCGGCACAGGCTTCCGCCGCCGCACGGTGCAAGCGCTCGTCGCCGCCGAAATGACGATTTCGGTGGTCCTGCTGGCCGGGGCCGGCCTGCTGATGAGCAGCGTATTGCGCATCAATTCCGAGCCATTGGGCTTCGATCCGCATCGGGTCTATGCCACCTCGAAAAGCTTGCCGAACGCGCGCTATGCGAAGCCGGATGAGAAGATCCGTTTTTACGACGCGCTGGTGGAGCGGCTTACACGCCTGCCCGGCGTGGCGGGTGTGGCTTTGGGATCGACGCTGCCGCCAGACGGAGGCGGCGGAATGAACCTTGAGATCGACGGCGGCACATCGGATAGCAAGGGTCCGGCCCGAAGAGGGGCGGGCAACATTCGCAAAGAAGCTGTCACGGGTGGCTACTTCAACGTTCTCAAGGTGCCGTTGCGCCGCGGCCGGGATTTCGATGCGACCGACCGCGAGAAATCGCTTGCTGTAGCCATTGTCAACGACGCTTTGGTGCGGGAGTACTTTCCGGCGCGCGATTCCGTCGGGCAGCGGATTCGTCTGACCTATGATGATGCTGACTTTCACGAACAGTCGCCATGGATGACCGTCGTGGGTGTGGTGGAAACAACTGTGCACAATACGGCTGTCCTGAACGAAGTCAGTTGGTCGACGGGACCTGCCGTTTACAGGCCGCTGGCGCAGGACACGCGCGGACAGTTCGAGGTGGCCGTACGCGCCTCGGGCGATGCTCCGGAACTGCCGCAGCAGATGCAGGAGCAGATTGTCGCGGTGGATCCACTGGTTCCCATTGAAGATATCGAGACGCTCTCCGGGCGCCTGACGAGGCTGCTCTCTTATCCACGGTTCCGCGCGATGGCGTTGACGTGTTTCGCGCTGGGCGCGCTGATGCTTTCAGCGATCGGGTTGCACGGGGTGTTATCGCAAATCGTCTCGCAGCGGATCCGCGAGTTTGGCGTTCGCCGGGCGCTGGGGGCCCAGACACGCGATCTGCTCAAGCTGGTGGCGGTGCAGGGTGGCGTTCCCGTGATGGTGGGACTGATCTGCGGACTAGCTTCCGCCGTCGCGTTCCGCCGTGTGCAACCCGATCGCT
>Ga0210400_10001143_pt1 | contig 26855 bp, 22 predicted proteins | sample IncBWH26MmetaG_FD_155456 | JGI IMG/M metagenome (GOLD analysis project Ga0210400, IMG submission 155456) | Forest soil microbial communities from Barre Woods Harvard Forest LTER site, Petersham, Massachusetts, United States - Inc-BW-H-26-M | ecosystem: Environmental > Terrestrial > Soil >... | reverse complement strand
CTTCCAACGACGCCACACATCGAGTTTCTGCTCCGCCGAAAACCCAAACCGTCTCCCTTGTTTCATAACACCACCTTTAAAAACAGCTTTATACCAGATGGTGTTGCATCGACCGTCTGAACCGGCACGGCTAACCGGACAAATGGCTTCTAGTACCAGGAGCCGATTATAGGTGTCTCATGGGGAGCCGTTGGGAGGCGGCATCCATGAGAAGGAAAGCAAAACGGGGAAAATCAAATCGTGCAAAAACCAAACTCGAACTGCCCGACCTAGCGCACGCCAAATCGGCGGTGCTCGTCAGCCTACGATCACTTGAATCGCAACGCAGTTATCGTCGCTCAATCGATGATTTTGTCTGTTGGTATTGTTCCGAACCAAGGTTGTCTTTCAACAAGACCGTCGTCACGCGCTACCGGATTCACCTTGAGGATCAACTCTTGGCACCCGGGACCATTAACGTCAGATTGGCTGCGGTGTGGCGACTGGCCTATGAAGCCGCCGACACGGGGCTCTTGAGCCCGGAGCTTGCCGCCGGCATCCGACGTGTGAAAGGGGCAAAAAAGTTGGGAACGAGGCTTGGGAATTGGCTCACGGCAGAGCAAGCGCGTGCGCTCTGGCAACTCCCCAATGCGCACACTCTCAAGGGCAAGAGGGATCGCGCTATCCTAGCTGTGCTGCTGGGTTGTGGATTGCGTCGCGGAGAGCTGATTACCCTGGTGTTTGACCACCTCCAGCGTCGAGAGGATCACTGGGCTATTGTGGACCTGATCGGGAAGGGTACCCATATTCGAACCGTGCCAATGCCGGATTGGGTGAAAGAGACTTTGGATGACTGGCTGCGAGCGGCAGATACTAGACACGGGAAATTGTTCCGGTGCGTCTGTCGAAACGGCACAGTATGGGGTACCGAGGTCACAGAAAAAGTGGTTTGGCACGTTGTGAAGGAGTACGCAGGGCGGCTCGGGATCGCAAAGTTGGCCCCTCATGATTTGAGAAGGTCCTGCGCCAGGTTCTGTCACGATTCGGGCGGTGAATTGGAACAGATTCAATTCCTCCTTGGTCACGTCTCGGTGCAAACCACAGAAAAATATCTGGGATGCCAACAGCGACTTCGCGAGGCCGTGAATGATCGGATCGGAATTGAACCTACTACTTGTCAGTAAAAAAGCTTGCTTCGCGTTTAATCTTGGCGAGCTTCTCTGGTCGGAGACCGTTAAGGTCGTCCTCCCTTAACCATCCATCCGATAGCAGTCTCCCGAAAACCTCTAGCAGCCGTGAATACCGATAGTCATACAGTCGATCTACAATCTTTCTTTGCTCCGTAAGGTATTCTTGAACACGAAAGACGTCAGATGGAGCGGTCGTAGCCTCCAGCATTCGTCTCGCTTCATTCGCGATCTCCGTGCACTGCCTCTCGAATGCCATGTCAAAAGCGACCCTGGCCAACTTCTTTTCAGTCGGTGCCCACGTTTCGTCTTGTCTATATTGTGTGATTGATTCCATCGACGAACCGCCTTTCTGTTTCAGATTTCTGTGTCGAGTAGAGCCCAATAATAATCTCCTGAAATTCCGGCTTCAAGAGAGACTGTCAGATTCTCTGTGTTTTTGGGGCGGTACTAGGATCCACTTGTCCGGTTAGCCGTGCCGGTTCAGGCGGTCGATGCAACACCATCTAATCAATTAATCCGACGATACTTCCCCTGGAGAACCGATCTGTCTTGCTGTACTCAGTCAAAACCTAGCCATGGTAGCGTTCCGGCTGATCTAACCTAGCGAGCGCTTTTAGCTTTTGTTTTCAATGGAAGGTGGGTTCGAGCTGAGTGTTGCGTCGACCCCTTGAGACCACCGGACAAATCAGGAGTTGGCGCGTTGTTACTAGTGATAATAGGATTTCACATCATCCATCCGGAGACCCCTTCCGGGCATCTGCCAAGCCTGATTTCCGATTATACGAACCACCCGGACAGGAACGGCGCTAGCGGGGAAAGCCGGCGGACTCCTTTATGGCGGCGCATTGATTGCAGTGGCGCGCGGAGTGGCCGGCGGCGAGGATGAACCATTGGTAGCAATCGAGTTCGCCGAAGAAGGGATGCGGCATGAAATAGAGGCGCAACTCCTTGGTATCGGCCGCAGTGGTGGCGAATTCGATGGTGCGCTGGCGGGCGGCGTCGAATTCGTTTAGAAGATTGGCGAGCGGCCAACGCGAAGTGGGGAGCAGGCGTTCGGGCGCGGTGAGTGGCTGGACGAGGCGACCAAAATTTGCCAGTAGCTGTTCGTCGGTCACAGCAGATTTCTTTTCGGGGGCAGGCGGCTTCTGAAGCGTCCGTGCCAGGCCGGCAAGGATGTTCTGTTCCACGATCGTGATGTGCTCGAGGTTTTCTGCTACCGACCAGCGGCTCGCGTCCGGGCGATATTGAAGTTGTTGGGACGTGAGCCCGTGAGCGGTGCGATGGACGAGTTCGAGGGTTTCTGAGAAGTGGACGAACATTGCCTCGCGTTCGGCTGGGGTGATAATCGCTGACCTCCCAAGCAATACGGAATATAAAGACGCGATTTGAGCGCCATTGTACTCCTCGTAGTAGCGAAACCAAAGGTTGGGAAACGGGATTAACCTTCCAATCGACTAGCGCCCGCAGTCGTTACCGGAGAAGTGGAGTCCTAGGACGGGACTTGTCCGGTTAGCCGGGTGCATTCGATAGTTCGATGCAACACCATCTCCGCCGCAGTGGAGCATGTGTACTTGCTCGACCAGTTCAAGGAAGCGTTTACGCAATCCTTGAAATCGAATCGAAGCGGCAAGATCCTATTCAAGTTCTAGCGACCACCGAGGTACGCCCACGTCGCAGAAGCATGAACTGGGCACCTTAGGGACTGCGCCAAGCTGGCTTGGCACCAGAAGATTGCTCCGAGTCCACCAACTTTCGCAGAACGGAATGCTCAACAAGCGTTTTGACAGAGGCGCGAACAATGGTTTCAAACACCGTTGCGGGCTTGCAATTCTCCAAGCGATCGCAGTCAGTCAGCCAGAACTTCGCTCACGATCGATCCACCACGGTTTCCTAGGCCGTTGTGCTCACGAGACAGGTGCGTATCCCAAAATGTGCTCGCCTGCTTAGCCGTTCCATCCTAAGGGAGACTTGGCTGCCAGGGACCGAACGCGCGATTGGAGCTCGGCGAGCTTCTGATCGTAAACACAACCGCACCTGTTCAGCTATTTGGAATGGTTAGCGGTACTTGACAACTTCACATATTGTGAAGTATCCTCGGCTAGTGCACATCGTGACGCGCAAGCATCTGACCGAGGCTATGGAGAAGTACCCGGATGCAGCGGACGAAATCAAGGCATGGATGGCTATCGTCAAAGAGGTTCGATGGCACAATTTTCCGGACGTTCGCAGCACTTTCAAGGATGCAGACAATGTTAAGGGATACGTGATATTTGACTTTCGCAGAAACCGCTACAGGCTCGTCACAGTCATTCACTATGCGAAAACAACGGATCAAAAGCGAACCCAAGGGCATGTTTACATTCGGTCTTTCTTAACGCATAAGGAGTATGACAATCCCGGCAATTGGGATAGGAGGTTTGGTACAAAATGACTACAGTCCTCGCAGACCCGGCAAGAATGATCGCGAAGGGTGCCCCCCACGTCATACATAATGACGAGGAGCTGGAAGCCTATACCAACGCCCTCTTCCAATTGACAGCGCTAGAGAATCCGTCTCGCTCTGAAGTAGCGGCCATTGAACTACTGACCTTGTTGGTCGAACGCTACGAAGAAACGCACTATCCGATTCCTGCCGCAGACCCGGTTTCCGTTGTACGCCTCCTCCTCGAGAAACAGGACCTCACGCAGCGTGACTTGGTCCCTGAATTCGGATCAGAAAGCGCCGTCTCCATGTTCCTGGCGAAGCAGCGGAAGCTCACGCTGGAGCAAGTACGGAAATTAAGCGCACGCTTCAAACTTCCGGCGGACGTTTTCATCCGAAGCCGATAGCCGATAGCCGAGATTGCTGGATAAGAAGCCGAGAGGATGACAGTAGATGCTATCTCCGAAGATCATTTCTTTCTGCCCAGCAGCACGAAACATATATTCAGAGCCTTCTCGAACTGCAACGAAAACTCCGTCGAACTCCAGAAGAAACGGAAACTGCCAACGTGCTTATCGCTCTGATCGCGGAGTACGAAGCGAGGCATTTCACCATCGAATAAAGTCTCGGGCGTCGAGGTGCTAAAGAAATTGATGGCGGCCAATGGACTTCGACAAAAAAGACCTTGCCGGCGATTTAGGGGGGCGAAAGTATGGTGTCCCTGGTCCTCAAAGAAAAACGACAACTCAACCGGCAACAGATGGAAAAGCTTAGCCAACGCTTTCACGTTTCTCCCGCAGTTTTCTTTTAAGGACCTTCCAACATGGAAGTACACCTAAATCCGGAGGTACAAGCGCGGGTTACCGGGCTGCGAAAGACAACGACCGCGGCCCTGAGGAATACGTCCAGCAACCTGTCGAACACTATGTTGACCATGACGTATGGTTCAGGGAGCAAGTAAAAAAAGGCTTGGACCAACTCGATCTCGGTAAATTCCTGACCCACGACCAGATGGGCGCTCGAATCGAGCTGATGTTCCGCTCCTAAATGCAAGTTCGATGGTCGGCTACCCATCAAAATTGATGGCGAATGCCGGTTGACGCACCTGCTCACCAGGCAGGCGTGCTGCGTATTTTGAAACCTCTGGAGAATTGATTTTAAGGCCGATCAGTTCCCTGCTTGGGACGCAGGCGTTCAATCCTACCGCCGTTCACGGCCGATCGGTCGGACTTCCAAGAGATGTAAGTCCCCAGCAGTGCCCCCTGCCTTTCAACACCCCGCAAACAAATTTCCGGCCTGGACCTTCCCGGATTTTTTGAACAACACACCGGTGCAATGAGTTCAAGAAGCCTGGTTTAGGAATGGTTGTAATAGTCCTGGCACGAGCCTGGTCGAGATCAGAGCCGGAGGGGGTAGCAGTTTTTTTGATGCGGGGCATCCATTTTTCTCTTGACATCTGGAATTCGTTCCATAATATGGCACGCGTGCCACAATCCAAGACATTCAAATCTCCCTACCGTGTCCAAGTCCTTGACCGCGCCCTGGCTGCGCTGGACGTTTTGGCCGCCCGCGCGACGGAGTGCAGCCTCGTGGAGATCTGCACGACACTGAAGCTACATAAGAGCACCGCGCACCGGTTGATGATGGTGCTGGAACAACACCGTCTGGTAGACAAGAATCCGGACACAGGGCGCTACCGGCTGGGGCTCAAGCTCTTTGAGTTCGGATCGAAAGCCATCGGCGCAATCGATTTGCGCCGTCAGGCAAGACCTTACCTGGACCGGCTGCAGCGCGAACTTGGCGAGACTGTTTTCTTCTGTTTGCTCGACGACGGACAAGTCTTATACCTAGAAAAAATCGAGTCGCAACAGAGCGTGCGAACCGCTTGCAACGTGGGCAGCCGCGCTCCGGCCTATTGCACGGCGGTTGGAAAAGCCATGCTGGCAGAATTGACGGATACCGAGGTGAGCGAGATCGTTCGCCGCTCCGGTTTGAAGGCCTTCACGCCGAACACCATCACCACAGGCACGGCCCTGAAGACCGAGTTGCGGGCCGTTCGCTCCAGGGGATATGCGATAGACAATGAGGAGAAGGAGCCTGGACTGCGCTGCGTCAGCGCGCCGGTGCGGAACGATTCGGGAAAGCTGTTGGCGGCCTTAAGCGTTTCGGGCCCTGCGTTTCGAGTCACGAAGGAGAGAGTGCCGGAGATCGCGAAGGCGGTGATGCAAGCAGCCGGGGAACTCTCGCTTGAACTTGGGTATCAGCCGACGGCAATGGAATTGGTGAGGGTGGCGGTTAGCTAGGAACTGGAAAAAGGGGAATCCCGGCGCTAGCCGGTTTTTTTTGGGCCATTCACGAAGTGAGATGTAGTCTCATAATGCGGTACACGCGTTCCAGCGAGGTGGCGCGCGTACACCGCAACCTGAGACCTGCCGTAGTGATCACGCGCAGAGGTGCCCTGCGCTTTGATAGGAGAAGCAAATGCCTGGAAAATTCGGGGTTGTGTTTCTTTTCTGCTTGCTTGCGATTCTCTCGTCCGCTCGATTGATGGCGCAGATCACCTCGTCGACGATGTACGGCCAGGTGACGGACGCGACGGGGGCGGCCGTGCCCGGCGCCCAGGTGTCCGCTTCCAATACCGACACCAATCTAACCCGGACGCTGGAGACCAATCCCGCGGGCGAATATCGCATTGAATTGCTTCCGGTCGGCAGCTACAGGGTAGAGATCACCAAACCCGGCTTCAAGAAAGTGGTTCTGGAGGGCATCGTGCTGCAGGTAAACGTTCCCGGCCGCGTCGACGCGACGATGCAACTCGGAAACGTGAGTGAGACCATAACCGTCACTGAAAGCGTCCCGCTCATCAATACCACGAGTCCGGAACTCGGACGCACGATCGAGAATGCAGAGATCAAGAACTTGCCCCTCGTCAACCGCAATGCCTATCAGTTGCTGGAACTCACGCCCGGCGTGCAGAACAGCACGTTCAACGCCGGTCAGCCAAATCCCGTTATCACCCTCGGATTCCCGGAGCAACGCACCTTCATCAATGGCGGTGTGGACGGCGGCGCGGGTTCCGTAAGCTACTACCTCGATGGTGGAATCAACATGACCGGGCTTCGCAACACCGGCAACATCCTTCCCAACCCGGACGCCATCCAGGAATACCGTGTGGAGACAAGCAACTACGACGCTGAGTACGGCAAAATGTCCAGCGGCGTCATCACCGTGCTCACCAAATCGGGCACCAACAACCTCCACGGTTCGCTCTTCGAATACTGGCGCGACAGTTCTTTGAACGCCAACAACTGGGACTCCACCCTGGCCACGCCTCCGCTCCGTCGCAACCAGTTCGGCGGCACCTTAGGCGGCGCCGTTATCAAGAATAAAACTTTTTTCTTCGTTTCCTACCAGGGACTCCGGCAGCTCAGCAGCTTTTTCTTCACGGGGGCCACCGTTCCCACGGCGGCCGAGCGCACGGGAGACTTTACCGGCGTGGTGACCGCACTCCCCGTCCAGTACACCTGCGGCTCACCCACAGTGATCTGCCCCAAGCTGCTCGACCCCACCGCTCAGGAATTGCTCAACCCCACTGGCGCCTCCACAAGCTTCCCCACGATTCCGACCTCGAACGTGGCCAATAACGGCTGGCAAGGCATCGCTCCCAGCCCGTTTAACACCGATGAATTTCTGATCAAGTTGGACCACAATCTCACTGCCAACCACAGGCTCAGCGGAAGTTATTTTTATACCACCGGAGAGAACACCGTCCCACCACTGAACTCCACCAGCGGGCAGCCGAACGGCAACATCGCCTGGAGCATCCAGTCCTTCAGTTGGCGCCAGCAGAACTTCAACGCCAGTGACACCTGGACGGCCAGGGCGAATCTCGTCAACCAGGTTTGGATTGGCTACACCCGCAATGTTGGCGGCCGCACGAACCTGCCTGCAACATCCCTCGGTGACCTGGGTTCGGAATTTTCCATCGAGGGCCCGCACTCGCTTCCGCAGATCACCGTGACTGGTTTCTTTACCGCCGCCAGCGCCATCGCCGGTCCCCTGGCAGAATCGAATTTTTACAACGTGCGCGATGTTGTCAGTTGGAGCCACGGCCGCCATACCATCAGCTTCGGGGCGGACGAAACACTCGACAAGGACATTCAGCAAACCCTGCTCAACAATTACGGTGTCTTTGGATTTAACGGCACCAACATTAAGGATTCCGTCAGTGGGAAGAGCATTGCCGTTCCAGCGCTGGCTAATTTCGTGATGGGCTTGCCTACTTCTCTCTCCCAGGACGCTCCCGTCACCGGCTACACCAACAGCTGGAGTACAGGACTCTTTGCTCAGGACAATTTCCGAATATTCCCCCGCCTGACCATCAACCTGGGACTCCGCTGGGATATTCAAACCCCGCCGACCGATCCTCTCAATCGCGGCACCACCTTCGAAGAAGGCGTGCAATCCGTCGCTTTTCCGAGCGCGCCGACGGGAGCGCTCTTCTTCGGCGATCCCGGGGTCACGCGCGGCATCGTACCCGTGCGCTGGCACCATGTTTCCCCCAGAATCGGACTTGCCTGGGATCCCAAGGGTGACGGCAAGACTTCCATCCGCGCAGGAGCGGGCGTTTTCTATGGCAGCGTTTCGGGCAACGAATGGAACACCGTCACCAATTTCGAACCCTCCGCCGTCCGCTACACATTCACGAACGCAACGCAGGCGGTGACTGGTTCGGGTCTAACCGCCGTTCCCAAGGGCGCAACCCTTACCTGTCCCTACAATAATCTGGTCGCAAACAATGGATCGGGCGCACCTCTCGGAGCCACCGTCACTTGCGGCGCTGGCGCGGGGACCGGGCTGAAAGGCACGGATCCTTTTCCCTTCACTCCTGGTCAGTTCATCACTCCCGGCGGGCCATTTTTCGGTTTCGCGAAAAATTTCCAGTGGCCCTACAGCTATCAGATCAATCTCTCCGTGCAGCGCCAGCTCACTGCAAACCTCAGCGTCTCCGCTGCCTACGTAGGAACCCTGAGCCACGATTTGCCGTTCGCCCAGGACATCAACGCTCCCGCTACGGGCGCCCTCGCTCCCGCCTGTGCCACCAGCGCCTCGGGCAATATTACCCAACGGCGCCCCATCGACAACCCCAGCACCGCAACCTGCACCGGCGGTGGTAGCCCGTTTGGCACCCTGTTTCTTGCACAATCCAACCAGACAGCCTCCTACAACGGTCTGCAAACCACCGTCCAGATGCGCATGACCCGCGGCGTGATGCTCTACGGTTTTTATACCTTCAGCCATACCTTTGACAGCGTGCAGTTGGATAACAACACCACCCAGGGCGGCGCGGAGGATATGACCAATCTCCGGCTCGAACGCGGCCCCGCCGATTTCGACATACGGCACCAGTTTGTCACCGCCCTCGTCTGGCAATTGAACTACTTCAGCGTGGAGAGCCCCCTCAAGCGTGCGCTCCTGAACGGCTGGTCGGTTTCTCCCATCATCAAAATACACAGCGGCCTTCCCTTCACCGTTCTCAACGGAAAAGACGCCAACCTCACCGGCAACACTGCTGCGGAACGCGCTCAGCTTGTCTCCGGCGTGGATCCGGTCCTCGGAAGCCGCAACGCTGCCGAGTGGTTCAATACCGCCGCGTTTATACAAAATCCCGCCGCCCTGGTCAGCGGAGTCGCCGTCAACGGAGACGCCGGCAGAAACATGTTGCGCGGCCCGACATTCAAGGATGTGGACCTTTCGATCTCTCGTGACTTCAGCCTGTCTCATTTCCGGGACGGTATGAACATCCAGCTGCGGGCGGATGCCTACAATGTTTTCAACATTGTGAGCCTCAATCCTCCGGTTGGAAACGGCGCCACCGTCGGCTCCTCCACTTTCGGGCAAATCACCTCGGCAAGTGCGATGCGCCAACTGCAGCTGGGGCTGCGCTTCACGTTCTGAGGCGCCCTGGAAACCCTCCGAGTATTTGTGGCGGCGGAGGCCAGCGTAGGTTAGTTTTGTATTTAAATCGAAGCAAGACGCCAGATTGAAACTGTCCTCGCTCACGCCAGTTTCGGGAATTGGGGTCCAACCAAGAAGGAGTGGTCCATGAGTACGCAATCCGCGGTTGCTGTCGAAAAAATGGTTTTTCGAAAAACCAACGCGCACAGCGGGCGTCATGTTACGGTGACGCCGGCGAACAGCACTATGCGCCATCTTTCCTACGGTCGGATCATTTTGAATCCGTCCAATCCACAGGTTTCTTTCTCCAACGGCGAACAAGAGACTGGGCTGATTTGCCTCTCAGGAAATGGCGTGGTAAAGACGGGCGGGAATAATTTCGAATTGGGGCAATTCGACGCCATCTACATTCCCCGAGATTCCGCCATTGAAGTCTCGACGAAAAACTCCGTCGATTTCGCGGAGTTCTCCGCCGACGTCAAGGGGAAGTATCCATTGAAAATCGTTCGCTACGCGGAAGTCTGCGAGGATCCTGCGATGAAGTTTGCTACCGGGAGCCCGGGCTCGCGGCGCGAATTAAACGTATTGATTGCGAACAATGTGGGGGCGGGCCGGCTGCTGGCGGGTTTCACCTTTTCCGAGCCGGGAAACTGGACCAGTTGGCCTCCCCATGAACATGCCAAAATGCTGGAGGAAATGTACGTGTACTTTGACATGCCGGAGCCTGCCTATGGACTTCAGCTTGTGTACAACGATACGCAGTATCCGGAACTGGTGATCGCGGTGCGCGACGGAGATGCGGTGTTGATGCCCAGCGGCTATCATCCGAACGTTTCTGTGCCGGGGCACCGGATTGCGTTTCTCTGGGCCATGGCTGCGCACAAAGAAGTCGAAGACCGACAGTTTGGTGTGGTAAACATCCAGCCTGGATTTCAACAAGGGAGTTCAGGCCTGGAAGCGGCGCGCAAGTAAGCCACACGGTTTACTGGGAGAGTTGATGCCGGATCAGAATCCGATCATTGAGGCGGAGTCCAGCGTTACGGGGCATGCTTCAGCATATTCGCCTGCCGGCCCACGAAGCGGCGGCATGTTCGCAGGCCGTTTCCGGTGGGTGATCTGCGGATTGTTGTTCCTCGGTGTGACCAAGAATTACATGGACCGGCAGGTGCTCGGTGTGCTCAAGGGTCCGCTGCAACACGAGTTTGCCTGGAACGACATCGACTACGGGAATCTCGTGTTCGCCTTTCAGGCCGCGTACGGGTTGGGGATGCTTGTGGTTGGCCGGCTGATTGACCGCTTGGGTACGCGAATCGGCTACGCCGTGGCGATGGCTTTCTGGAGCATGGCTTCCATGGCGCATGCGATTGCGTTTTCGCTCGGCGGTTTTGTTGCCGCGCGCTTCGCGTTGGGCTTTGGTGAGGCTGGAGTGTTTCCGGCCAGTCTGAAGTGCGTGGCGGAATGGTTTCCAAAAAAAGAACGGGCGCTGGCGACCGGCATCTTCAACGCCGGCACAAACGTCGGTGCGATCGTTACGCCACTTGTCGTGCCGTGGATTGCTGTCCATCTTGGCTGGCGCTGGGCCTTTCTGATGACCGGATCTCTCGGATTTGCCTGGCTTATCCTCTGGTTGTGGTTCTATCGAAAGCCGGAGGAGCATGCCGCCTGCACCCCCGGGGAAAGAGAGTACATCCAGAACGATCTGGTGGAGCCAATCGGAAAAATAAAATGGAGCCAGCTTCTGCCTCACAGGCAGACCTGGGCGTTTGCCGCTGGAAAATTCATGATTGACCCGATCTGGTGGTTCTATCTCTTCTGGATTCCGGACTATCTGCAACGCGAGCACGGCTTGCATCTGACGCAGATCGGGTTGCCGATTCTCGTCATCTATGTCATCTCCGACCTGGGGAGTATTGGCGGGGGATGGGTCTCCTCGACTCTCATCCGGCGTGATTTTTCCGTGAACGCAGCGCGGAAATGGGCAATGTTGATCTGCGCCTTGAGTGTGCTGCCGGTTGCGGTGGTGTTTCGAGTTTCCGGGCTGTGGCCTGCCACGCTGCTTATCGGGCTTGCGGCTGCGGGGCACCAGGGATTTTCCGCAAACCTTTTTACCCTGCCTTCCGACCTGTTTCCTTCCCGCGCCGTCGCATCCGTGGTGGGAATTGGAGGCATGGCGGGCGCAGTGGGCGGCATGCTGATCGCTGAAATCGTCGGCCATGTGTTGCAGTGGACTGGCAGCTACATGGTTCCGTTCCTGATTGCGGCGTCGGCTTACCTGATTGCTTTGCTGTTGATTCACGCGCTAAGCCCGAAGCTTTTGCCGGCGCGAATTGGACAGCTTTAAGACTATGTATCTGGAATCCTTTCAATTGACGGGCAAGAATGCACTGGTGACCGGTTCGCGCAGGGGCTTGGGCGCGGCGATCGCGATTGCTCTGGCGGAAGCGGGCGCGAATGTAGGATGCCACGGGCGCGATCAAGACCCCGGAGCTACCTGCGGAGCGATTTCCGCGGCCGGGCGCAAGACTTTTTATTTCTCCGGGGATTTGGCGGATGCGAAGGCGTGTACGGCACTTTTTGAAAGAGCCATCGCGGAGTTCGGTTCGCTCGACATCCTGGTGAACAACGCCGGGGCGATCCATCGGGCGCCCGCGGCGGAATATCCCATGGAATCCTGGGATGAACTGATTGCCGTGGATTTGACAGCGGTTTTTCGCCTTTCACAACTAGCCGGACGGCACATGCTGCAAAGAGGGACGGGCGGCAAAGTCGTGAACATCGCTTCGCTGCTCTCTTTCCAGGGAGGGGTTTTTGTGCCCGCATATGCGGCGGCGAAGGGTGGAATTGCGCAGTTGACGAAGGCGCTGGCCAATGAATGGGCCTCCAAGGGGATCAATGTAAACGCGATTGCCCCCGGATATATGGCAACGGACAACACTACGGCTTTGCGCTCGGATCCGGTTCGCAGCCGTCAACTTCTCGAGCGGATTCCCGCCGCGCGATGGGGAGAGCCGAAGGATATCGCGGGCGCGGCATTATACCTTTGTTCCCCGGCGAGCGACTATGTGCACGGGCACGTTCTCGCGGTGGATGGCGGCTGGCTGGGGCGCTGAGGCCGAAATGTCTCTAACCATCAAGCAAAAGGAAACTTGCCGTTGGGACCTGGTTAGCCTGGGCGAAGTGATGCTGCGCTTCGACCCAGGTAAATACCGCATTTGGACCACCCGCCGTTTCGAAGTGAGTGAAGGCGGAGGTGAGTACAACGTTGCCCGCGGATTGAAGCGATGTTTCGGACTCGAAACGGCCATCGTTACGTCGTTTGCGAAGAATCCCGTTGGTTTATTGCTGCAAGATTTGATCTACCAGGGCGGTGTCGATTCCTCATTGATCCGGTGGGCGGAATACGACGGAGTGGGCAGAACGGTTCGCAACGGATTGAACTTTACCGAGCGGGGATTTGGCGTACGCGCAGCGCTGGGATGTTCCGACCGCGGGCATACGGCGGTGGCGGCGCTGAAGCCGGGTGAAATCGATTGGGAGGCGATCTTCGGCAAGCATGGCGCGCGCTGGTTTCATACCGGCGGAATCTTCTGCGCGCTGTCGGAGGCGACGCCGGCGGTTGCGATGGAAGCGATGCAGTGCGCGAGGAAACACGGCGGCGTCATCTCATACGACCTGAACTATCGCGATTCCTTGTGGCGATCGATCGGTGGGAAGAAGCGGGCGCAGGAAGTGAATCGCCGCATCGCCCCTTACGTGGATGTCATGCTCGGCAATGAGGAGGATTTCTCGGCGGCGCTCGGCTACGAAGTCGCGGGAACCGATGAGCACCTTTCGGCCCTGGATCCCGAAGCCTTTAAGCAGATGATCCACAGAGTTCTGAAGGATTTTCCGTTCAAAGTCGTGGCCACCACGCTTCGCAAAGCCACCACCGCGACACGAAATGATTGGAGCGCGGTTTGTTACTCCAACGGGAATTTCTTTCAGGCAAAGAATCGAGAAAATCTAGAGATTCTCGACCGTGTAGGCGGTGGCGATTCGTTTGCCTCGGGGCTCATCTACGGGTTTCTATCCGGGCGGGATGCGCAATGGGCCGTCGAATGCGGCGCCGCGCATGGAGCGCTGGCGATGACCACGCCGGGCGATACAACGATGGCTACGCTGGATGAAGTTCTGCAAGTGATGAAAGGCGTAGGGGCGAGAATCGCCCGCTGAAAGGTGGCATGCGTTTGATGAAGAAACAAGACGTGCGCGCGCTCATTGAGGGAATCGGAATCGTGCCGGTGATCCGCGCCGCGTCCCCGCAGGAAGCGAGATTTGCCGCGGAGGCCGTCTGGCAGGGTGGAATTCCCATTGTCGAGATCACGATGACCGTTCCGGGAGCGCTAGAGGTAATTTCCGAGTTAGTGAAAACGATGCCCAAACTTCTTGTGGGTGCCGGCACTGTGGTGAACCAGGATCTTGCACTCAAATGTTTTGACGCCGGCGCGCAATTTCTTGTGACGCCCGGCTTCTCGCAGCAAACGGTGGCGGCGGCGCACAACCTGGACCTGCTCATCATGGCGGGCGCTCTCACTCCGTCAGAGGTGATGACCGCATGGGACGCGGGCGTCGACTTCGTCAAAATTTTCCCGTGCGGAAACATGGGCGGCCCGAGCTACATCAAGGCGCTTAAGGGGCCATTGCCGCAAGTTCCGATGGTTCCCACCGGAGGAGTGAATCTGGAAACCGCAGCGGACTATATGCGCGCGGGCGCTGCGGCGCTGGGGGTGGGCGGGGAGCTGATCTTGAAACACGCATTTCAGCAAGGCAAACCGGAGTTGATCAGCGATTTGGCGATGCGATACGCGCAACTGGTGAAGGAAGCGCGGAGTCCTACCACAGCCAAATCGGAACGCACAGCAGAAGCCCGTTGAAGAGGAGACGCAAAGTGGAGACTCAGAACAAGACTTACCCCGACCTCATCGTAACTTCGCATGAGGCAGGCAAGGAATCTCATCCGGAAACCGGCCTCACCCGCCGCGTTCTTGCGTATAACGACAAGCTCTTTCTCGCCGAGCACCAAATGGTGAAAGGGTGGGCGGGAGCGATGCACAGCCATCCGCACGATCAGGTTGTCTACATTGTGCGCGGGCATCTGAATGTGAGCTGCCAGGGGAAAAGTTTCGAGTTGCGCGCCGGGGACACTTTTGTGGTCCGCGGCGGCGTGCAGCACGGCGCTTCTGCCCTCGAGGATTCGCTGGTAATCGATGTCTTCACTCCCTGCCGGGAAGACTACATAACCTGAGTTCTATTCTTTGGTTCTCTTCACTATCTCTGGAGAAATGGGAATCTTATGCAAAAGAGACTCGTGACAGCACTGTGGATCATTCCTGCTCTCTGCGCGGCGGCGGCAATGGGAGGGCCACAAATCAAGAACATCAAGATTGCCGTTTCCAACCCGAGCGACCATCCGCGAAACGCTGCGGACGTCGTGATTCCCCTTGCGCAGCTTCGGAAAGTTGCGCCGGATTTTACGCCGGGTGCCATGATCGTGACGGTGAGTGGCGCCAGCACGCTCGAACAAGATACGTCTGTACTTCAGACAGAGGAGCTTCCATCACAGGTCGATGATCTGGACGGAGACGGCAAAGGGGATGAACTGGCGTTTCAAGTTGATCTTGCTCCCCACCAAACGCGCATCGTGACCGTTTCCTACGGCAACCAGGAACGCATCTGGCGCTTGCGTGGTGATTACCAGCAACGAACGGCGGCGCTGTTCAGCCGGAAAATCGAAGGCCTCGGATGGGAATCGGAGCGCGTCGCATTCCGAGTCTACTTCGATTCCCGAAACGCCATCGATCTCTACGGCAAGCGCCGGCCTACCCTGCAACTTGGAATGTTCGCGTCCCCGGACTACACCTATCACGACGAATCCCCGGAAGGACGCGACATTTATAAGGTAGGCGACGCGATCGGAATCGGGTCCGTCGCGGGCCTGGTTGATGGCAAGGTCATCAAGGTTTCCGAAGTGAAGGAGCGCAAATGGCGAATTATCTCGAGCGGGCCGGTACGAACCATCGTGGAGTTGGACTACGATGGCTGGAATCCCGGTGGGAGAATCATCGATCTGCGGTCGCGGATCACCCAGTGGGCGGGGGAGCGCGGCTTTACTCACACGATTTTTGCGAAGTCGTCTGATGACTTCGATTTCGTAACCGGGCTGCCAGCAAAGGCTGGAATTGAACCTTTGACGTCCGGTAAAGATTCGCCGGCCGAGTGGCTGGCGACATGGGGAGAACAGGTCGTCGCACCGGGGCCTACGGCGACGGAAGCTGTTCCTGGGCAGCAATTGGGTCTCGCGATTATCACGCTGGCACCACAGGCCGTTTTCACCGAAGACAGCAAGAACCATCTAATTAAATTCAAACTGAGCGACGGGTCACAATCCTGGTTCACGATCGCAGCGTGGGATCAGGAAGGGTCAAATCGCCGCGTCGGCCACGGAAATCAAAAAGAGGACGGGGAGCACCAATCCCTGATTCTTCCTTCCGATTCGATCCGAAGTCGTGAGGAATTTCTGACGGATGTGCAGGACCAGGCTGAGCGCATGGCGAAGGCAGCAAGCATCAAAATCCTCTCGAACTCGGCGAACAGCGAGCAAGCGCCCGCGGATACTCTGGTTCCTCACAAAACAAAAACGGTGGAGCAGGCAATCGGACTCTTGCGTCAAGCTATCGACCGTACCGCATCGCAGTGGGATCCGATTGTTCAGGCGACGCCGGAGCCGATTACTTCCAATGCCGGCCAGGGATTCTTTACGGAAGCGAACAACGTGACCGGAGAGTGGCAAAAGCAGAATGGATATTTCTGGACGGGAAGTTTTTGGACGGGGGAGCTCTGGCAACTTTATTCCGCCACTCACGAGGAAAAGTATCGCCGGTGGGCGGAGGTTTGGGGGTCGAAAATGAGCAGCCAGGAGTCACGGCAAAATCACGACGCCGGATTTTTGTATTACTACTCCTCGGCGATGGGTTCTGACTTAACTGGAGATGACAAACTTCGCACCAGCGCTATTCGCGCGGCCGAGCGGCTGGAACAACTCTTCAATCCGAAAACTCAGTTGATCGCATCGTGGGGCGAACATGGAGACGACACGATCGTTGACACGATGATGAACTTGCAATTGCTCTGGTGGGCCAGCGACAAAACGGGGGACAAACGCTGGACGGATATCGGCAGAGAGCACGCCGCACGAACCGCCCAATGGTTTGTGCGTGCCGATGGATCCGTGTTTCAGTCCGTGCATTACAACCCCGACGACAACCGGCAAAGCTTCACGTTGCGCGGCGGGGCCATTGAGGCCGAACTTTCGCTTGCGAACGCCTCCGCACCTGGAGAATGGGTGTTTGCCCACACTCATCAGGGATTCGCCGCGGACACCACGTGGTCTCGAGGACTCGGTTGGGCCTTGTATGGCTTTTCGGTGGCGTATTCGGAAACACATGAGCCGCTGTTCCTGGCCACGGCGCAACAAATTGCGGACTATGCAATCAGAAATCTGCCAATCGACTCCGTGCCCTGGTACGACTTTGACGACGAAGGTGTCCACTTTCGGAATCGCGACTCGTCTGCGGCTGCGATTATCGCGGGCGGGTTATTCCGTCTTTCCGTGATCACTCCGGAGAATCCACGAGCCAGAAGCTACCGGGAAGCGGGAGAACGCATCGTGCAATCGTTGATTGACGGTTATTTAACCCCCGTCGGAGGGAATGATCAATCGCCACCTGGAATACTTCGCCACGGATGTAGCACGCGTCCCAATGACGCAATGTTGATCTACGGACAGTACTTTTTGCTGGAGGATCTGCTGTGGCTGGAACAGCACAAGCGCCAGGAAAGTCCCTCAATTCCGGTGAGGCCATGACACCAGCAAGTTCCTGGAGGTGGCCAATCAACGCCGCGGTTTGTTCGCTTCCGCGAAGCACCAAATTCCGCATTGCACGATCAGTTGCCTTGCTTCTTTGCGGATTACTGAACCCAAATTGGACATCATTCGGGCAGACTCAAATTCCCCCTTCGCAAATCGAGGTTTCCGATTTCAATGAACGGGTTCGAAGTTTTCTGCAATCCGAAGTGACGGCGCACGTTGCCGACATCAAGGCGCTCGATCCTCCTCCGGAGCGGGTTGTTGGCGCGCTGACGACGGGAGAATTCTCCTGGGGATCCTTCATGCGCGCCCTTGGCGCCTATTCCGAGTGTTTCGAGACAAAAACAATTGCGGGTCACGACGTTCCCGAAATGATTGGAAAGATGGCGCGCATCGAACTGCGCCAGGGGGGGAAATCCTGGGCGCAACTCTACGCCGCAATGGCTTTGCAGAGCTTCGGGACGGACCTGAATCGCAATGCTTTGTGGCAGAGCATGACTCCGGACGAGCGCGGTGCCTATCGCGAACTGCTCAACCCCGGCCGCTTCTACGATGAAAAGTCCCACACGCTGATCCACCTTCCTGAAAATTATTTTGGCGTAGCTGCGCGCATCGCGGCGATCGACTATCAACTTGGCCTCAATAAGGACCGCACTGCTCTCGATGACTTGCTTAGCCGCGCCGCCAAACAATTCACCGATGGTGCACTCTTCGCGGACGATGCGCTGCCCACGGGCCGCTACGATCGCTACTCCAATGAATACGCCAGAGCGATCTATGACGCGGCGGAGATTGCAGGCCGCCCAGACATGATGAAAGCTGTAGCGCCCTCCCTGGCCGTGCAAATGAAACTTTGGTGGGATTTGCTCTCCGAGGACGGTTACGGCTACTCCTGGGGGCGAAGCCTGGGCGCGATCAGCTATATGGACACTCTGGAGATCGTCGCTTTTCTCGGAGTTCATTCCGAATTCCGGCCGGCGCCGCTCCCTCAGTTGGCCGCCGCCTATTTTGCCGCCTGGTCGTGGCTCCGAAACGACTTCAACGGCCAGACCCACTTGCTCTCCGTTTTTGCTTTTGGCAGAGGCGACTATAGCTACATCACCAGAGAACGCGAATGGCAACAAACCGCAACGTTTTTTGGAAAGGTGATCGCCTCTCATCACGGGTTTATGAAAGTTCTTGAAAAGGAAGGTCTGAAAAGCTTTCCCCCTCATCCGACGTTTTCCGATGTCGCCCGTTTTCAGTATTTCCGGAATGGTTCCGGCCGCCAGTTTGGAGCTTGGGTGGTTCGCCAGGGAGATTTGCACTTCGCCTTGCCGTTCGTAACCGGACCAAAAGCGGCCACATCTGATTACGAGCCCGTGCCGGATGGCTTTCCTGGCGTTGCTGTCCCCGTGGAGAAGATCTATCCCTGTCTTTTTCCATTCCTGGAATTGGAAGATGGCAGGACCATTGCGGCCGCGGACGGCGCGGATGAAATCAATCTTTCCGCCGATGGTAAAAGCCTCACTGCTATATGGAAACGTTGGGTGGTAGTCGGCACGAAAGCCGGAGATCTTGTCGATCCGGGGCTGGTCTCGGAAGTGAATTGGACCCTTGAGGGGAAGACCCTTCGAAGAAAAGAATCGCTCACCGCATCCAAGACCCTAAATGTGCGGCGTCTCTGGCTGGCCATTCCGAGTCGCTATGATCATCTCGAAACGTTGTATGTCAAAGGTGCGCGGATCGACCGGCTGTTCTCCGAAGGTCAGACACTGGCGGTACAAGTTAAGGATTCGACCTGGCCCTTGGAGATCTCCGCCTACACCACCGGCAATGCCCCGCTGGGCCGCGGAGATCGTGGCCCTCTCCCATTGCACCTGATCCTCCAAACTAAAGGGTTTACGTTGGTACCGGCAATACCCAGAAACTGGGAGCTCGTTCTGAGTGCAGATTGAGATGCAAACTGCCGTGTTGCCCGTGGGGTTAGGATTGTTCCGTTACTTACCTTGAACGGCCGTAGCTCGCCATATGTCGCAGAGATTGTCGCCGATCTCAACGACTCTTGGGAAGTTTCGTTGGCAATGGTGCCGCACGAATTTCAACGAGGTGGGAAACCAGATCATGCGCCTCCGTCCTCTTCAATCAGAATGCGTGCGCATGTGACCGGTTAGCAGAAAATGACCAGCCACTCCCCTGCGACCTGACAGAAACCCTGAGCCGCAAAAGCTTTTCTGACCCCTTCCGTAGACGCGACAATTTCATTGCAAATTTGAGACAAGCAACGCAAAACGAGGAGGAAGATAAAATCGCAGTATGTAAATAGTTGAGAAAGAAGGAGAAGTTGGCTCCCTGGGCTAGATTTCGAACTAGCAACCCTTCGGGTAAAAACTACACAAGCCGAACACTATAAACCTTTGTTTTGGCGTCGGTTAGCTACCAAGCTATCTCCTTTAGCTGTTCCCCAGGTGTGCCCCATGTTCTTGGTATATAGATGGGGTAGCCTCGCCCTTCTCGAACCTCGTTTCTGGCCAGCTAAAGGCACATCTCCGGTTAGCCGACTAATCAGGACTCAGCCGATTTTTTCAAACCGTTGAAGAGAACGATGTAAGAAACAAGGCCGGTTATTTTTGTTCATTGGTTGAAGCCGTGATTCGCGGAATGCACGTCATTCCCTTATAGATCGATGGACTTAGCGTAATGGGTTTTAGACAGGGCTCTACGAGGATGTACCCTCCGTCGACTAATTGATACTGACCAGTCAGACCTTGTGTTGACCACCCCATGCTGCTGAACTCGACGTCATAGAGATTTCCCAATTTATCCCCTGCGAGCCCGTCTATGAAACGGGAGTCAATGCTAACTTCTTGCGTGTTGTAGAGTGCGAAGAATGGTTTGCGATTTTCAAAGGATTTGAGCACGCAGTCCGATGATGACTTCGGGTCAGTCCACGGATTTACGGTGCCGCAGTTGACAGCATTTCCACCTGCCAGAACTTTCAGTCTGTTTCTAATCGGAGCAGCCTCTTGCCATTGGCTGTATAAACCCGTCGCCATTGCAGGCAACAGCGAAACATTTGGAACAAAAAGAACACACAGCCAAGCCAGGGCGAGAATCCGAGGTCGGCCCTTTCCTACAAGTACCAAAATTATTGCCCCGCCAGCCACGCTCACTGCTGTCCACAAGACAGGTCTTAGGATCGCCAAGGACATGTGTCCAAATCTGTGGCTAAGCCTACCGGTCAGAATCAGGTGCATGAAACCTCTAGTAATCGCCCCAAGCAGGAGTGCGATACTCACGCAGCCAAATGCGGCCAGCGAAGCCTTCCGTCGCCAATCTGAATACGACAGATGATGAGTCAGAAGCCATGTCCAACTGGCAGCGAGAGCCACAATTGATAGAATGGGAATCCAATCTTGAATGTCCATCAGACTCAATATCCTCTCGCCTCAGCATCGTACCCGAGAATCGTTTGGAATAGGAATCTTCACTCCAGTGCGTGATAAACGCGGTTACCGTCCATGTGGTTACTGGAACGGACTTGTCCGGTTTGCTGACTAATCAGGACCTAGCGAGGCCTGCCGTGCTATCGTTGACGCTCGATGCGCGCATTCAAACGCACAGCGGCCATAATCGCGCTGTCACTTTCGTTCTGCTCGATGTCGCTTACCCAATCAGAGACCGGCTCCATCTGTGTCGCACCCATCTCGAAGGATTGGCCAGAAACGGCGGGAACGCCAGACCTTTTGTGCAATCCGAGCAAGTTGTCGGTCAGAATCGATACCCAAAAAGCCTTTGCTTGGCCAACTAGAAAAAGCGTAATGATAGACGGCTTGGACCTAAGTGCTCGCCATCGAGTTGTTGTGTATTGCGACGAAAAGCCGCAACAGAGTTTCAGTTTTCGCTTTTCCGAGTTTAAGGCCAAGCAACTCTGCTTATTTCTGAATGACTTATACAAGACAGTCCAGCTCTGGGACCCGAGCCAAGCACCTTGGTGCAAGTGCAAGTAGGTCAAAGTCCTGGTAAACGCGGTAACCGTCCAAGTTGGTCTTAGTGCCCAAATTATCTCTGAACGCGACTATACTGAGCCACTATGTGGCTTCGCAGAGTAGTTTGGAGAACATAATGAAGATCGAAATCGTTCACTGCCCGACCTGACAGAACAACAGTGCCAAGGTCACGAGTCTCGCGACCCTCATCAAGAAGCGCCTCGACATTGAAGCCATCATTACGCCTGGTAAGACCGGTCAGTTCGAGGTGATCGCAGACGGCGAGATGATTGCCGCGCGCGGTGGAAATTGGTTCACGCGGAGATTTGGAGCTGGCTACCCCGATCTCGACAGCCTGGTCGAGCAACTCGACGAGAAGCGCCGTGCGAGTGACGCTGACTGATTAACGCGGAAACTGGATTTGTCCGGTCAGCCGACTATACGTCCACTGAGACGCAATGCAGGCTCCTAAGTTAGCTTGTAGCATAATTAAAAGATGGTTCGCCGGCTCCTGCGAGCGTTTCTGTGGCTGCTGATTTTCGCCGTCGAGCTCGCCTTGTGTTTCACGTTGTTCATCACCGCGAGGGTTTTCGTGGCCGTGCGCCGGCTCGATCGCGACGCGCGCCAAGTCCGGGTCACCGCCCCGGCCGAGCATCCACAGCTGAATTTTGCATGCCAAATGGAAACGGCCGCGCTGCAATCGCTCTTCTCTGATCCGGATGTGATTCGCGATCTGCGGCAGCTCAACGCCGGAGTCACCCTTTCGCTGATCGATCTCAGCTCCGGCCGCGCCCAGGTCGTCCGCCAACTGAATTCCGCTGGCATTCCGGTTACGGCGTGGCTGGCGCTGCCCGGCCAGCAGGGCTATTATCTCAACGCCTCGAACGCCGCACAGGCCGAGGTGCGTTTCACTGAATTTCAGAAGTGGACCATTGACTCGGGACTGCGCTGGTCCGGTATTGGTCTCGATATTGAACCAAATCTTCAGGAGTTCACCAGTATTGGCCGCGCGACTTCGGCCGCGCTTAAACGGCTGGTCGATCCAAATACCGTCACTCGCACCCGAATCGCATATAGGGCCTTCATCGCCCGAATCGAAGCCGCCGGCTACCGCGTCGAAACCTATCAGTTTCCCTTCATCGCCGATGAGCGCGAAGTCCACTCCACGCTACTAGAGCGCCTGTTCGGCATTGTCGATGTGCGCGGCGACAGCGAGGTTCTCATGCTCTACTCGAGCTTCAACCGTGCCGCCGATTCCGCGCTCATCTGGCAGTACGGTCCGTCCGCTCAGCGCATTGTCGTAGGCATAACGGCCGGTGACCCGCAGCCGGGCGTGCGTATGGGTACGTTGAGCTGGGAGGAGCTGTCGCACGACGTGCTCGTCGCTAGTCATTTTTCGTCGGTGGTAGGGATCTACAATCTCGAAGGCTGCGTTCGCCGCGGACTGCTTGCGCAGCTGATAGCGCTCGACTGGAACCAGCCGGTTATCATTTCAGCAGATCAAAACCGCCAGGTGATCCGCTTCCGGGCGCGGGTGCAGGCCTCGCTGTGGACGATGCCGCGCCTGCCTTACTTCGCGCTGGCGATTTTGCTCGCCGACGCGTGGTTCCTCTTGCGTCGTCGCCGGCGTGTGGACGATCATCAGAATAGTTAGCGCGAGGGTTTTGCACGATGGCATCCATAAGTCCTGATTAACTCGGTAACCGGACAACTGAAAAAAATGCCCAAACTGAATGAAGGGGAGACCAATGACCAGCAGTAAAGACGCGGGAGCTGGGCAGTTTCTCGTGTATTTTCTTGTCGCAGGGGCTAAAACAATGTGGTAGGAGTAACTCTGTGACCAGGACAGAGTCGGCACTGCTAGCCGGAGATCGGGAGTGATCATTGGGCCACGAAGGTCCGACCCCCAGTACATTAACTGTTGACCTTGCGGCTGACCGAGGCTAGTAAATGAGGGGGAGTAGAATTTGCTGTCGTATTCGACAGCCAAGCTAAAATCCATACCGGATCTACCCGGGAATTTAAGAAGAGGAAGTGTCAAGTTGAGATTCCCGTTCGACAAGCTGACCATTTCGCTAGCCCCATCGTAGGCACCGAAGGCATGAAAGCCGGTTTCGTTCATGGGTGTGATCGTGGTTTGTTGGGCTCTCGTGAGGTGAATTGTAATGAGTGCGCTGGCCAGAAAACAAAACAGTAATTTCTTATGGTATTCAAAGGTGCCTCTCTGCGAATTGAAGATTGAGACGACGCGGCGAACGCGAGGACATTGATTCGCATAATTGCTCCCGAGACGAATTTGGGCACACAAATACTTATGGGATATGTTGAATTTTGCGGCCAACCTAAGGGCAGGCAGGGACGGGCGACCAGACCCGTTCCACCGTTAGGGCAATCATTGGGACGTGCTTATATCTTTTACAATCCTTACGTGTCAAGTAAATTAACGCAAGTATTTGGACCTGTGGAAAATTGTGCTGCAATTCTTGGCTTCCACGCCGGGCAGAAATTTGAGTTGGGCCGATTGCAATAGTTTCAACGGTGAGTACTAAGCGCCCACCTTCATCGATTGGATCGAATCACGCCCACCGCAACCCACCGCCGTTCCCGCTCCGGGAGTTTCAATCGCGCCTTCTCCGCTGCTGCTTTCGTCTTGAACGGCTTCGATAACGGCGTGAATTCACCTTCGATATATTTGAAAAGCAGCCACTGCTCGATGATTTTCATCGGAGATTTATAGCATAATGGTGCCGCAGGGTGTGCCGATGCGTGAAGAATTGGATGAATCGGAAGGCCCAGACTTCGGGCGTTTATGCCAAGGCGTGTCACCCAACGATGAGCCATGCAATTATCCCGCAACAGTTCATTGCCCGACCTGCGAGAGATGGTTCTGCGATGCCCACGCAGAGGACGAAGCCTGGCATTCGTGTGTTGGGAAACAGTAGGCGTATCAAAAAGAAAAAGCCCGGCTTTTGCACCGGGCTTAGCAGGGGTAGCGAGACCGCATCACACTGGGCGGGAAGTGACGCAATCCCGTGGAGCGCCATGCTTGCACCAACCAACGTCGAGGGCAACAAAAATCTTTTGTCGCTCATCAGCGGAATCCCACCAGCGGTGAAATGGGCAAAAGAAAAAACCCAGCTTGCACCGGGCCGGCCTTTCTCTGAAGCATCGCTGAGGTAAACGGATAGTCGTAGGCATCCATCCACCGTGTTAACATTTTTTCGATGCCCGACCGCCGCTCCGTTCCCCCAACGATTCAAGAAAGCCTGCCGCTGTACACACGGCCTCGCGATCCATCACCTAAAAAGCGCCTCAAAAGGAATCACCCTTCCCTGCAATCATCCCGGCTGCAAGTGCCGCGATTATAGGGCCGTCAGGGTGCACGCCACTTCTTATCAATCCTCTCCAAAATAAACGCCACCTCATCTATCGCCTTATCCACGAAATACTGCTTAGCAAAATTCGGCTTGTCCGAGTCCATGATCTCGATCATCTTTCGGGCGCAAAGCAGAGTGGCAGCAAACAGAATCGCATGCTTACGTTCTTCGGTCATTGAAGTCTCGTGGGTTGGTATGTAATAAGTACTGACATCCATTGTCCGAGCTGTATACTTCCTGAGTACTTGCCGCACTCGGGAGGTCAACGTGTACGTCGCAAAACGGATCGGTGGTTTGTGCTTATCTGCAGTCCTTCTCTGCGGAGCGCTCTATCAATTCAATTCGGCCTTCGCATCTGGCACAGAGCAGGAGCAGAAGGGCGACTCTCCCGCCCTCACGATTTACAATCAACAGTTTGCCGTCGTGCGTCAGAAGCTGCCCCTCGATTTGCGCTTGGGTGTTAACCACCTACAGGTCACAGACATCACCGCTCACCTCGAGCCCGATTCTGTGATCCTGCGCTCCCTAGACACTGGCCGTCATCTTCAGATTCTCGAGCAGAACTACCGCAATGATCCCGTCTCGCAGCAGTTGCTCCTTTCCCTCTATGAGGGCAAGACCATTGATTTCCTCGAGACCGACAAGGATGGCACTGCGCGGACCGTGCAGGGCAAAATCATCCGCAGCGGCTACGTGCCCCATTACGTCGCCTTCCAATCGTACGGCCCACAATATGCCGCGCAGCAGGCAGCGGTGGCCCAGGGCAGCGAGCAACCCGTCATTGAGGTCAACGGCAAGCTGCAATTCTCCCTGCCAGGTCAGCCCCTGTTCCCTGCGTTGGCTGACGATACGGTGCTCAAGCCCACGCTCTCTTGGGAACTGCTAAGCGACAAGCCGGGCGCGATCTCGGCGGAGTTCAGCTATGTGACCGGCGGCATGAACTGGGAGGCCAGTTACAACGTGATTGCGCCGGCGAAATCCAACGTACTCGAGCTCGTCGGCTGGGTAACCCTCGACAATCAGAGCGGCAAGACCTTTCGCGATACGCGTCTCAAGTTGATGGCAGGCGATGTGAACAAAGTGCCGCCACCAGGTTCGATGGCAATCGGGAGCGCGGGAGCGGTACAGTTTGGAATGAATGGTCGACAATTTGGTCCACCGGTGACAGAAAAGACTTTCGACGAATATCATCTCTACACCCTTGAGCACGCTACAACTCTCCACGACCGCGAAACCAAGCAAGTAGAAATGGTCCGCGCCTCCGGGATTCAGTCCAAGACTCTCTATGTGTACGATGGATTTAAAGCCGATCAAAATTATCAGAATTGGTCAATGGAAAGCATCCGCCAGCAGGAAAGCTATGGCATCCTCTCCAATCCCAAAGTTTGGGTCATGCAGGAGTTCAAGAACAGCTCCGAGAATCATCTTGGCATGCCGCTTCCAAAAGGACGCGTGCGTTTCTATCGGCGCGACGATGATGGTCAACTCGAGTTCACCGGCGAGAACGACATCGATCACACCCCAAAGGACGAGACCATCCGCCTCTATACGGGCAACGCCTTCGACATGACCGGGGAACGAAGCCGCACGGATTACCGTGCAGATTTTAATGCGAGATGGCTCGACGAATCGTTTGAAATCAAAGTGCGCAATCACAAGAGCGAGCCTGTTGAAGTGCGCATCGTCGAGCATCTCTATCGCTGGACGAATTGGGACATCATCAAGAATTCTGATCCCTTTGGAAAGCTAGATAGCCGTACTCTGGAGTTCCTTGTGCAAATTCCATCTGGCGGAGAAAAAACGGTGAGCTACAAGGTCCACTACAGTTGGTGAATGGTGGTGCAGAAACAGAGTTTCTCGGCAGTCCGCCTTGTGAACTCTCTCGACACGCGGAATGATCCCCCGGTAGCCTAACTCCTGGTTAGTCGTGCCGGTTCAGACGGTCGATGCAACACCATCTGGTATAAAGCTGTTTTTAAAGGTGGTGTTATGAAACAAGGGAGACGGTTTGGGTTTTCGGCGGAGCAGAAACTCGATGTGTGGCGTCGTTGGAAG